>Ga0207655_1000614_pt1 | contig 42960 bp, 47 predicted proteins | sample KBSM44metaG_FD_184398 | JGI IMG/M metagenome (GOLD analysis project Ga0207655, IMG submission 184398) | Miscanthus rhizosphere microbial communities from Kellogg Biological Station, Michigan, USA - KBS M4-4 metaG (SPAdes) (version 2) | ecosystem: Host-associated > Plants > Roots > Rhizosphere >...
CCTTGGCAAGGTCGTGCTCTACCAACTGAGCTATTCCCGCATTGGCGTCCCCTAGGGGACTCGAACCCCTGTTACCGCCGTGAAAGGGCGGTGTCCTAGGCCACTAGACGAAGGGGACACGCTACAAGCATTACTGCTTGCTTTCACTCCCTGCCGCGTTTCGCTGTGTGCTTTACGCTGCAAGTGGCGCGCATTCTATGGATGGTTGCTACAGGCGTCAACCCCTTTGTAGAAATTTATTTAAATCAATGACTTCCGGGTGGGTTGGGCTGTAGATGCGGCCTGGGTTGTCGATATAGAAAGGAAGCAATCCTGTGCCGGCCTCTTCGCGGCGAAAGCCGCTCCCACAGGGACCGCGCCGCTCTCAGGCCTGTGCAGTACCTGTGGGAGCGGCTTTAGCCGCGAAGGGGCCGGCACAGGTATATAGCCGCTGTTCGCCCCTTGGCAAACTCACTACACTCAAAGCTGTAATTCTTCTTCAATGAGGCATTAACGGTGACACCACTTCTGATCACCCTGCTCATCGTGGCGGGCATCGCGCTGCTGATCGTGATCGGCTACCTCAACAATGTGGTCGAGAACGGCAAGCTGGAACGCGCCCGGACGAAGATCGAGCTGGCCGACCGCCTGCGCCGCTGTGGCGAAATCACCGAGACCTTCCCCGGCCAGTTCATGACCCCAGCCCTCAAGCTGCTGCTGACACGCCTGGAGCTGAACCTCAACCAGCGCCTGCTGGCGGTGGACAAGCACAATGCCGAACTCAAGGCGCGCATCGCCGAACTGGAAGGGTTGATTGCCCTGGGCGACAGGATACCGGTGAACAACCCGCCGAACCCGATCCACACTGAGGTCAAGGCAAAGGACGTGCGCTTCTTATTGGAGGCCATGCACAACCAGGTGACCCGCGCGGCCCAGGAAGGCTTCCTGCCCGCGCCCGAGGCCAAGCACTGGATCAAGGAAATTCGCCATATCCTGGTGCTGCTACATATCGAGTTCTTCAACAACCTCGGCCAACAGGCCCTGCAGAAAGGCCAGCCCGGCCAGGCGCGGCTGGCGTTCGAGCGCGGCGTGCAATACCTGCGCAAACAGCCGGAGCCGAAGGTGTATGAAGAGCAACTGACCTATCTTGAGAAACTGCTGGCCCGCGCCAACGCCCAGGTGCTGGACCGCATGACCCCGGCCGAGGACGAGCACAACGAATTGACCGACGGGCTCAAGACCGATGAAGAGGAAACCTGGAAGAAGAAGGTGATGTACGACTAAGCCCTGCGCCGTTCCCCTGTAGGAGCGGCCTTGTGTCGCGATGGGCCGCAAAGCGGCCCCGGCGACTTCAGCGTTAATGCATAGATCCGGGGCCGCTTTGCGGCCCATCGCGACACAAGGCCGCTCCTACAGGGATAGCGCCGGCCATTGGACAGTGGTCAGCAGTCAGTCAGCTCAAGGAAGATCGCCGCCAACCGCTCCAACCCCACCTGATCTGCTTCACTGAACCGCCCAACCTTCGGGCTATCCAGGTCCAGCACCCCAATCAACTTGCCTTCCTTGACCAACGGGATCACCAGCTCGCTGTTGGATGCGCTGTCACAGGCAATGTGCCCTGGGAACGCATGCACATCTTCCACCCGCTGGGTTTGCCGCGTAGCCGCCGCTGCCCCGCACACGCCCTTGCCGAATGGAATGCGCACGCACGCCACCTGGCCCTGGAACGGCCCCAGAACCAGTTCTTCGTTTCGGTTCAGGTAGAACCCCGCCCAGTTCAGGTCGTCCACCTGGTTAAACAGAAACGCCGAAAACTGCGCGGCATTGGCGATGAAATCACGCTCGTCGGCAAACAGTGCCTGCACTTGCGCTGCCAGCAGGTTGTAGCCGTCGAGGCCTGCGCCACTGGCATTGATGTCGATCATTTACTTTTGCTCCAGCAATTGCAGCCCAACCCAATAGCGGGCGAACTGATAGGCACAACGGCCATTACGGTTACCGCGCCCGGTGGCCCAGCGCACGGCGAGGATGTCGAGCTGCTCGTCACGCTGCCAGACCAGGCCCGCAGGGCGTGCCAACTGGCTGATCCAGTGCTCGACAACATTCAGGAAGTGGTCCTGGGTGAACGGGTAGAACGACAGCCACAGGCCAAACCGGTCAGACAGGGCAATCTTGTCTTCCACCGCTTCGCTGGGGTGCAACTCGCCGTCCACACGCTTCCAGTTCTCGTTGTCGCTCTCTTTCTCCGGCACCAGGTGGCGGCGGTTGGACGTGGCATACAGCAGCACGTTGTCTGGTGCCTGCTCCAGCGAGCCGTCGAGCACGCTCTTGAGCACGCGGTAGTCGCCCTCCCCGGCTTCGAACGACAGGTCGTCGCAGAACAAGATGAAGCGTTGCGGCAACTTCTGCAGTTGCTCCACCACCCGTGGCAGGTCGGCCAGGTGGTCGCGTTCGATTTCGATCAAGCGCAGGCCGGCGCTGGCGTGCTCGGCCAGCAAGGCGCGTACCAGCGACGACTTGCCGGTACCGCGCGAGCCCCACAGCAGCGCGTGGTTGGCCGGCAGGCCGTTGATGAACTGGTGGGTGTTACGCCCTAGCTGGTCACGTTGTTTGTCGACGCCGATCAGGTCGGTCAGGCGGATGTCCAGGCTGACTTCCAGCGGTAGCAGGTAGCCGCTGCGGCCATCGCGCTGCCAGCGGGCGGCCAGGGTGGTGCCCCAGTCGATGTTCGGGCGCGGTGCCGGCAACAGGGGTTCGAGGCGCGCCAGTACCGATTCGGCGCGGTCCAGGAAAGCAATCAAGCGAGCGTCCATGACGACTCCTAACAAGACAGGTGAGATTTCCAGCTGAATGTGTGACAGGCCCGCCAGCTGCCGGGGCTATTCGGCTATGCTTGCGCAGCGCAAGGAACGTGAAACCGGCTCGGGACTCATGGATATCAAGTTCACCAATCGCCTGTCATACAAGCAAGCCCGGTTGACAGTCCTGGTCGGCTTCATCCTGGGAACATTGCTCAGTCTCATCCAGATCGGCATCGATTATGCCAGCGAAGACGCGTCCATCAACCGTGAAGTGCGCGCCTTGCTGCAAATCAGCCACAACCCGGCCTCGCGCATTGCCTACAACATCGATTCCGAGCTGGCGTTGGAGCTCACCCGGGGCCTGCTGCAGTCGCCGGCCATCATCCGCGCCCGGCTGATCGACAACAACGAAACGGTGCTGGCCGATGTCGAGCGGCCAAGGCTGCAGGACCGCTACCGGCTCCTCAGCGACTTCCTGTTTGGTGAGCAGCGCCAGTTCAAAGAGCGCCTGTTCCTGACCCATATGCCAGAGGAATACCTTGGCACCCTGTATCTGGACGTCGACACCTACGCCTTCGGCAGCCGCTTTCTCGACCGTGCCGGCATCACCCTGCTCAACGGCTTCGCCCGCAGCCTGGTGCTGACCGGCATCCTGCTGGCGCTGTTCTACATGATGCTGACCAAGCCGCTGGTGACGGTGATCGGTGCGCTCAGCGGCAGCGACCCGCGCAAACCCCGGCAAACGCGCCTGGAATGCCCGCATGGTCATGAGCACGACGAAATCGGCGTGCTGGTGAAGGTCGCCAACCAGCAGTTCGTCAGCATGGCCACCGAAATTGAACAGCGGCGCACGGCAGAAAACCGCCTGACCCAGTACCTGAACGAACTGGAAGACATCGTGTCGGCGCGCACCGACGAGCTGAAAGCCAGCAACAGCAGCCTCAGCCTGTCCAACCAGGAGCTGGAGCAAGCCCGCCGCCGCGCGCTGGACATGGCCCAGGCACGCGCCGCCTTCCTGGCCAACATGAGCCACGAAATCCGCACCCCGCTCAACGGCATGCTTGGCATGATCGCCCTGGCGCTGGACAACCCGCTGCCCAGTGAACAACGCCAGCAACTGGCAATTGCCCACGATTCGGGCAAGGTGCTGGTGGAGCTGCTGAACGATATTCTCGACCTGTCCAAGTTCGATGCTGGCCAGCTGGAGCTGGAGCGTATCCCCTTCGACATGGGGTCGATGGTGGAAGACACCGCCAACCTGCTGTCGCAGAACACCGCGCAAAGCGTGGAACTCACGTGCCTTATCGCCAGCGACTTCCCTAGCAGCGTGCTCGGCGACCCCACGCGGGTGCGGCAGATCGTCAGCAACCTACTGTCCAACGCGCTCAAGTTCACCCGCTTCGGTCGCGTCGATGTGCGCCTGGTGACGATCGTCGGCGGTGTGCGCCTGGAGGTACGTGACACAGGCATCGGCATCCCCGAAGAGGCCCAGGCGCGCATCTTCCAGCCCTTCACCCAGGCCGGTGCCGGCATTACCCGCCAGTACGGCGGCACCGGCCTGGGCCTGGCGTTGACGCGCAACCTGTGCAAGGCCATGCAGGGCCACCTGCACATTCGCTCCGAGCCGGGCTTTGGTAGCTGCTTTACCGCCGAATTACCGCTGGCCGTGCACACCGAAGCCATCCCGCCGGTGCCCCTGCATGGCCACGTGGCCGCCCTGAGCGCAGGCGGTAGCGGGCTTGATGAACTGCTGCAGAACTTGCTGCCCGCCTGGGGCCTGACCTACCAGCGCCATGACAGCAGCGCCACGCTGGACGGCGCCGCGATCGACCTGTTGATCAGCGACGATGTGGACCACCTGTTCGAACTGCGCCAGGCACTGAAAACCCCGATACTGCTGGTGACCGCCTACGGCAACTTCCTGCCCAACGAGCAGTCGCTGGCCTTGGCCCCGTTGCATCAGCTGGCCCGGCCACTGGCGCGCAACGCCCTGTACCAGACGTTGCGCCGCACCTTGCAAGGCCATGAGCCCGAACACCCGCTGGCCACCCCGGCCATTACCCTGGAGCAAGGCCGCGCGCGGATTCTGCTGGTAGAGGACAACCCGGTAAACCAGTTGGTAGCCAAGGGCATGCTTGCCAAGCTTGGCTGCCAGGTGCAACTGGCCACCCAGGGCGCCGAGGCGCTGGAACTGTTGCAGCATGACGACTTCGACCTGGTGCTGATGGACTGCAACATGCCGGTGATGGATGGCTACGAGGCCAGCCGGCGCATCCGCCAGAGCGGCCGCTGGCCCGAACTGCCAATCGTTGCCCTCACCGCCAACGCCATGCCCGAGGAGCGCGAACGCTGCCGAGCGGCAGGCATGAACGACTACCTGGCCAAGCCGTTTCGCCGCGAAGAGCTACTGGCCCTGATCGACCACTGGGTGCCGCTCAACGGCTGAGCAAGCGCTCGATGTCCGCTTCCAGGGCCTGTGGCTTGGTGGTGGGGGCATAGCGCGTGACCTGACCGCTGGCAGGGTCGATCAGGAACTTGGTGAAGTTCCACTTGATCTTCTGCGAGCCGAGCAAGCCCGGTGCACGCTGCTTGAGTTCGACGTACAGCGGGTGGGTGCCGGGGCCGTTGACCTCGATCTTGCGAAACAGCGGAAAGCTCACACCGAAATTGCGCTCGCAAAACTGCGCGATTTCACGCGCATCGCCCGGTTCCTGCTTGCCAAACTGATTGCATGGAAAGCCCAGCACCACCAGGCCGCGCTCGCGGTAGGTTTGCCAGAGTTGCTCCAGGCCCTTGTACTGTGGGGTAAAGCCGCACTGGCTGGCGGTGTTGACCACCAGCAGCACCTTGCCTGGGTAGTCGCCGAGCGTTTTGTGCTCGCCGCCGAGGGTCACGCAGGGGATGTCCAGCATCGATGCAGCCATGGTCGGGCTCCGGTCAGTCGCGTGGGCGCAGGTCGATGCACACCGAGTTGATGCAGTAGCGCAGGCCGGTCGGTGGCGGGCCATCGGGGAACACGTGCCCCAGGTGCGCGTCACAACGGGCGCAGGTGACTTCGGTACGGATCATGCCGTGGGAAGTGTCGCGGATCTCGATCATGGCGCTGTCTTCGATCGGTGCGTAGAAGCTCGGCCAACCGCAGCCCGAGTCGAACTTGGTTTGCGCGTCGAACAGTGGCAGGTTGCAGCAGATGCAGTGGTAGATGCCGTCACGGCGTTCGCTGTTGTACTTGCCGCTGAATGGCCGCTCGGTGCCCTTGAGGCGGCATACCTGGTATTGCTCGGGGTCGAGCATCGACCGCCATTCATCCAGGGTTTTTTCGATCTTTTTCATGTAGGGACCTCGGCAGGCTGAATTTCACCCCGCGCGTCTTTTCCGGGGCGCGGGTGGCACGTATATTAGTTGGCTTCGTGTGCCAGGCGTTCAGTCTGGCACCCGCTTCCTGCCGTTTCAAACCTTTCGGCATGGGTTGCGCGTTTTCTCATATCGGGATCCCATCATGCAGTTCAGCAAATCGAACAAGCTCGCCAATGTCTGCTACGACATTCGCGGCCCAGTGCTCAAGCACGCCAAACGTCTGGAAGAGGAAGGCCACCGCATCCTCAAGCTGAACATCGGCAACCCGGCGCCGTTTGGCTTCGAGGCGCCCGATGAAATCCTCCAGGATGTGATCCGCAACCTGCCCACCGCCCAGGGCTACAGTGACTCCAAGGGCCTGTTCAGCGCGCGCAAGGCGGTGATGCAGTACTGCCAGCAAAAGGAAATCGAAGGCGTCACCATCGAGGACATCTACCTCGGCAACGGTGTGTCCGAGCTGATCGTCATGTCGATGCAGGCGCTGCTGAACAACGGCGACGAAGTGCTGATCCCGGCCCCCGACTACCCGCTGTGGACCGCAGCCGTGAGCCTGGCGGGCGGCAAGCCGGTGCATTACCTGTGCGACGAGCAGGCCGACTGGTTCCCCGACCTTGAAGACATCAAGGCCAAGATCACCCCGAACACCAAGGCCCTGGTGATCATCAACCCGAACAACCCGACCGGCGCCGTCTACTCCAAAGAGCTGCTGCTGGGCATGCTGGAGCTGGCCCGCCAGCACAACCTGGTGGTGTTCTCCGACGAGATCTACGACAAGATCCTGTACGACGAAGCGGTGCACATCAGCACCGCCTCGCTGGCACCCGACCTGCTGTGCCTGACTTTCAACGGCCTGTCCAAGTCGTACCGAGTGGCGGGTTTCCGTTCTGGCTGGCTGATCATCTCCGGGCCCAAGCACCACGCCCAGAGCTACATCGAAGGCATCGACATGCTGGCCAACATGCGCCTGTGCGCCAACGTGCCGGCCCAGCATGCCATCCAGACCGCGCTGGGCGGCTACCAGAGCATCAACGACCTGGTATTGCCGCCAGGCCGCCTGCTGGAACAGCGCAACCGCACCTACGAGCTGCTCAACGACATCCCCGGCGTAAGCTGCGTGAAGCCGATGGGTGCACTGTATGCGTTCCCGCGCATCGACCCGAAGGTGTGCCCTATTCTCAACGATGAAAAGTTCGCCCTTGACCTGCTGCTGTCGGAGAAGCTGCTGATCGTGCAAGGTACGGCGTTCAATTGGCCGTGGCCGGACCACTTCCGCGTAGTGACCCTGCCGCGCGTGGACGACCTGGAAGCGGCGATTGGCCGGATTGGCAATTTCCTGCGGACTTATTCGCAGTAGGGCTCGACGGCATTATTGTGGTGGCGCTCGATCTCACAGGCGCCACTAACCTCAAGGCATACCTCGCTTCTTACATCCTGCAACGCTCTATCCCACAGCCCCCGCGCCATCCTCTGCCATACTCCGCCGTACACAGTTTGAAATAGTCGCCCGATTGAATCGGCACGGCAGGCCCCTTATATACCCCGCAGTAAGCGACAACTCATCCGTCAGGAGAACGTAACAACCATGATGCGCATTCTGTTGTTTGTAGCCACCAACCTTGCGGTGGTGCTGGTTGCAAGCATTACCCTGAGCCTGTTCGGTTTCAACGGGTTCATGGCCGCCAACGGGGTCGACCTGAACCTCAGCAGCCTGCTGGTGTTCTGCGCCGTGTTCGGCTTTGCCGGCTCCCTCGTCTCGCTGTTCATCTCCAAGTGGATGGCGAAGATGAGCACCGGCACCCAGATCATCAGCCAACCGCGCACCCGTCACGAACAGTGGCTGCTGCAAACGGTCGAAGAGCTGTCCCGTGAGGCGGGCATCAAAATGCCCGAAGTGGGTATTTTCCCGGCCTACGAGGCCAACGCCTTCGCCACCGGCTGGAACCGCAACGACGCGCTGGTAGCCGTGTCCCAGGGCCTGCTGGAGCGCTTCTCGCCCGATGAAGTGCGTGCGGTACTGGCCCACGAAATCGGCCACGTCGCCAACGGCGACATGGTCACCCTGGCGCTGGTGCAGGGTGTGGTGAACACCTTCGTGATGTTCTTTGCACGCATCATCGGCAACTTCGTCGACAAGGTCATCTTCAAGAACGAAGAGGGCCAGGGCATTGCCTACTATGTGGCGACCATCGTTGCCGAGCTGATCCTGGGCATCCTGGCCAGCATGATCGTGATGTGGTTCTCGCGCCGCCGCGAATACCGCGCCGACGAAGCCGGTGCGCAGCTGGCCGGCACCTCGGCCATGATCGGTGCCTTGCAGCGCCTGCGCGTGGAACAAGGCCTGCCCGTGCACATGCCCGACACCATGAAGGCCTTCGGCATCAATGGCGGCCTCAAGCACGGCCTGGCCGGGCTGCTGATGAGCCACCCGCCGCTGGAAGACCGTATCGAGGCCCTGCGCCGTCGCGGTTGATCCACCTGGCAATGCAAAAAGGGCGACTTCGGTCGCCCTTTTTGCATGCGCCGGTCAGCGCTTGACCCGGTACACCCGCTCCAACAGGCTGCAAGCCCCGGCCTGCAAAAACTTCGGGCTCTCCTGAATAAGCTCCACCACCTCCAGCTCATCCATCTGCCACCCCGCAAACCCCTGCAGCACTTCTTTATCCCCTACTGAAAACGGCGGGCCGCCCAGCAGCGACTGGTCATAATCCAGGGTCACCAGCACCCCCCTGCAGCCCGCAGGCAGCCACGCCGACAGCAACCGCATGTACGCCGCGCGCATCTGCGGCGGCAATGCGATTAGCGCCGCCCGATCATAAAGGCCCACGCAGTCGGCGATATCCTCCGCCTGCAGCGTAAAGAAATCGCCACACCACAGCTCGATTTCGCCACTGCGCCAAACCTCGAAAGCTCCATGCTGCAAAACGTCGGCATCAAGCCCATGTTCACGGAAGAAGCCCTCCACCGCCTGCCGAGACAGCTCCACACCAAGCACGCGGTACCCCTGCCCAGCCAACCAGGCCAGGTCCAGGCTCTTGCCGCACAGCGGCACCAGCACACGACTGGCCGGCGCCAGCTGCAACTGTGGCCAATACTTCTGCAGGTAGGGGTTCACCTGCGCCTGATGAAAGCCAATCTGGTTATCGGCCCACCGCTTTTGCCAGAACGCTGGCTCCATGATCACTCCCGATTTTTAGATGGTTTTCCGGTAAAACTTGGTTTGGATTTCGATGTTTATTTGATCGAAGATGATTGCATCTTAACCTTCAGGACCTTGCCATGCTGCCCAGCCTGTTCATTTCCCATGGTTCCCCCATGCTCGCGCTGCAACCCGGCGCCAGCGGGCCGGCGCTAGCCGGGTTGGCCAATGTGCTGCCACGGCCAAAAGCGGTCGTGGTGGTGTCGGCGCACTGGGAAAGCCGCGAGCTGCTGGTTACCGGCAGCGCACAACCAGAAACCTGGCATGACTTCTACGGCTTCCCACCGGCCTTGTATGCGGTGCAATACCCGGCGCCGGGCGAACCTGCCCTTGCCGGCCAGGTCAGTGAGTTGTTGAAAGCGGCGGGTCTACCCGCGCGGCTGGACGCGCAGCGGCCGTTCGACCACGGCGCCTGGGTACCGTTGTCACTGATGTACCCTGATGCGAGCATTCCAGTGGTGCAGGTTTCACTGCCCAGCCAGATGGGCCCGGCGTTGCAGGTCAAGGTGGGGCAGGCGTTGGCGGGTTTGCGCGACGAGGGCATTTTGCTGATGGGGTCGGGCAGTATCACCCATAACCTTGGGGAACTGGACTGGCATGCCGGGCCGGACGTGATCGAGCCCTGGGCGCTGGCATTCAGGGATTGGGTGGTGGACAGACTGCTGGAAGATGACCAGGCATCTTTGCTGGATTACCGCAAGCAGGCGCCCTATGCGGTGCGCAACCATCCCAGTGATGAGCATTTCCTGCCGCTGTTCTTTGCCCTCGGGGCTGGGGGCAAGTTTGGGGTGGTACACCAAGGGTTTACCCTGGGGGCGCTGGGGATGGACATTTATCGGTTCGACTGAAGAGCGCAGGGCGCGCTTTGCGCCGTAAAATCCCACAGGCAAAAAAATCCCCAGCCTAGGCCGGGGATTTTTCATTGCGCCAGGATCAATCCTCGCGGTAGCGACGCAGCTTCAGCTGCTTGCCAGCCACGCGGGTGTCCTTGAGCTTGGACAGCAGCTTCTCCAGGCCGTCTTCCGGCAGCTCGACCAGGCTGAAGCTGTCGCGTACCTGGATACGGCCAATGGCGTCACGCGCCAGGCCACCCTCGTTGAGGATCGCGCCCAGCAGGTTCTTGGCAGCGATACCGTCACGGGCACCCAGGGCGGTACGGCAACGTACACGGCCTTCGGCCAGCGGCAGCGGCGCGCGGCGCTCGCGGTCACCACGGTCAGGGCGCTCGCCACGGTCAGGACGCTCGCTACGCTCGCCACGCGGGGCACCAACGCCCGGCACCAGCGGCTGCTCACGCTCTACCGCAGCCAGGTCCAGCGCCTGGCCATTGGTGGCTTTGCGCAGCAAGGCCGAAGCCAGGGCACGCGCACTGCAACCCAGGTCGCTGGTCAGGCGGTCGAACAGCTCGCCGTGGGTGGCTTCAGCTTCAGCTACCAGTGGCGCCAGGCTCGACGTCAGCTTCTTGATGCGAGCATCCAGCACGGCCTGAGCATTCGGCAGGCGCGCTTCGGCAACTTTCTGCCCGGTAACACGCTCGATCACCTGCAGCATGCGGCGCTCACGCGGGGTGACCAGCAGCAATGCGCGGCCATCGCGACCGGCACGGCCGGTACGGCCGATACGGTGTACGTAGGACTCCGGGTCGTACGGCATATCAACGTTGAACACGTGAGTGATGCGCGGTACGTCCAGGCCACGGGCAGCGACGTCGGTAGCAACGACGATATCCAGGCGGCCATCCTTGAGCGAGTCGATCACACGCTCACGCTGGTTCTGGGCGATGTCGCCGTTAAGCGCGGCAGCCTTGTAGCCCTTGGCTTCCAACGCGGCGGCCAGGTCCAGGGTGGCTTGCTTGGTGCGCACGAAGGCGATCAGTGCGTCGAACTCTTCCACTTCCAGCAGACGCAGCACAGCCGGGATCTTCTGGTCGGCGTGGACCATCAGGTGGGCCTGCTCGATCGCGGTAACGGTCTGGGTCTTGGTCTGGATCTTGACGTGCTTGGGTTCGCGCAGGTGACGCTCGGCGATCGAACGGATCGACGACGGCAGGGTAGCGGAGAACAGGACGGTCTGACGGGTAGCCGGGATTGCGTCGAAGATCACTTCGAGGTCATCCATGAAGCCCAGCTTCAGCATCTCGTCGGCTTCGTCCAGTACCAGGTACTGTACGGTCGACAGGACTTTTTCGTCACGACGCAGGTGGTCGCACAGACGGCCCGGGGTGGCCACGACGATTTGCGCGCCATTACGGATTGCGCGCAGCTGTGGGCCCATCGGGGCACCACCGTAGACGGCGACAACGTTAACGCCCGGCATCTGCTTGGCGTAGGTTTCGAAAGCGGTAGCAACTTGCAGCGCCAACTCACGGGTTGGCGCCAGGATCAGGGCTTGCGGTTCGCGCTTGCTCACATCGATCTTGTTGAGGATCGGCAGGGCGAAGGCAGCGGTCTTGCCGGTGCCAGTCTGCGCCTGGCCGATCATGTCGTGACCGGCGAGGATGATCGGGATCGATTGTTGCTGAATGGCGGACGGCTCTTCGTAGCCGGTAGCCACAACAGCAGCAACAATGTTCGGATTAAGATCGAGAGCGGCGAAGCCGCCGGTTTCCTGGGTCATGGGTCTGCCTCTAGGTGCATCCGCAAAGACCCATGCTCCAAAGCTGCACATGCCTTGAAAGACCGTCAGGTCACCCAGGCAGCTTTGGCGGCGGGGATTTGCGAAAACGATTGAAAAAGAAAACTTGGGAAGGTCCGCCTAGCGGACGTGCAGCCGAAGCTGGACTCGGAGGATTTGCACCACCTGATTTTGAGGTCCGCTAAAAGACCGGCGCGTACTATACCCGAAATAGTGGGGGACGTGAGGAATTTTTTCAGGGTGCAGGGCCACTGTCGGGCCATCAATTACTCCTCGCTGAATCGATAATGCCCTGCCCCCTGACGCGCTCAGTGTAGGAGCGGCCTTGCGTCGCGATAGGGCCGCAAAGCGGCCCCTGCAATGTACGCGGCGAAGCTGAGATCCTGGGGGCGCTTCGCACCCCTTTCGCGACGCAAGGCCGCTCCTACACTGGCCGCGTCAGGCATTCAAGTAGCTGGCCGAATCTCGCAAATCAACCCCTCCAGGCTATAACCCAGTCGCGGCGCCAGCGCCTCGGCCCGGGCCCGCAAGCCATCCAGGTCCAACGCCTGCTCCAGGTCCGCCGGCACCAGCAAGATCACATTGCCCTCCTTCACCGGCAACTCCCAGTAATGCCGGTGGTACAAGCCGCGCAGCAACGCCGCGCCCAGCGGCTTGCCGTCGTCGGTGGCCCACTGGTTGATCACCAGCCAGCCGCCTGGGTTCAACTGCTGCTGGCAGTTCTCCAGGAAGTTCCATGCCAAGTGCCCCACACCCGGCCCATGGTCGGTGTACAGGTCGACGAACAACAGGTCGGCCTTCTCCGCCGTGGGCAGCAACTCGATGGCGTCACCGATGCGCACGTACAACCGAGGGTCGTCATCCAGGCCCATGTACTCCATGGCCAGGCGCGGCACATCAGCGCGCAACTCGATGGCCTCGATGTCATCAAGCGGCAGAAACTTCATGCACGCCTGGGTCAGCGTGCCGGCCCCCAGGCCAAGAAACAGCGCGCTCTCCGGCTGTTCATGGCACAGCGCGCCCACCAGCATGGCACGGGTGTAGTCGTACTCCAGCCAGCTGGGGTCAGCCGTGAACACGCAGCTTTGCTCGATGGCATCGCCGAATTCCAGAAAGCGGTAGTCGTCCACTTCGTACACGCTGATGACGCCAAAGGCATCCTCCACCCGTGCCAGCAGCCGCTCTTGCCGTTCCGCCGTCATGCTCACCACCCACCCGCGCAAAAACGCGCATTGTCCGCCAACACCCTTGATGCAACAAGCGCAGCGCCAACTGTTACCATGGCCTGAAGCCTACAACCGACAAGACCGAGCCCGAGATGAACCAACCGTGGAGCCCTGACAGCTGGCGCGCCCTGCCGATCCAGCAGCAACCGACCTACCCCGATGCCGCGCACCTGCTGAAGGTTGAACAGACCCTGGCCAGCTACCCGCCGCTGGTGTTCGCGGGCGAGGCACGCGAGCTGCGCAGGCAGTTTGCCGAGGTGACCGAAGGCCGTGCGTTCCTGCTGCAGGGTGGCGATTGCGCCGAGAGCTTCGCCGAGTTCTCGGCAGCGAAAATCCGTGACACCTTCAAGGTGCTGCTGCAAATGGCCATTGTCATGACCTTTGCCGCCGGCTGCCCGGTGGTCAAGGTGGGGCGTATGGCCGGGCAGTTTGCCAAACCGCGTTCATCGGGCGATGAAACCATCGGCGACATCACCCTACCCGCCTACCGAGGCGATATCGTCAATGGCATCGGCTTTGACGCCAAAAGCCGCATCCCCGACCCGGAGCGCCTGCTGCAGGCTTATCACCAGGCCACCGCCAGCCTCAACCTGCTGCGCGCTTTCGCCCAGGGCGGGTTTGCCGACCTGCACCAGGTGCACAAGTGGAACCTGGACTTCATCGCCAACTCGGCGCTGGCCGACAAGTACCACCAGCTGGCCAACCGCATCGATGAAACCCTGGCTTTCATGCGCGCCTGTGGCCTGGACAGTGCGCCGCAGCTGCGCGAAACCAGCTTCTTCACGGCCCACGAAGCATTGTTGCTGAACTATGAAGAAGCCTTCGTGCGTCAGGACAGCCTGACGGGTGACTACTACGACTGCTCGGCGCACATGTTGTGGATCGGCGACCGCACTCGCCAGCTCGACGGCGCCCATGTGGAGTTTCTGCGCGGCGTGCACAACCCGATCGGGGTCAAGGTTGGCCCAAGCATGAACCCAGAAGAGCTGATCCGCCTGATCGACACGCTCAACCCGGCCAACGACCCTGGGCGCCTGAACCTGATCGTGCGCATGGGCGCGAACAAGGTCGGCGACCACCTGCCGGGGCTGATCCGCACTGTCGAGCGCGAGGGGCGCAAGGTGTTGTGGAGCTCGGACCCGATGCACGGCAACACCATCAAGGCCAGCAGCGGCTACAAGACCCGCGATTTTGCGCAAATTCTGGATGAGGTGAAGCAGTTCTTCCAGGTGCATCAGGCCGAGGGCAGCCATGCCGGCGGCATCCATATCGAGATGACCGGGCAGAACGTCACTGAATGCATCGGCGGTGCACGGCCGATCACCGAGGACGCGTTGTCTGATCGGTACCACACCCATTGCGACCCGCGGATGAATGCCGATCAGTCGCTGGAGTTGGCGTTTTTGATTGCCGAAACGCTCAAACAGGTGCGGCGCTAAGCGCCCGGCGCAGCTGGCTGCCCTCTATGCGCGGGCAGTTCAGTTGCACCCTCTCCAGACCCAACCAGTTGGCCAGTCGCAACAAATGGCCCGCCAGCGCGTCATACCCCTCCTCGTCTAGCCCAGGTGTTTCTGCATGCACGGCGTGCACTGCCAGTTGCCCTTGGGTGCGTTCGGCACGCAGGTCTACCCGCGCGACGATCCGTTCGCGGTACAGAAACGGCAGCACGTAGTAGCCATACACCCGTTTGTGCGCCGGGGTGTAGATTTCCAGGCGGTAGCGGAAGTCGAACAAGCGCTCGGTACGGTTGCGCTCCCAGACCAGCGAATCGAACGGCGACAGTAGCGCGCTGGCTTCGATGCGCCGGGGAATGCGCGGCATACCAGCGCAATAGCCGGGTTGCTTCCACCCCTGCACCGCGACCGCTTGCAAGCGACCGTCGGCCAGCAGCTCGGCCAGCGCCGCCTTGCCCTGCGCCGGCTCCAGGCGAAAGTAGTCGCGCAGGTCACGTTCGGTGCCAACACCCAGGGCAGCGGCGGCGTGAAGCATCAAGCCCTGATGCGCCTCGGCCTCGCGGGGTAGTGTCTGGTCGAGGATCGCCTTGGGCAAAACCTTTTCCGGTACATCGTAAAGCCGCTCAAAACCACGGCGGCCCGCCACAGTCACTTCGCCTGCGGCGAACAGCCACTCCAACGCGTGCTTTTCCTCGCTCCAGTCCCACCAGGGTCCGGCGCGTTCCTCGCGGGTGGACAGGCTGCCCGCGCCCAGTGCGCCCTGTTCACGAACAGCAGCCAGTACCCGGGCGATCACGTCCTGGCGCTCGCGGCCAAACTGCGCGAGCTGGCGGTAGATACCGCGACCATCGGCAGCATGGGCCATGCGCCAGCGCAGCAGCGGGTACAGGCTCAATGGCAGCAGCGAGGCTTCGTGCCCCCAGTATTCGAACAACTGGCGCTGGCGGCCCCGGCCCCAGGCAAGCTGGTCGAGGGTGGCAGGCGAATAGTCGCCCAGCCGGGAGAAAAGCGGCAGGTAGTGGGAGCGAACCAGAGCGTTGACCGAGTCGATCTGCAGCACGCCCAGACGTTGCAGCATGCGCTTCACTGCGGGCAGGGTTGGCGGTGCTTCCGGGTGTTTGCCGAAGCCTTGGGCAGACAGTGCCAGGCGGCGGGCCTGGTTGATGGACAGCTTGAGGGACAAGCCTGGTCTCCTTGTATTGCCTGCTCTGGCCTCTTCGCGGGTACTGCACAATGCTCAAGTATTGTGCAGTACCTGTGGGAGCGGGTTTACCCGCGAAGAGGCCGGTAAGCCCAACGACAAACTTAGCCTATTTACGCAGCGGATCATCCCAGAAATGCCGCTCGGCCTCTTGCTGGATATCCGCCCGGCTCAACCCCAGGTCATGCAAGGTTGCATCACTGAGGCGGGCCAGTTCCTGCCGCTGGCGGTACAGCTGCAGCCAGCGCGCCGGGCGCTGCAGGGCCGCATGCCACAGGTGGTTCAGGGAAAAGGCAGGTTGCTGGATGCTGCTGACATGACCTTTCATCGTGAAGCCCTCCGTGTTGGATGGCCTCAGTTTCACGCCGGGCTTAAGATCAATCCAACGAATGTTTCTGATGCGATGCATCTCGGAGATTGATGCAATGTCCCAGTACCAGAGCCTCGATGCGGACGTGCTGCGCACCTTCGTCGCCATCGCCGAGCAAGGCGGCTTCACCCGCGCCGGTGAGGTGGTCAACCGCACCCAGTCGGCGGTAAGCATGCAGATGAAACGCCTGGAAGAAGACATCCTGCAGCGCCAACTGTTCGAGCGCGATGGCCGCCAGGTAAGGCTGACCGCCGAAGGCCAGGTGCTACTGGGCTATGCCCGGCGCATCCTCAAGCTGCACGGCGAAGTGTTCAACACCCTGCGCATGCCGCACATGGTCGGGCTGGTGCGCATCGGCACACCAGACGACTACGCCATGCGTTTCCTGCCGACCATTCTTTCGAGCTTTGCCCAGGCCTACCCGCTGGTGCAGGTGGAGGTGCACTGCGACTCCTCCAAGCAGCTGATGCTGCGCCAGGACCTGGACCTGACCATCGTCACCCGCGAGCCGGGCAACGAGGTTGGCCAACTGCTGCGTCAGGAACGCCTGGTGTGGGCTGCCGCCGAAGGCTTTTGCCCACAGGAACAGCGGCCGATGCCGGTGGCGCTGTTCAACACTGATTGTTTCTGCCGGGCCTGGACCTGCAATGCCCTGGAAGCCCAGGGCATTGATTACCGCATTGCCTACACAAGCCCCAGCTTGGCGGCGATCTTTGCCATAGTCACGGCCGGCTTGGCCGTGACGGCGCAGTTGCAAAGCCTGATTGGCGGAAACATTCGCATACTGGGTGAACAGGATGGGCTACCGCAGCTGCCAGTGGCCAATGTGATGCTGGTGCGCGGTACTCAGCACCCTTCGCCTATTACCGATTGCATGGCGGACTATATCGTCGAAGGGTTCAAGTAATTTGGGGCTGCTGCGAATGGGCCGCAAAATCTCAAAGCTCAAACCCCAGCATCACCGCACACACAACCAGAAACACACAGAACATCGCCCGCAATACCTTCTCCGGCAGCGCATGGGCCAACTTCACCCCCCAACTGATACTGAGCAAGCCACCCACCGCCAACGGGATCCCCACTCCCCAGTCAACGCTGTGGTGCACGCCATAGGTCACCAAAGTCACCAAGGTACTCGGCGCGGCAAGTGCTAGCGACAGCCCTTGCGCCACCACCTGGGTGGTACCGAACACACTGGTCAGGATCGGCGTGGCCACTACCGCCCCGCCCACGCCGAACAAGCCGCCCATGGTGCCGGCAAAGCTGCCCAGCACGCCCAGCCATGGCCAGGCATAACGCAGTTCGGCACTGGGCGGCGACACCTTCATGAACATCCGCGCCACGTTCCACACCGCCAGCGCCACCAGAAAGCCGACAAAGCCCAGGCGCATGGAATGCGCATCCAGCCCAACCGCCCAGATCGACCCCAGCCACGCGAACAAGAAGCTGCACGCCGACAGCGGCACGGCATGGCGCAACTCGATGCGGTTGCGCTGGTGATAACGCCACAGCGCCAGCAGCACGTTCGGCACCACCATCACCAGCGCCGTCCCCTGTGCCAGCTGCTGGTCCAGGCCAAACAGCACGCCAAGTGCCGGAATCGCAATCAACCCGCCACCAATGCCGAACAAGCCACCCATGGTGCCCAGGGCTGCACCCAGTACGATATACAACAACCACTCGATCATCAGGGCCTCGCCCGCCAGTGCCAATAATGCCAGCATGCTAACGACTGTGCGCTGGCGGGGAAACGCACAGCAGCGCACAATGGCTGTGCGCTTTTCGCAAAAGCAAGGCAGCCATGAGCCCCGATACCCTGACCGACCAACTGAGCCTGTTCCTCGATGTGCTGGAAACCGGCAGCTTTTCTGCCGCCGCTCGTCGCCACCCGCTGACGCCTTCTGCGGTAGCCCGGCGCATCGACAACCTTGAAAGTGCCGTCGGCAGCCGCCTGTTCACTCGTAGCACCCACGCCGTGAGGGCCACTCCTGCCGGCAATGCATTTGCCGAGCGGGCCAGGCGCATCATCGAGGAACTGCGCCTGGCCCGAGCCGAAGCGGTGTCGCTGAGCAACGCCCCCGAAGGGCTGATCCGCATTGACGCCCCCGCCGCGTTCGGCCGCCGCCACCTGGCCCCGGCGATTGCCGACTTCCTGGTGGCCTACCCAGGCCTGGACGTGCAACTGCGCCTGATCGACAGCTTCGTCGATCTGCATGGCAGCCACCTGGGCGAGGTCGACCTGGTACTGCGCGCCGGCCCCTTGGCCGACACCCGCCTGGTCGCCACGCCGCTGGCCTACATGGTGCGTATCGCCTGTGCCAGCCCCGCCTACCTGGCCAGCCGCGGCATACCCACCTGCCCCAGCGAACTGCCAGGGCATGACGGGCTGGACTGGGACGGCCTGGCGCCGCCGTTTGCCTGGCGCTTCAGCGTGGCCGGGCAAACCCGCCTGTACCGCCCCGCACGCATGCGCATGGCCGCCAACAACGCCGAAACCCTGTTGTTCGGCGCCCTCGCCGGCTTAGGCATAGCCCACCTGCCCACCTGGCTCATCAGCGAATACCTGCTGCGCGGCGAGTTGATCCCGTTGTTTTGCGAGGGCGGCCTGCCGGAAGCCGAGAGCAGTGGTATTTACGCGCTACGCCTGGAACACGAAACGAACTCTCGCAGCCGTTTGCTGCTCGAATTCCTCAAGAGCCGCTTCAGCCCGATTCCACCCTGGGACCTGGCTTTACGCAGTGAACTGCGCGAGTAATGCGCGCACTAATGATCAGCGTGCCAGAATTTCCCATTGATTACCTTGAAGGACCTGCATGAACGCCGACACCCACGCATCCTGTGACGAGCTGCTGCTGGACAACCAGGTCTGCTTCGCCCTGCACTCCACCTCGTTGCTGATGACCAAGGTCTACAAACCGCTGCTGCAGGCGCTGGGCCTGACCTACCCGCAATACCTGGCCATGCTCGTGTTGTGGGAGCGTGACGGCCTGACCGTGGGCGAAATCAGCCAGCATCTGCTGACCGACCCAGGGTCGCTGACCCCGCTGCTCAAGCGCCTGGAAAGCGAAGGCCTGTTGCAGCGCAATCGCAGCCGCGAGGATGAACGGGTGGTGATGGTGCATCTGACCGACAAGGGCCGCGCCCTGCAACAGCAGGCCAAACAGGTCCCGCAGTGCATCCTCAAGGCCAGCGGGCGCACCCTGGAGCAATTGCAGCAACTGCAGGCGGACCTGCTGGACCTGCGTGAGAGCCTGCAGAAAAACCTCTGAGGACTATGCTGTGCTGTGGCCGTTCGGATGAGCGGTGACGATTTATCTTGCGCGCTAACTAATTGCGCGCTAACTTAAATCCCACACCAACCCGCGCCCTCCTGCAAACGGGAGCGCACAGCACATTAGCGAGGCTCAAGATGCAAAAGGTCACTCCGCTGTACATCGCAGAAGCTACCTCCACCGGTGGGCGCGACGGCAAATCCAAGTCCAGCGACGGCAAGCTGGTCGTCAGCCTGAGCACCCCCAAGGAACTGGGCGGCGCTGGCGGTGACGGCACCAACCCTGAACAGATGTTCGCCGCCGGATATTCGGCATGCTTCATCGGCGCCCTGAAATTCGTGGCCGGGCAAGAGAAGAAAGCCCTGCCGGCAGATGCCTCGATCACCGCCAAGGTGGGTATCGGGCAGATCCCGGGCGGTTTCGGCCTGGACATCGACCTGCACATCAACCTGCCGGGCCTGGCCCAGGCGGATGCCGAAGGGCTGGTGGAGAAAGCGCACCAGGTCTGCCCGTACTCCAATGCCACCCGCGGTAATGTGGATGTACGCCTGCATGTGACGGTGTAAGGCCCAGGCATAAAAAAACCCGGCCAAGGCCGGGTTTTTTGCGTCTCGCAAGAAGAATTACTTCTTGGAACGGCCTTTGAAGCTGTTGTCGCGAGTGTCGATGTCGATCCACTCGTCGATCTGGATGAAGTCGGCAACCTGGATCTCGGTGCCGTTCTTCAGTTTGGCAGGCTTCATGACCTTGCCCGAGGTGTCGCCGCGAGCAGCGTTCTCGGTGTAGACAACCTGACGGCTGATGGTGGTCGGCAGTTCAACCGATACCAGGCGGCCTTCGAAGAACACGGCTTCGCAGATGTCTTCCATGCCTTCTTCGATGTACGGCAGAACGGCGTCGATGTCTTCGGCGTTCAGTTCGTACATGGTGTAGTCGGTGGTGTCCATGAAGGTGTACGAGTCACCGCTGATGAACGACAGGGTCGCTTCTTTGCGATCCAGGATCACGTCGTCCAGCTTGTCGTCCGCACCGTATACGGTTTCGGTCTTGTAGCCGGTCAGCAGGTTCTTCAGCTTGGTCTTCATGATCGCGCTGTTACGGCCCGACTTGGTGAACTCAGCTTTTTGAACCAGCCACGGGTCGTTGTCGATCCGCAGGACGGTACCGGGTTTCAGTTCTTTACCAGTTTTCATTACGAAGTATCCGAATCTGGATGGATTTATAAAAATCGAGGCCGCGTATCATAGCGAATTTCGGTAAAAGTGTACTAGCGCTGTGGCAAGGTCCGGCTGAGCGGCCTGTCTCACCACCCAACGCCGGGCATGTTGCTGCAGTTCTGGCCAATGCTGGCGGGCCGCCTGCCAGGCCTGGCCCATGTCGAAATCCATGTTCCAGGCGCGCCACAGGCCAAGCAAGGCGGCATCGGCATCGCCTGACAAGCCACGGCGATAATGCGCCAGAAACGCTTCGAGCTTTTCCCAATGGGCATTCTCGTCCTGCACATAGATGTGCCACAGCATCGGCTGCCCCGCCCACTGCGCACGCACGAACGAGTCCTCACCGCGCACGGCGTTGAAGTCGCAACTCCACAACAGCCTGTCGAAGTCGTCCTGGCTGACGAAAGGCAGCACCTGTACGGTCAGCGCCCCACGCGTGCGCACATCGCCCACCTGCAGTTGCGCCTCGCCAAGCCACTGGCTGAGCCCTGCGACGATGCGCCCTTGCGGCACCAGCAGGTGACACGGTTGCGCACCTGTAGCCAGGGCATCGAGCCAGCTGGCCAACTGTGGGTTTTCGTAGGCGAACAGCGAGACCAGCAACGCCCCCGGCACAGGGTTTACGCCAAGCCCTTGCAGGAAGGTTTGGCGCGCATCGGCGGACTGCTGGAACGCGTCACGCCGCGCCAGCAGCGAGCCCTCGCGCAGCAAGCCACCGGTTCTTTCGGTAAACCCCGGGAAGAAAAACACCTTGCGCAGGCCGTTGGCCTGCGGTGAAGGCAAGCCATGGCAACCCTCCACCCAATCCTCGGCGCTAAGGTACTCAAGGTTCAGCCACAGCGGCGGCAGCGGGCGGGCACGCATGGCTTCGACATAAGCCGCCGGTAGCTGGCAGGCGAACGCGCCGATCACCACATCGGCCGGCACCACCGGCAACCACTGCGCCGGCCAGTGGCGTACATCCACACCGTGCTGCCACTGCTGCGCAGCGGTGGCATCGGCACCGGGGCACATGGGCACGAAGGCGTTGAGGTCATCCACCCACAGGCGCACGGCCATGCCATGCTCGGCCACCAACTGCCGGGCCAGGCGCCAGGTCACGCCGATGTCGCCGTAGTTGTCGACGACGCTGCAGAAGATGTCCCAGGTGGCGTTCATGCGCCCCTCCCGTGCTGATGCAAAAACCGCGAATTCTGCGCATAAATTGTCGCCGACAAAAGCACCTGCGCGGAAAAATGCCCATGCGCATGCGACAATGCACCCCGACCACCTTGCCAGGAGGCTGCCATGCCCCGCCACCGTGAACTGAAAATCACCCTCAAGCCGTTGCAGTTGATCCTGTGCGTTGCCTTGGGCCTGTGGCTGGGCGCCGTGGCCATTGCCGTGAGCCTGTGGCTGGCCCAGCAATGGTGGCCACAGCAGGTACAACCCCTGGCCCAGGCTGCAGCACCCAACGCATACCGCCCCGCCGCACCACCTGCGCCGGCTGCGGCCCAGGATACCCAGGCCGAAATGTTCGAGCGCTACAAGGACATCCTGCACAAGCAGGAACTGCAACAGGCCGCCGACGCCGCCCAGGGCAACCCGCGCAACCTGAACAGCCCCAAGTGCCAGTTCTGGCTGCAGCAGAACCGTACCGCGCCCACCGACAAAAGCCAGGCCAACGTGCTGGAGTTCTGTTACTGACCATGAACAAGCCCCACCTGCTGGCGCTGATCGTCGCCACCCTCGAGCACGACCTGGATGTGCTGACCCGCGCAGCGCAAACCGCCTACGAGGCCGCCACCGCCGAGGAGAACATTGCCGAGAACAAATACGACACCCTGGGCCTGGAGGCCTCGTACCTGGCCACCGGCCAGGCCCGCCGCAGCGGGGAAATCCGCCAGGCGCTGTTGATTTACCAGCAACTGCTACTGCGTGACTACGACCCGGCGCGCGGGGTGCAGGTGAGCAACCTGGTGACGCTGGAGGATGAGTTTGGTGGGCAACGCCGGCTATTGCTCGGGCCAGAAGCCGCTGGGTTGAAAATTGGCGAGGGGGATGGGCTGGTGACAGTCATTACCCCACGCTCGCCGTTGGGGCAGCAGTTGATGGGCAAGAAGATCGACGACGAGGTGAATCTGGGCCAGCAGTTATTGTTCATTGTTGATGTTGCCTGACCCGGCCCCTTCGCGCCTGGCCTAACGCGGTCGTTGCAGGAGCGCATCAACCCAGGAAAAGTGCTGCAACGTCAAAGGGCCTGCAAAGCATCGAACCGCACCGCCAACCCCTGCTCGGCAAACTGCTCCACGACAAAATCGATGAACGCCCGGGTCTTGCCCGGCATCAGCTTGTGCTCGGCGAAATACAGGCTGATATGCCCATCATCCACGTACCAGTCCGGCAACACCCGCCGCAGCCGGCCTGCCTGAAGGTACGGCACGGCAAACGGCAAGCTCACCAGGGCAATACCCAGCCCTTGCTCGGCCACCGCGCAAGCCGCGTCCGAATCGCTCATGGTCATCGCCTGGCGCAATTGCAGTGGCTGCTGCGCCTGCCAGCGACTGGTCAGCGGCCATGAGCGCACCCGCCCGGTCTGCGGTGAACGAATCAGAATACCCTCATGGCGGTGCAGCACCTGCGGGTCGTCGATTGGCGCGTGCTGCTGCAGATAGGCCGGTGCCGCCACCAGCACCCGGTGCGCCGGGGTCAGCTTGCGCGCCACCACGCCTGGCGGCAGTTCGAAACCACCGCCAATCGCGGCATCGAAGCCTTGGCCAATCAGGTCGACCTGGCGGTTGTCGAAATGCCAATCCGGGGTAATCGCCGGGTAGCGGCGCAAGAATTCGCTCAGCAACGGCAGCACGTACAAACGCCCGAACACCGTGCCCATGCTCACCCGCAGCAACCCGGCCGGCTGGCCTTCGGCGCTGGCCAGGTTGGCCACGGCGTACTGGATAGTGCGGAAGCTGTCGCTGACCTCGCCAAGAAAACGCCGCCCTGCTTCAGTCAAGGTCAGCTTGCGGGTACTACGCTGGAACAACCGCACACCCAGACGCGCTTCCAATTGGGCAACATGCTTGCCCACAGCAGCCGGGGTAATGCTCAGGCGCCTGGCCGCCTCGGCAAAACTGCCGACTTCGGCACTGCGGATGAAGCATTCCAACGCGTTGAACGATTCCACGGCCATGATTAGCAACCCAAGGTTTACTCTGCTGATAGTGATTGCCATCTTATCAGCAGGTAATCAAGCGCCGATACTTTGCCCATCCAAGGCATTTCGGCCTGGCTTCCAGCAGGAGATCAGCATGTCCAAGCAACTTTCACTCGAAGGCAAAGTGGCCCTGGTTCAGGGCGGTTCCCGCGGTATTGGTGCGGCCATCGTACGGCGCCTGGCCCGCGAAGGCGCGCACGTGGCCTTCACCTATGTCAGCTCTGCCGGCCCGGCAGAAGAACTGGCCCGCGAAATCAGCGAAAACGGTGGCAAAGCCCTGGCCCTGCGGGCCGACAGCGCCGATGCAGCGGCCGTGCAACTGGCAGTGGATGACGCCGTGAAGGCCTTCGGCAGGCTGGATATCCTGGTCAACAACGCCGGCGTGCTGGCGGTGGCCCCGCTGGCCGAATTCGACCTGGCCGACTTCGACCGCATGCTGGCGGTGAACGTACGCAGTGTGTTCGTCGCCAGCCAGGCCGCCGCACGCTACATGGGCCAGGGTGGGCGCATCATCAACATTGGCAGCACCAATGCCGAGCGCATGCCGTTTGCCGGCGGTGCGCCGTACGCCATGAGCAAGTCTGCGCTGGTTGGCCTGACCCGCGGCATGGCGCGTGACCTCGGGCCGCAGGGCATTACCGTGAACAACGTACAACCGGGGCCAGTGGACACCGACATGAACCCGGCCAGCGGCGAGTTTGCCGAGAGCCTGATCCCGTTGATGGCGGTCGGCCGGTATGGCGAGCCAGAGGAAATTGCCAGCTTCGTGGCTTACCTGGCGGGGCCTGAAGCCGGGTACATCACCGGGGCCAGCCTGACGGTGGACGGTGGGTTTGCAGCCTGATTGAAGGTTTGCCTGTTCCGGCGAGAACACCGGAACAGGTTCAACCATTCCCAGCACCCAGACGCTGTTCCATCACCTCCAGAAAAGCCCGAGCAGCAGGCGTCGGGCTGCAGGACCACACGGCATACAGGTGCCGCACCGGCGCATCCACCACCCGCGCCAGCGCCACACCTTCAAAGCCCTGGGCCACCCGCTCCGGCACCAAACCCACCGCCATGCCCCGCTGCACGAACTTCTCCACCAGGCGCACATGACCGATCTCGAACTGCACCCGACGCTGCAACCCCGCCGCCTGAAACGCCTCATCGGTCTGCCGTCGCGCTCCGGTGCCTTCAGGGAAGTCCACCAGCACTTCGCCCGCCAGGTCAGCCAGCGCCAGCTGCCCCCTGCCCGCCAGCCGATGCCGCAACGGCAACAACGCCACCAGTTCCTCCCTGGCCAGCAAACGGTGCTGCACGCCCTGCACTACCTCGCCCTGCCACAGGCCTATGAAGCCCACGTCCAGGCGCCGCTCGAGCACATCGGCGATCAGCAATTCACTCTTGGCCGTCAGCCAGCGTACATCCACGTCCGGGTAACGGTCGTGGAACACCGCCAACAGGTCGACCAGGTCCAGCGCGGTGAGCGAGCTGATTTCGCCAATCGCCAACCGCCCGCGTACCTGGCCGCAGGCCGCCGCCACGTCATCGGCAATGCGCCCAGCCGCTTCCACCGCCGGTCGGGCACTGAGCACAAAGGCCTCACCTGCCGGCGTCAGGCGTACCCGCCGCGAACTACGCTCGAACAGGCTCACGCCCAGCTGAGCCTCCAGCCGCGCCACCTGATGGCTGAGAGCGGACTGCACCACATGGCAGCGCTCGGCGGCGCGAGTAAAACTGCCGGTGTCGGCCACGGCAAGGGCGTATTCGAGCTGCTTGAGGTTCATCGATCTATCTGCTTTCAAGATTGATAAGTTGAAAACTATACATTGGTGTCATGACAGACACTTCCTGATAATCACCCCAACACAACTGCCCGCCACGAGAACCGCATGCACACCCCCACTCTCAGCCGCGCCCTGATCCTGCTGATGGCTACTGCCACCGGCCTGGCCGTGGCCAGCAACTACTACGCCCAACCGCTGCTGCACAGCATCGCCCAGCAGTTTGGCTTGAGCACCGCCAGCGCCGGCAGCATCGTGATTGCCGCGCAGCTCAGCTATGGCGCCGGCCTGTTGCTGCTGGCACCGCTGGGCGACCTGTTCGAGCAGCGCCGGCTGATCACCGTGATGACCGTTATTTCCACCCTGGGCCTGGTCATCAGCGCCTGTGCGCCAAGCCTGCCCTGGCTGATCCTTGGCACAGCGCTGACCGGGCTGTTCTCGGTGGTGGCGCAGATCCTCGTGCCGATGGCCGCGACCCTGAGCGAGCCGCATCAGCGAGGGCGCGCGGTCGGCACGCTGATGAGCGGCCTGCTGCTGGGCATTCTGCTGGCGCGTACCGCTGCCGGCTTCATGGCCGAGTTGGGCGGCTGGCGCAGCATCTACGTGCTGGCCGCCGTGCTGATGGCGATCACCGCCGTGGCGCTGTACCGCAGCCTGCCGCAACACCACAGCCATGCCGGGCTGAAGTACCCGGCGCTGATCGGCTCGGTGTTCCGCCTGTTTCTTGAAGAGCCGGTACTGCGCCTGCGCTCGTTGCTCGGCCTGCTGTCGTTCAGCCTGTTCGCGCTGTTCTGGACACCGCTGGCATTTTTGCTGGCTAAAGGCCCCTACCATTATTCGGATGCGGTTATCGGCCTGTTCGGCCTGGCCGGCGCAGCGGGTGCGTTGTCGGCCAATTGGGCCGGGCGCCTGGCCGACCGTGGCAAGGGCTCGTTGGGCACCACCGTCGGCCTGGTGGTGTTGCTGCTGGCGTGGCTGCCGCTGGGCTTCGCCGAGCAGTCGTTGCTGGCCTTGCTGCTGGGCGTGCTGATGCTCGACCTGGCGGTGCAACTGGTGCACGTGAGCAACCAGAATGCGGTGATCGCCCTGCGGCCCGAAGCGCGCACGCGGCTCAATGCCGGGTACATCACCTGCTACTTCATTGGCGGGGCACTGGGGTCGTTGCTGGGTACACAGTTGTTCCAGCGCCAAGGCTGGATGGGCATTGTGGTCGCAGGGTTGGTCATTGGCGGGCTGGCGTTGTTGGCGTGGGGGCTGGCCGAGCGCAAGCGCAAGAAAACCCTGCCACTGGCATGAAACGTTTCAATCAGCCATGGCGACAAAGCACCGCACGACCCTCCGTCGCATGGCCGTTGACTTGCCTGCCTGGGCAGCGCTCAGTAGGCGCTGGAAAATGCCCTTTCCCTGACAGGACGACTTTATGACAAGACTCACGGTGCAATCCGGCGATTTCTTGCAAGGTGAAGGCGAGTATCGCAACGGATCGCTCACACTCAAGACTCCGCGCAGCCCCTCCCCCGGCGAGCGGATTTCCCTGGCCCGCATCAGCGACTTGCGGCTGGCCAGCCTGGAACCGAGCCGCAGCCTGGGCAGCGCCTTGGGCTGGGGCGTGGCCGGCGCCCTGGTGGCAGGGCCAGTGGGGCTGCTGGCCGGGCTGTGGCTGGGTGGCAAGGAAGAGGAAGCGACCTTCCTGGCCACCTTCAAGGATGGGCGAAAGCTCTTGGCCATCACCGATGGCAAGACCTGGTCGAAAATCGATGACAACTGGCGACAGCACAAGCGGCCGACCGGTACAGGTTGAATTTCGCGGGGCCCCGATCGTTCTCTGTTGAAGGCGGCTGTTAAGATGCCGCCTTTTTCATGGTCGGAGCCCCCGCATGCCCTCGCGTCACCCCCGCCTGCCCCTGAGCCTGCTCAGCCTGGGCCTGGCCCTGCAGTGCCAAAATGTGCTTGCCGAAGACAGCGTGGTGCTCGCCCCGCTGCAGGTCTCCGACACCTACGCCAATGACGGCTACCAGGCACGCCAGGCCGCTGTGAGCGGCTTCCAGCCTGCGCCGTTGCTCGATACACCGGCCTCTGTCAGCGTGTTCAGCCAGCCACTGCTGGAAGACCGCCAGGTGCGCATGCTCAGCGAGGTGCTGCAAAGCGACGCCTCGGTCGGCGAAAGCTATGCGCCCATCGGCTACTACGAGAACTTCAATGTACGCGGCTTCGAACTGAATGCCGCCAGCAGCTATCGCATCAATGGCCAGACCATCGCTGGCGAGCAGAACGTGGCCCTGGAGAACAAGCAACAGGTGGAGCTGCTCAAGGGCCTGTCCGGGCTGCAGAGCGGCGTTTCAGAACCGGGCGGCCTGATCAACTATGTGACCAAGCGCGCCGAAGAGGTACGCAGCCTTACGGTGTCGACCAACGAACAAGGCGAACGCTACCTGGCCACCGACCTGGGCGGTTGGTTCGGCAGCGAAAAGCAGTTCGGCCTGCGCGCCAACCTGGCCCACGAAGATATCCGCTCCTACGTCGACCACGCCGACGGCAAGCGCGACTTCGCTTCGTTGGCATTCGACTGGCAGATCAACCCAGATGCCACCCTGCAGCTGGATGCCGAGTACCAGCACCGCGAACAACGCTCGGTGCCGGGTTACCAACTGCTCGGCGGCACTGAAGTGCCCCATGGCATCGACCCGGATGATCGCCTGGCCTACCAGCACTGGGCAAAGCCTGTGCAAAGCGACTCGCTGAACCTTGCCGGGCGCTTCGAGTACCGTTTCGACGAGGCCTGGACCGGCACCTTGAGCGCCTCGCGCAGCAAGGTGGTGATCGACGACTACAGCGCGTTTGCCTGGGGCTCGAGCGAAGGCGCGTTTTTCGGCAGTAATGGTGACTATGACATCTACGACTTCCGCAGCCCCGACGACACCCGCCGCACCGACGAGGCGCAGGCCATGCTCAACGGGCGGTTCGATGCGCTAGGTGTGGGGCATGAGTTGACCATGGGTGCCAGCGCGCAGCGGCGCACACTGGATCAGCGGCCCAGCTATATGGAATGGGTAGGCACAGGCAACATCCATACCGGTGCGCCCGCCTTTGACCCCTCCGACAATCCCATCAAGTCTAGCGAGCGCCGCCTCGATAGCCGCCAGTACGGCCTGTTCATCAGCGACCGGATCAGCTTCAACGAACAATGGCAGACCGTGCTGGGCGCCCGAGAAGTGCGCCTGGATGAAAAGACCTGGGACGAAAACGGCCTTGCCGGGCGCCACACCCGTCAATACGAGCTGCTGCCCAACGCCGCGATCATCTTCAAACCGCAGCCCAATACCACGGTATATGCCAGCTACGCCAAAGGCCTGTCAGCGGGCGGTACTGCCCCCTGGTTCGCCGAGAACACGTTCGAGATCCTTGCGCCGACAACCTCCCACCAGCTGGAACTGGGCCTCAAGCACGACTGGCAGGGCCTGAGTTTCAGTGCCGCGCTGTTCCAGATCCGCCAGGCTTACCAGTACGCGCGCCCTGACGGTGCCGGCCACTTCACTTACGTGCAGCAAGGCCAGCAAAAAAACACCGGCCTGGAACTGGGCGCCAGCGGCTGGGTGACCTCGAACTTGCAGTTGCAGGCCAGCGCAGCCGCCATTCGCGCACGGGTGCAGAACAGCGGTACCGAGGCTTATGAAGGGCACCAGGCGATCAACGTGCCAAAATTCCGAGCAGCGATGCACGCGGAATATTCGCTGCCGGTTCCGGGGCTGGCGCTGTTGGGCGGGGCGCGGTACAGCGCCAGCAAGTACGCGAGCCAGGCGGGGAATGTGGAGGTTGGCGGGTATACCGTGTTCGATCTCGGCAGCCGCTACCGTACCCATATTGGTGGGTATGACACGGTGCTGCGGTTGACCGTGGATAACCTGTTCGACAAGCGCTATTGGCGCGATGTGGGGGATTATCTGGGGGATAACTACCTGTTCCAGGGCGCGCCACGTACCGCCCGGCTTTCGGCTTCGGTCAGTTTCTAAGCTTTTGGGGCTGCTTTGCGGCCCACTCTGAAATTGACGCGATCCCTGTGGGAGCGGCCTTGTGTCGCGATGGGCTGCGCAGCAGCCCTAATGGCCCTGAAAACAAAAAGCCCCCGAGCTTTTCAGCGCGGGGGCTCTTCGTAGAATGTGGCGGTGAAGAAGGGATTTGAACCCTTGATACGATTTCTCGTATACACACTTTCCAGGCGTGCTCCTTCGACCACTCGGACACTTCACCGTTTCTCTTCAAGCCGTGCGGCCCGTCGAGGTGCGCTAATTTAGTGAAAGACATTCCCTTTGGCAAGCACTTTTTTCAAATTTTTCATGTATTTGCATTTGAGGCGCGGTGAACGCTGACCGACCAGTCAGCCTTGCTGCTTTACCTGGCCTCTGGCGCTGGGTAACGTCGTCGCCACGCCAACAAAAGGACTCTGCCATGAGCGAGCTGATTACCTACCACGCCGAAGACGGCATCGCCACCCTGACCCTCAACAACGGCAAGGTCAACGCCATCTCGCCGGACGTCATCACTGCCTTCAACGCAGCGCTGGACCGCGCCACCGAAGAGCGTGCGGTGGTGATCATCACCGGGCAGCCGGGCATTCTGTCGGGCGGTTACGACCTCAAGGTGATGACCAGCGGGCCGAAAGAGGCCATCGGCCTGGTCACTGCCGGCTCCACCCTGGCCCGCCGCTTGCTGTCGCACCCGTTCCCAGTCGTGGTCGCCTGCCCAGGCAATGCCGTGGCCAAAGGTGCCTTCCTGCTGCTGTCAGCCGACTACCGCATTGGCGTGGAAGGCCCGTACAAGGTGTGCCTGAACGAAGTGCAGATCGGCATGACCATGCACCATGCTGGCATTGAACTGGCTCGCGACCGCCTGCGCCGCTCGGCCTTCCACCGCTCGGTGATCAATGCCGAAGTGTTTGACCCACAGGGTGCGGTGGATGCCGGCTTCCTCGACAAGGTCGTGCCGGCCGAGCAGTTGCAGGACGCGGCGTTGGCCGCCGCGCGGGAACTGAAGAAGCTGAACATGCTGGCGCACAAGAACACCAAGCTGAAAGTGCGCAAAGGGCTGCTGGAGGCGCTGGACAAGGCAATCGAGCTGGACCAGCACCATATGGGCTGACCGCACCGGCCCCTTTCGCGGGTAAACCCGCGAAAGGGGCCTACGCCAAGGTTTGCCCCAGCCAGTGCACATCCGTACACTCCCCGGCGACTGTCTGGTGTGAGCCGTACCATGCTTTATTCATTGCGCATGCTTTTGCTGGCGCTGCATTTTCTTGCCGTTGGCGCCGTGGGCCTGCTCATTGGCCTGTGCCGCCCGTTCAACCCCGACAACAGCCGCCTGTTCGCCCACCTCTACAGCTTGCCGGCCACCTGGCTGATGCGCATCAAGGTCAAGGCTGAGGTCGGCCCGCTGTGGGACCAACCGCCCGGCTGTGTGATCGTTGCCAACCACCAGTCCAACTTCGACCTGTTCGTACTGGGCCAGGTGGTGCCGCAACGCACCGTGGCCATCGGCAAGAAAAGCCTGGGCTGGATCCCGCTGTTCGGCCAGCTGTTCTGGCTGGGCGGCAACGTGCTGATAGACCGCAAGAATGCCTACCAGGCACGCAAGGCCATGCAGAAAACCACCCGTGTACTGCAGAACGACACCTCGATCTGGATTTTCCCCGAAGGCACCCGCAATGCCGGTGAGCGTTTGCTGGCGTTCAAGAAAGGCGCGTTTCACATGGCCATCGAGGCCGGTGTGCCGATCGTGCCGGTATGCGTCAGCCGCTATGCCGGACGCCTGAGTCTGAACAGCTGGCACCCACGCACGGTGATCGTGCGCTCGCTGCCACCGATTGCCACGGCGGGCATGACCCTGCAGGACCTGCCGCAACTGATCGAGCAGTGTCGGGGGCAGATGCAGCAGTGCATTGACCGCATGGAAAACGAGCTGGCCTGATCCGGGTTGCTCTTGAGCCGGGTACAGACCAAGCTGTACCCGTGTTCAACCGGAATAAGCGGACAACCATGGGGCGAGTCGTGGCATCGGCGGTGTACAGCGCCGGCAGAAAGGTCACCAACATCAGCATCGACGAAGGCAGCGAGTGGGCCCGCAAGCCGGGGCATTTCGTGTGGATCGGCCTGGAAGAGCCCAACGCCGAGGAACTGGCCAACTTGCAGTGCCAGTTCAACCTGCACGAACTGGCCATCGAAGATGCCCTGGAAAAGCACAGCCGGCCCAAGCTTGAAACCTTCGGCGACGCGCTGTTCATCGTCACCTATTCGCCAGTGCGCCACGAGGGCAAGCTGGAGTTCATCGAAACCCATATCTTCGCTGGCAACGGCTATATCATCACCTGCCGCAACGGCCACTCCAAATCCTACGCCATGGTTCGCCAGCGCTGCGAGGCGCGGCCATTGCTGCTGGAGCACGGCGAAGACTTCGTGCTGTATGCCCTGCTCGACTTCGTGACCGAGAACTACCAGCCGGTCAGCGAGGCCATTCATGGCGAGATCGAAGAGCTGGAGCAAAGCGTGCTGGGTGGTTCGCTGCAGGAGGATGACATCCGTCGCCTGCACAGCCTGCGCCGCGATATCCTGCGCCTGCGCCGCTACGTGGCACCGATGGTGGAAGTGAGCGAAGAACTGCAGCGGCTGAACTTCCCATTCATCGACAAGAACATGCGCCCGTACTTCCGTGATGTGCAGATCCATGTGACGCGGCAGATGGAAGACCTGGCCGGCATCCGCGACATTGCCAGCCAGACCATCGAGATCGGCATGCTGCTGGAGTCGTCACGGCAGAGCATCGTGCAGCGCAAGTTCGCAGCCTGGGCAGCGATCCTGGCGTTCCCCACGGCCATTGCCGGGGTTTACGGAATGAACTTCCAGAATATGCCGGAGCTGAGCTGGCACTATGGGTACTTTGCGGTGCTAGGGGTGATAGCGGCGGGGTGCACGGGGTTGTATGCCAGTTTCAAGAAGTCGGGCTGGCTTTGAAATTGTCGGGGCCGCGTCGCGGCCCCTTTGCCATCATGCAGCGGTATCTTTGCTCGCCGACTGCTGGATAAAGCGCAGCATCCACTCCCCCACCAGGTCGCCCTGGTGCTCGGTGGCCAGGCTGGCCACAGCCTTGTGGTACACCTCGTCCCCCAGGTAGTCCTGGCGCGCATCGAGCAGCGCGCGGGAGTAGTCATGCACGAATTCCGGGTGGCCCTGGAAGCACAGCACCTGGTCGCGAATGTGGTACGCCGCGTTCGGGCAGAAATCGCTTGAGGCAATCACCGTCGCGCCTTCCGGCAGCTCGGTCACCTGGTCCTGGTGGCTGATCAGCAAGGTCAGCTCCGACACCTCCGGGTCCATCCACGGCGCATGCGCCGCCAGCGAGTAGCGATGGATGCCCACGCCCCAGCCTTTCTCGGCCCGCTCGGCCTTGCCACCCAGGGTCAAGGCCAGCAACTGATGGCCAAAACACACACCCAGCAGCTTCTCACCGCGCTCGTACAACTTGAGCAGGTAGGCCTTGAGGGTTTGGATCCACGGGTCGGTTCCGAACGAATCGGCTTTGCTGCCCGTCACAAGGTAGGCATCGAACACTTCGTTGTCGGCGGGGTAGTCGCCGTTCATCACGTTATACACACGGAATTCGGCGGCGATCGGCTGACGCGAGAAGAGCTGCTCGAACATCCTGCCGTAGCCCTGATACTGCGCGGTCAACTCCGGTCGCAGGACATCGGTTTCAAGGATGCAGACGCGTAACGACATAGGGGTAGTCCTGAACGACATGGGTGGGAATCTGCTGTAGAGACTGACGCGAAAGGCACGTACAAGCAAGTAGGCTGCACTGACGAACGGTCACATTTCGTCGGTGCGCCGCTGGCACTTGCGCCACCGTCTAGCCAGAGCATGCCAGCCAGCTGGCACATGGCCTCATAGCAAAACGAAATCATTGAATCTGGCCATTAGAACAAAGGGTTCTCAAACATGGATGACGCACACCCTACTGTTGGTTGTATATCCACGTTCAAGAGGCAAGCAGTTCAGGCGCCACACAACGCTACTGCGATCGACCCGAAACGCGACAAGGAAGCCAACGGGTATTCAGGAATAACAACAAGAAGGCGGTCCGCCATGTTCAGACAATCGAAACTTCGCCAAGCTGGGCTTATTCTCTTCGCCACGACTTTGCTGCTGATCCTGCCGAACCTCACACGTTTGTTCGGCTGAGTGCAGCGGTGGCGGCAATGGCCAGCGCACAGGTAACCTGCTGACCTCGATGGTCGGAGATTGCCCATGCGCCACTGCCTTGCCCTGTTAGCGTTGCTCCTGAGCCTGCCACTGTCGGCGGCGCAACTGCACCTTGAACTGGGCGTCACTACGCGCCAATGGAGCAGCGCCGAACTGCTTGACCACCCGCAAGCCCGGGATATCAGTATCGAGCAGGACGTTTCCTACAAACGCCCCATGCGCTACCGGGCAGTGCCGCTGGCCACACTGTTGGAGGGCGTGAACGCCATCGATCACCTGCAGGCCGTGGCGCTGGATGGGTTTGCCGCCGAGATGCCCGCCGCACCACTGCTGCAGCAAGGGCCGGCACAGGCCTGGCTGGCCGTGGAAGACCCCGGCAAGCCGTGGCCGCCACTGGGCCAGGGCAAGCCAAGCGCGGGGCCGTTCTACCTGGTGTGGACTGCACCAGAGGCCAGCGGCATCCGGCCGGAACAGTGGCCGTTTCAGGTGTCCACTCTGCGCAAACTGGCCCCGGTGGAACAGCGTTTTCCCGCATTGCTGCCCGACCCGAAGCTGCCAGCCGACAACCCTGTGCGTCAGGGCTTTGCGTTGTTTCAGCAGAACTGCCTGGCATGCCACCGGCTGAACGGCGCGGGGGACGCGCAGGTGGGGCCGGATTTGAATGTGCCGCACAACCCGACCGAGTATTTTCAACCCGCCTATCTACGCAAGTTGATACGTGACCCGCAGAGCTTGCGACGGTGGCCGCAGGCGAAAATGCCTGGGTTTGCCGAGAGTGTTTTGAGCGAGCAGGAGTTGGATGCGCTGTTGGCCTATTTGGGGCATATGGCTGGGCGCAGGCCCTGAAGGCGGTGCGTGCTTCTTCGCAGGCAAGCCCGCGAAGAAGGCAACACAATACGTTCAGGCAATGGGCCGCTCTTGCTTGACGCCCCAACCTTCCACCTCTCCCCCATAAGGTGTCACCAGCTGCTCGAATGCCTCTTCGAAGTCACCGATCCCACCATGGGTGGCGTACATGACCTTGCTCAGTTCCAGGTGCCAGGCACCGTCACCCAGCTCCTTCACCTGGGCATTGAGCGATTCCCCGCGAAACTGCCCAGCCGCACGGCGGGCCCCTGTTTCATCCGGGAAAACGGCGTAGAACTCGATGGGGTGGACCTGGGTGAAGTCGAAACCGCCTGCTTTCATCTGGCGCAGGACGTTGCTGCTGATATCGTCGTTCTGGCTGCTCATGAATCGTCCTCCTGAATAAAGCAATGGATAGACTTTCCGTGCACTACGCACCTGCCGGCAGCGGCCGGGCAGTTCGAGCTGATGCAAGACGCGAATTGATGCAGTGCCCACCCACAGATCAGGCAAGCACCTTCCACCAGCGTAGTGCCTGCAAGAGCACCACGCAAACGTGTGGCTCAGAGCGCTTCGTGGATGCTGGTGATGGTCACGCCGCTATGCTCCTTGAGCCAGCGGGCGGTCGGGGAAATGGTGCGGTCCTGGAAGTCGTTGAGGTCCAGCTCGTCCATCACCGGAAACAGGTGCGAACGAATGGCCCGCGCGGCGTCCTCTTCGCTGGGGCAGTGCTCGGCCCGCAGCGTCATGGTGGACGGTTCGCCTTTCTGATCGGCAAAGATGACTTCCCACTCTTTCATTGAACGAGCCCTCTCAATTCAAGAACACCAGTTGGGTGATGCCTGAATAAGTGACCTTGGGGCTGAAGGAATGTTCAGTCCGCTTTAGCCGCGAATGGGCCGCATAGCGGCCCGGTTTACGGCCTTACTTAGGTGTGCCGTGCACGACACCGGCGGTGTTATCCAGCAGGCTCTTGGTCGCGGTCTGGATATACGCTTCCAGCTTCTTGAGCATTTCCGGCTGGTCTGGGCTTTCGATCAACTCGGCCTTGAACTCGCTGCCCAGCTGGTAGCGGTACATGCGCGGGGTCATGTCCTTGGATTCGATCAGGATGCGGTCGCCCTGCACCAGGCCGACGATCTGTTCGCTGCCCGACGGTTTGATCATGCCAACGCCCTGGTCGCCCTCAGGCAGGTTGAGCAGGTCACGGCCCCAGCACTGATGACGGGTCTGGCCGCCCAGGCGGCCCATGATGGTCGGCACAATGTCGACCTGGGTACCCACCGTGTGGTTGACCGCACCAAACTTCTCCTGAATGCCCGGGGCAATCAGCAGCAGCGGTACGTTGAACCGGCCAAGGTCCAGCTCGGTGACCTGCTGGTGGTTGCCAAAGCCATGGTCGCCGACGATGACGAACAGGGTGTCCTTGAAGTAAGGCTCTTTACGCGCCTTCTCGAAGAACTGGCCCAGCGCCCAGTCCGAATAGCGCATGGCGGTCAAGTGCTCGTCCAGGCGGCCCTGGCCAGTCACCTTCTCTACCGGCAGGTCTTTGGGCAGCGCATAGGGCGTGTGGTTGGACAGCGTCTGCAGCAGCGCGTAGATCGGCTTCTTGCCGTCGTGCTTGGCCAGCTCCTCGTTGCCGCGGTCGAACATGTCCTGGTCAGACACACCCCAGGTCGGGTCGGAGAACACCGGGTTCACGAAGTCGTTACGGCCGATGAAGGTGGTCATGCCCTGGTTACCGAAGAAACCGGACTGGTTGTCCCAGGCAAAGTCGCCGTTGTAGACGTACACGTCGTCGTAATCACGGGCGCTGAGCAAGGCCGGCAGGCCAGACAGCTTGTGGCCGCCTTCCGGGGTCTGCATCAGGTATTCGAAACCTGGCAGGTTGGGGAAGCAGGCCATGGTGGCGAACATGCCCTGGTGGGTATGGGTGCCATTGGAGAAGAAGCGGTCGAACAGCAGGCCCTCTTTGGCCAGCTTGTCGAAGTACGGGGTAATGTTGTTGGGGCTGCCCAGCGCGCCTACCGAGTGGCCGGCGAAGCTTTCCATCAGGATCACCACCACATTCTTGATCGGCAGGGTGCGCTCAGCCGGCGGCACGAAGTCGCGGCGGATGGCTGCCTCGTCGGCATCGACCAAGGTGTCGTTGGCGGTCAGCAGCTGCTCGCGCACGCTTTGCGTGGCCAGGTTCTGCTCCAGCACCGGCTTCCAGATATTGGCGCGGTCCTCGTCGAAGCGGCTCTTGGCAGCGTCGATCAGGGTCAGGGTGCCGTTCAGGCCCAGCTGGTTGACGAAGTTGGAGTCGGTGGTGAAGGCATCCCCCCAGCGCATCGGTGGGCCCTGGCGCAGGGTGCCACGGGCAGCGACCACGGCCACCAGCAAAATCACCATGAACACCGCCACGCGCTTGTACCACGGCGCCACGCGCTGCAGGCCATCGCCACGGGTCGCGCGGTCGATACCTTTGAACAGCAGGCTCAGCAGCCAAGTGCCGAAGGCCCAGGCCAGCAGGTAGCGCACCACCGGGAAACCGTACCAGAGCATGCTCATGACGGTTTTCGGGTCTTCCTTGATGTACTGGAACACCAGGCCGTTCAGGCGCTGGTGGAACTCGCGGTAGAAGTCCATTTCCATCAGGCCGAGGAACATCACCACGCTCGAGGCGAGGGTCAGCCAGAAACGGAACACGCCGCGCCGCGCCATGGCCCAAGGGCTGAGGATGGCCAGCAGCAGCGGAATGCTGATGTACACCACCACCCGCAGGTCGAAGCGCAAGCCGTTGACGAAGCCTTCGGCGACGGTCGAATAAGGGGTCTCGCCGATCATGTCGCTGTTGTAGACCAGCAGCGCCAGGCGCACGAGGCTGAGCATCAGCATGATCACCAGGCCGCTGAGCAGCGTGTAGGCCAGGTGGGATTTCAGGGTCGGCGAAAGCGACGTTCGCGCGCCCTGTTGCTTCAAGGCGTCCGTGTTAGCCATGAATGGGAAGGTCCTAGGATTGCGGTTTGCGAAGAGGCGGTGGCGCTAGACCAACGCAGCATTGTGCGGGTGCGGATTCTGTTTAAACCAATGTGAAAATTTTGTCACGGCCCCATTACCGCTTATGTCTGTTTCACCGCACCCGCAGCGAGCAACTCACATGGCTCAGATCCGCACATTCCCCCGCGGCCCGGCAATCGCCCAGATCACCAGCCCTACCACCGGCAGCAGGGCAATGAGCAGTATCCACAACACCTTGATGCCCACCTCGCTGCCACTCTTGATCACATTGAGGATGGCCCAGATGTCCAGCGCCAGAATGATCAGCCCGACCAGGCTGTTGAATGTAGACCCCATGCCTAAACTCCTGTCCAGAGGCTTTGCTGCACAGCATAGTCAGCTATCGCGCCAATAGAAGGGAATCCTTGGCGATTGGCGCAGGTCCCTGAGTAGACTGCCAGTATTCATTGATTCGAGGTTCGCATGCCCCCCGCCCATAGCCAAAGCGCCGCTCCATCCTCACTGCTGCACGCCTGGCGCCAGCAGGTTACCAGTACCCCTTGGCTCAGCGCCGGCCTGGGGCTGAGCCTGCTGGCCGTGTGCGTGCTGCTGGCCGCCAGCTTCTGGAACGCAGTGAACGGCGACCATGCCGACAACCTGCACCTGGCCGTACTGGGCGGGCTGTCCGGTTTTGGCGCCACCGCGCTGGGCGCGGTGCTGGCGGTGGTGCTGCGCGATGTCAGCGCGCGTACCCAGGACGTGATGCTGGGCTTTGCCGCCGGCATGATGCTGGCCGCCAGCTCGTTTTCGTTGATTCTGCCGGGCCTGGACGCTGCCCGCGAGATCACCGGCAACGGCCCGGCTGCGGCGTTTACCGTCGTGTTGGGCATGGGCCTGGGGGTGCTGCTGATGCTGGGCCTGGACCGTTTCACCCCACATGAACACGAAAGCACCGGCCCGTGCGGCCCCGAAGCCGAGCGCATCAGCCGAGTCTGGTTGTTCGTGCTGGCGATTACCCTGCATAACCTGCCTGAAGGCATGGCGATTGGCGTGAGCTTTGCCAACGGCGATATGAACATCGGCCTGCCGCTGACCAGCGCCATTGCCATCCAGGACATCCCCGAGGGGCTGGCCGTGGCGTTGGCCTTGCGTGCCACGGGCCTGTCGAACCTAAAGGCCGCGCTGGTGGCGATAGGGTCGGGGCTGATGGAGCCGCTGGGGGCGGTGATCGGGCTGGGGATCTCGACCGGCTTTGCCCTCGCCTACCCCATCAGCATGGGGCTGGCGGCGGGGGCCATGATCTTTGTGGTAAGCCACGAGGTGATTCCCGAAACCCACCGCAACGGGCACCAGACAGCAGCGACCCTGGGGTTGATGGGTGGGTTTGCGGTGATGATGTTCCTGGATACCGCATTAGGCTGAGGCTAAACACCGGCCTGTAGGAGCGGCCTTGCGTCGCGATGGGGCGCGAAGCGGCCCCAGCATTTTCAGCTTCGCCGCATAAAATGCCGGGGCCGCTTCGCGGCCCTTTCGCGACACAAGGCCGCTCCTACAAGGAACCGCGCCAGGCTTTAGATGTGTACGGCGACTTTCAGGGCTTCCAAGGCCGGCTCGACCTTGATGCCCAGCTCTGCTCCCAGCTCCAGCACCCGCGCCAGGTCGTTCTGCCCCACCATCACCATCTGCAGTTCGTCGTCCAGCAGTTGGCTGAAGTTCAGCAGCACATAACCACCGGCCTCCTTGTTCAGCGCGCCCATCTGCACCTGGATGCGATTGAGCGCGGTCAGTGGCTCGGTACGGGCCAGCTGCTTGGGCTTGAGGGTAAACGGCACGCTGTTGTCGAACGAATCGCTGATCTGCTGGAACAGGTCCTGATAGCTGTCGGCCTGGAACACCACGGTGTCCGGCAGGCTGCCCAGCACCACCCATTCGCCCAGCGGGATCGGGAAGCTGTCGTCGTAATTGATATCAGGGTTGGCGGCCAGGAAGGCGACAGGGTCGGCGTAGGCCTCGGCGGCCTCGGCGGCGATGCGCTCGATGTCTGCCTCGCGCATGCAGCCGGCGCCAATGAGGCTGATGAATTCGAGCAACTGAGTTTTCATGAAAGGGGGCCTGCGACGGGTGAAAAGTCGCCAAGGATAGCCGCAAATGCCCCCAGGCGGTTAGCCGGCCAGCGCTTGCAGGCGTGCGGCGGCGTCCACCGCGCCCATGGTCTGGGCCGCCATCAGCGCCGTGGCGCCGCGTGCATCCTGGCGCGCCGGGTCGGCGCCCTGGGCCAACAAGTAGTCGATGATTTCGCTGCGGTTGAACATGGCTGCCAACATCAGCGCAGTACGCCCATCCTGCGCGGCGGCATCCACTGGCACACCGTGCTCAAGCAACAGGCGAATCATCGCCAGATCCCCCTTGAACGCTGCACCGGCAATAGGCAGTTGGCCGTTGTCGTTGGCAATCAATGGGTCGGCACCTTGCGCCAGCAACACGCGCACCGCGTCATGCTGGCCATGGTAACTGGCCAGCATCAGCAGGGTGTCGCCCTTGTGGTTGCGCAGGTTGGGCGGCAGGCCACTGGCAAGCAGGCGCCCGAGCATGTCGGCGTCGCCCTGACGGGCACGTTCGAACACCTGCTCGGCGAATGCAGCGGCTTCGTCATCGTTCATGGTGGCGGGTGCGGTTTGGCTGGACATCGGGAACCTCCTGGCATATTTGATTGCCCAAGTTTTCGTCAGGCATGCCATTGCGGTCAAAGGTTCAGATTCTATAGGGCCGATAGGCAAATCCCGACCCGTGCAAAATGCACTGTGCAAAATGCACGACCATGCAGCCTGCACGATGCCGCTTCCGTAAATAACCCGTAAGAGCCTGTATTTACTGGGCTTTTCGCTAATCAGCGTTCTGGCACGGTCACTGCAACCATCAACTCACGTCTGCCCTACAACAGCCAGGAGTTGATATGGACCTCATCCAGCAAAAGTTCGTTTCGGTATTTTCGGCCTATCAGGTGAATACCCAAGCCCGCCCCGATGGCGGTGTGCTGCTTACCCTGCGCGCGGCGGATGGCAAGGTTACCCGCCGGGTGCTGACCTATGGGCAACTGCACAGTGCCGAACAGCTGTCCTGGGCGATCAGTGCCATCCGTCGCGACTTGGCCGAGCAGGCCAGTGAGTTGCCGGTGATTACCATGCTGCAGAGCCAACAGCGGTTTGCCTTGCCGACCTACCGTTGAATTTGAAACTGCCTGACATGGCCTCTTCGCGGGCTTGCCCGCAAAGAGGTCGGTAGGGCCACTACAGTTCGTCAATCCCCAAAAACGCCCGTGCAGCCACATCCCCGGTGAACCGCGCCTGCACGCCCTGCTCGCTGCCGTACAAGCGCAACGCCAGGCAAAACGGCGTGTCGCCCAGCTCAACCCAGCGGCGCGTCCCCGCCGGTATCACAAGCTGGTCACCTTTCTCGCACAGCACCGAATACACCCAGCCGCCCAACCGCAGGCCCACCTGCGCACGCCCTCCGACCACGGCAAACACCTCGTCGGCGTCATGCACATGCTCATCGCGCACATCGACCTGTACCGGGTCCTCACCGTCACGGTTCAACAGCACGAACGCCTTGCTGCCATGCCCCGTCATCAACTGGTCCAGGTATGCACGGCAAGCGCCCAGCACCTCATCCTGGGCCGTACCGGGGCGCACCCGCAGGCCATGCTCGGCATGGGCAAAGCGCACTCCGTGCTCGGCCAATGTGGCAGCGATGTCATCGTGGTGAGTCAGCACCTTGTTCGGCAGTGCCGGGCTGTCGGGGTGGAAAACGCTGAGAATACTCATCAGGGGCGGGTCCTGGTCGATTGCGAACGAAGGGCAATGATAACGGCTGCGGCCAAGGCTGCGGCACTGGCCATACCAAAGGTGAAGGTGGGGCCCAACAGCTTCCAGCTGTAGCCTGAGTACAACGCCCCCAGCGCACCGCCGGTACCCGACAGCGCCGCGTACAGCGCCTGGCCCTGGCCCTGCTGACGGGCGCCGAAGCTGGCCTGCACAAAGGCAATGCTGGCGGCATGGAAGCAGCCGAAAGTGGCCGCATGCAGCAACTGGGCGAATATCAGCACGGCCGGCTCACCTGCCAGATTGCCCAGCAACAACCAGCGTATGGCCGCCAGCAGGAAGCTGGCCAGCAACACCCGCTGCACGCTGAAACGGGCGAACAGGCGGCTCATGACCATGAACATCAGCACCTCGGCCACTACCCCCAGCGCCCACAACAGGCCAATGGCACCGCGCGTGTAGCCCAGGTGCTCCAGGTGCAGGGTAAGGAACGTGTAATACGGCCCGTGGCTGAGCTGCATCAACGCCACGCAGGCGTAGAACGCCAGCACCCCCGGGGCACGCAACTGCTGCAGGAAGCCACCCGCGCCGCTGCGCTCGCCCTGCTCCAGCGGCTGGGCATTGGGCACCCACAGGCTGGCGGCGACGATGCCAGCCATGATCGTGACCAGCGCCACCGGGTAGATATCCAGGCTTAGCCATTCGAACAAGCGGCCCAGGCCAACCACCGTGAGAATGAAGCCAATCGAGCCCCACAGGCGCACCTGGCTGTAGCGCGACGTTTGCCCGTGCAGGTGGGCCAGGGTGATGACTTCGAACTGCGGCAGCACCGCATGCCAGAAGAACGCGTGCAGGGCCATCACCAGTGCCAGCCAGGCGTAGCTTTTGCCGAAGAAGATCAGGGCGAAGGTGGCCAGTGTCGACAACGCGCCCAACCGCACGATCAACAACCGTTGGCCGGTACGGTCGCCCAGCCAGCCCCACAGGTTGGGGGCGATGCAGCGCATCAGCATGGGGATGGCCACCAGCTCGCCGATGCGTGCCGGGGAAAAACCCAGGTGGTCGAAGTACAGCGCCAGGAAGGGGGCGGTGGAGCCTAGCAGGGCGAAGTAGAACAGGTAGAAGCTGGACAAGCGCCAGTAGGGGATGGGCTGCATGAGATAGCCTTGTGGCGACCTGCATCGGCCTCTTCGCGGCGGTTAGACGCCGCGAGGAGGCCGGCACGGGTGGATCAGAGCTGGCCCAGCACCGGGGTATTCACCTTCACATCGGCATTTTGCGCGCGGTGGCGCAGCAGGTGGTCCATCAGCGCGATGGCCATCATCGCCTCGGCGATCGGCGTGGCGCGGATGCCCACGCACGGGTCGTGGCGGCCTTTGGTGATGACGTCCACCGG
>Ga0207655_1000615_pt1 | contig 42787 bp, 26 predicted proteins | sample KBSM44metaG_FD_184398 | JGI IMG/M metagenome (GOLD analysis project Ga0207655, IMG submission 184398) | Miscanthus rhizosphere microbial communities from Kellogg Biological Station, Michigan, USA - KBS M4-4 metaG (SPAdes) (version 2) | ecosystem: Host-associated > Plants > Roots > Rhizosphere >...
GACCTGGACATCTTCATGATCGTCGCGGTCAACGACTTCAACATGGGCGCCATGGAGAACAAGGGCCTCAACATCTTCAACTCCAGCGCCGTGCTGGCCCGTGCCGAAACCGCTACCGACGCCGCGCACCAGCGGGTCGAAGCGATCGTCGCCCACGAATACTTCCACAACTGGTCGGGCAACCGCGTGACCTGCCGCGACTGGTTCCAGCTGTCGCTCAAGGAAGGCTTCACCGTGTTCCGCGATTCGGAGTTCTCTGCCGACATGAACTCGGCCACGGTCAAGCGCATCCAGGACGTGGCGTACCTGCGCACCCACCAGTTCGCCGAAGACGCCGGCCCCATGGCCCACGCCGTGCGCCCGGACAGCTTCATCGAGATTTCCAACTTCTACACCCTGACCGTGTATGAAAAGGGTTCGGAAGTGGTCGGCATGATCCACACCTTGCTTGGCGCTGACGGCTTCCGCAAAGGCAGCGACCTGTACTTCGAACGCCATGACGGCCAGGCCGTGACCTGCGACGACTTCATCAAGGCCATGGAAGATGCCAATGGCGTCGACCTGACCCAGTTCAAGCGCTGGTACAGCCAGGCCGGCACACCGCGTCTGGCGGTGAGCGAGTCCTACGACGCCACGGCGAAAACCTACAGCCTGACCTTCCGCCAGAGCTGCCCGGAAACCCCGGACAAGGTTGAGAAGCTGCCGTTCGTGATTCCGGTGGAGCTGGGTCTGCTTGATTCGAAAGGCGCGGCAATTGCATTGCGTCTGTCCGGTGAAGCCAGTGCTCAAGGCACTTCGCGGGTGATCTCGGTGACTGAAGCCGAGCAGACCTTCACCTTCGTCGACATTGCTGAAAAACCACTGCCGTCGTTGCTGCGCGGCTTCTCGGCGCCGGTGAAACTGAGCTTCCCGTACGACCGCGATCAACTGATGTTCCTGATGCAGCATGACAGCGACGGTTTCAACCGTTGGGATGCCGGCCAGCAGTTGTCGGTGCAGGTGCTGCAAGAGTTGATCGCCCAGCAGCAGAAGGGTGACGCGCTGGTGCTGGATCAGCGTCTGGTTGCAGCCCTGCGTACCGTGCTGTCCGACGAGACGCTGGATCAGGCGATGGTCGCTGAAATGCTCTCGCTGCCAAGCGAGGCATACCTGACCGAAATCAGCGAAGTGGCTGATGTGGAAGCGATCCACACCGCTCGCGAATTTGCGCGCAAGCAACTGGCGGACACGCTGTTCGAAGCGCTGTGGCTGCGTTATCAGGCCAATCGCGATCTGTCGAAGAAGACTCCGTATGTGGCCGAGGCCGAGCACTTCGCCCGCCGCGCACTGCAGAACATTGCGTTGTCCTACCTGATGCTCAGCGACAAGCCAGAAGTATTGGCGGCAACCCTTGAGCAGTTCGACAGCTGCGACAACATGACCGAGCGCCTGACCGCGTTGGCCGTGTTGGTGAATTCGCCGTTCGAAACGCAGAAAGCCAAGGCACTGGCGAGCTTCGCCGAGCACTTCAAGGACAATCCGCTGGTCATGGATCAGTGGTTCAGCGTTCAGGCCGGCAGTGTATTGCCAGGCGGTCTGGCGCGGGTCAAAGCCTTGATGCAACACCCGGCGTTCAACATCAAGAACCCCAACAAGGTGCGGGCACTGGTCGGCGCGTTTGCCGGACAGAACCTGATCAACTTCCACGCGGCGGATGGTTCCGGGTATCGGTTCCTGGCGGATCTGGTGATTGAGCTCAACGGCTTCAATCCGCAGATTGCTTCTCGCCAACTGGCGCCGCTGACCCGCTGGCGCAAGTACGACAGCGCCCGTCAGGCGTTGATGAAAGGCGAACTGGAGCGGATTCTCGCTTCGGGGCAGCTGTCCAGCGACGTGTACGAAGTGGTCAGCAAAAGCCTGGCCTGATCTGGTTGCCTGCTCTTTCAAGTGTTCACTCGGACCTTGTGGGGGCGGGCTTGCTCGCGATGGCGGCCTGATAGCCGACCGGGATTTTTGATGGAGTACATATCCATTTCTGCGGTAACGGCTACTTAGGGTTTCGCCCTTACGGCGAGGCACTTTTGGCAAACGCCCCAAAAGTACCCAAAAGGTCTCGCCCCAAGCGTCCGGCCCCTCGCTGAGGCTCGGCGTTCCTTCGCTCCGGTATCCATCTGGGGGCATCGCCCTACGGTCTGCTTCGCTACGACCTACATGCGATGGGTTCGACTGCGTCGAACGGCGCTGCGCGCCAATCCCCAGATGAACACCTGCGCTCAGCCTCCCGAAGGGGCGGGTAGATCAAGATCAAGATCAAGATCAAAAGCCAAAGCCAAAGCAAAGCAAAGCAAAGCAAATGCAAGATCAAAAGATCGCAGCCTCGCTTCGCTCGACAGCTCCTACAGGGAAATGCGTCCGCTTGAGATCAGGCCGGCCGGGAGGCCGCCTGGCTTTTGATTTTGACGCACCGCCCCCTCGAGAGGCCGAGTGGAGGTTCTGCGCAGTGGGCAACCCGGCATGGATGCCGGGTTAGCCGCCCCCGGCCATGGATGGCCGATGGCGGCGGGCCCACGGAGCAGGACCGGAACGAGGGCACCCTGAGCCTAGGCGAAGGGCCGAACGACAGGGGCAAGAGCGCTTTGGTTACTTTCGCGCTTTTCGAAAGTGACTCGCTGTAAGAGCGAAACCGCCGGCCGCCGTTACCGCAGAAACGGATATGTACCCCAGACCCCGATCACCTCTGCGAATGTCCCTCCATTCAGCCTCTGCGCATATCCCCCCGGTTAACAAAACATAACGTGGCGTCGATTGTCAGACCTTTCCAAACCCCGATAGGATAAGCCCAGCTTCCGAAGGGGCTCTGGATTGCGGGTTTCAGGACTATGCTCTGGAATAGGGCAGTCCCGGTGAGCACCCCCTTACGGCGCCCTGAAAGGTTGAATGACCTAACAATAATAATGGGGGAAGGTCTATGAGTGAGCCTGTCATGGGTGTGAGTATTTGCCGCCCGCCGGCGTTACGCAGGTTCGCGTTGCTGGCTACAGCGCTCTCGCTGTTGGGTTGTGCCGTCTTGTCGGCCCCTGTGCTGGCCGCTGCCGCGCCGACCGCCGACGTGGTTTATTCCATTGAATCCGCCAAGGCCAGCAAAGGCCTGATGCTCGATGTCGTGCATGCCGGCAAACGCCTGGTGGCGGTCGGCGATCGCGGGCACGTTCTTTATTCCGATGACCAGGGCGCGACCTGGACCCAAGCCAAGGTGCCGACCCGGCAACTGCTGACAGCGGTATTTTTTGTCGATGACAAGCACGGTTGGGCCGTCGGCCATGACGCGCAGATCCTCGCCAGTGAAGACGGCGGTGTCACCTGGACCAAACAATTCGAAGACCTGCGCCGCGAATCGCCGCTGCTCGACGTCTGGTTCAAGGACGTCAACAGCGGCTTTGCCGTGGGCGCCTACGGTGCCTTGCTGGAAACCACCGACGGTGGCAAGAACTGGGAAGACGTCAGCGATCGCCTGGCCAACGAAGACCAGTACCACCTCAACGCCATAGCTGCCGTCAAGGATTCCGGCATTTTCATCGTCGGCGAGCAGGGCAGCATGTTCCGTTCCGCCGATGAAGGGCAAACCTGGGAAAAGCTTGAAGGCCCCTACGAGGGCTCGCTGTTCGGCGTCATCGGCACCGCGCAACCGGCCACGCTGTTGGTCTACGGCTTGCGGGGCAATCTCTACCGCTCCACGGATTTCGGCACCACCTGGGAGCAGGTCGAACTCAAGGCTGCACGCGGTGCGCTGGAATTCGGCCTGTCCGGCGCCACGTTGCTCGACGACGGTTCCATCGTGATCGTCGGCAATGGCGGCAGTGTCATTCGTAGCAGCGACGACGGCGAGACCTTCAGCGTGTTCAACCGTCCCGATCGCATTTCCGTCTCGTCGGTCACGGCGGCGGGTAACGGTAATCTGATTCTGGCAGGCCAGGGCGGCGTGCGCGTCACCTCGCCAACGGGCGCAGAGAATGGCACAAACGGGTCGTCCAAATGAGCCGGGCAAATAATAAGAAGGCGGGTCTATGACATCCTTAAGCACTCCTCATCAGGATAAGGCGACGTTTCTTGAGCGCCTGATCTTCAACAACCGCCCGGCGGTGATCGTCATCTGCCTGCTGGTCAGTATTTTCCTGTTCTGGCAGGCGACGCTGATCCGGCCGTCCACCAGTTTCGAAAAAATGATCCCGCTCGAGCATCCGTTCATTGAAAAGATGATGGAGCACCGCAACGATCTGGCGAACCTGGGCAACACCGTACGGATTTCCGTTGAAGCCACCGATGGCGACATCTTCTCCAAGGAGTACATGGAGACCCTGCGCCAGATCAACGACGAGGTGTTCTACATCTCCGGTGTCGACCGTTCCGGCCTCAAGTCGCTGTGGAGCCCGAGCGTGCGCTGGACCGAGGTGACGGAGGAGGGCTTCGCCGGTGGTGAAGTGATTCCCCAGAGCTATAACGGCTCCCAGCAGAGCCTCGACCTGCTGCGCAACAACGTGCTCAAGTCCGGGCAAGTCGGGCGGCTGGTGGCCAACGACTTCAAGTCGAGCATCGTCGACATCCCGCTGCTGGAGTCCTACCCGGACCCGCAAGACCAGGGCAAGTTGCTGGCACTGGACTACCGCAAGTTCTCGCATGAACTTGAAGACAAGATCCGCAACAAGTTCGAAACCCAGAACCCTAACGTGAAGATCCACATTGTCGGGTTCGCCAAGAAAGTCGGCGACCTGATCGATGGGCTGGTCATGGTGGTGATGTTCTTCGGCGTCGCCTTCGTCATCACCCTGATCCTGCTGTACTGGTTCACCAACTGCATGCGCAGCACCGTGGCAGTACTGAGTACGACGCTGGTGGCGGTGGTCTGGCAGCTCGGCTTGATGCACTTTTTCGGCTTCGGGCTGGATCCGTACTCGATGCTGGTGCCGTTCCTGATCTTCGCCATCGGGATTTCCCACGGCGTGCAGAAAATCAACGGTATCGCCTTGCAGTCCAGCGAGGCGGACAACGCACTGACTGCGGCGCGGCGAACATTCCGTCAGTTGTTCCTCCCGGGGATGATCGCGATCCTCGCGGATGCGGTGGGCTTTATCACGCTGTTGATCATCGACATCGGCGTGATTCGTGAACTGGCCATCGGCGCGTCCATCGGCGTGGCGGTGATCGTATTCACCAACCTGATCCTGCTGCCGGTAGCGATTTCCTACGTGGGTATCAGCAAACGCGCCGTCGACCGCAGCAAAAAAGACGCGCACCGCGAGCATCCCTTCTGGCGCCTGCTGGCGAACTTTGCCAGCCCGAAAGTCGCACCGGTCTCCATTCTCCTGGCGCTGATCGCCTTTGGCGGTGGCCTTTGGTACAGCCAGAACCTGAAAATCGGCGACCTCGACCAGGGTGCGCCGGAACTGCGTCCGGACTCGCGTTACAACAAGGACAACAGCTTCATCATCAACAACTATTCCACCAGTTCCGACGTGCTGGTGGTAATGGTCAAGACCAAGCCTGAAGGGTGCTCGCGCTATGAAGCCATGGCACCGATCGACGAGCTGATGTGGAAGATGCAGAACACCGAGGGCGTGCAGTCGGCGATCTCGCTGGTGACCGTGTCCAAGCAAATGATCAAGGGCATGAACGAGGGCAACCTGAAATGGGAAACCCTGTCGCGCAATCCGGACGTGTTGAACAACTCCATCGCCCGTGCCGATGGTCTGTACAACAACAATTGCTCCCTGGCGCCGGTGCTGGTGTTCCTCAACGATCACAAGGCCGAAACCCTGGATCGCGCGGTTCATGCGGTGCAGGACTTCGCCAAGGACAACAACAAGGAAGGCCTGGAATTCCTCCTCGCGGCCGGTAACGCCGGGATCGAGGCCGCCACCAACGAAGTGATCAAGCGTTCCGAACTGACGATTCTGGTGCTGGTGTACATCTGCGTCGCGACCATGTGCATGATCACCTTCCGTTCCTGGGCGGCGACCTTGTGCATCGTGCTGCCGCTGGTGCTGACCTCGGTGCTCGGCAACGCACTGATGGCGTTCATGGGCATCGGTGTGAAAGTGGCGACCTTGCCAGTGGTGGCACTCGGGGTGGGGATCGGCGTGGATTACGGGATCTACATCTACAGTCGCCTGGAAAGCTTCCTGCGTGCCGGTCTGTCGCTGCAAGAGGCGTACTACCAGACGCTGAAGTCCACCGGTAAAGCTGTGTTGTTCACCGGTCTGTGCCTGGCAATCGGCGTGTGCACCTGGATCTTCTCGGCGATCAAGTTCCAGGCCGACATGGGCCTGATGCTGACCTTCATGCTGCTCTGGAACATGTTTGGCGCGTTGTGGCTGTTGCCGGCGCTGGCACGGTTCCTGATCAAGCCAGAGAAACTGGCGGGGCAGAAGGGCAACTCGCTGTTTGCTCACTAGGCGTCAGCCTGACCCAAAAAGCCGCAACTCAGGTTGCGGCTTTTTTTATGGGGGACCGAATCACTCAGCGTGGTTGTAGCGTCAGGAATGCACTGTTGGCCAGTTCCTTGCTGATGATCCCGCGGTGGATATCGATTTTCTGTTTCGGATCTGTAGCCTTGGCCATCGCCGATTCGTAGGTTTCGAAGCGTTGTTCCCTGGTTTTCAGATGGGCCTGGGTATATTGCGTCTTGGCATCATCGAAGCGCTCATAGTGGAAATGCGCGTACCCCCAGGGTTGATCGTCTTTGTTCAACAGGACGTACTCCTGCATAAAGTCTTTACGTCCGGTTTTCAGTTGTACGCGATTACCGATCATGCGTGGGTAAACCTCCTTGCACCGTAACAGAAACTCCACACCCTCACTGCTGGGGGGCTGGGCCAGTGTCATGCGGATGCGCAGTTCCGATGCCTTACTGTCGAGGGCTCGCGCGTGATCGCGTAAATCGCGGATTAACGAGGCATCTTGTTCCCGGTTTGGCGAGGGTGCCTCATGGTGTTCCAGGCCCTCGGCATACCCGGTCAGCTTTTGTGCTTCGCGTTGCAATTGTTCTTCAATTTCCTTGGGTGAGCTTGCGCGTTGCGCGTAACCCTCGATTTTCCTTACCTGCTTGTCGACATTGGCGATGGCCTTGCGGGCATCCCCTTTGAGCTGTGCGTAGGAGTGCGCGGAGGCCTTGGGTGCGGGCTGCCTGACCTCGATCATTTCTACCCAGACATTCGGTTCATGTTCATGGAACGAAGCCAGTGGTGCATCTTCGAGTGGACCGTTGATATCAACAATGTCTCCGCCCTGGTTAGCCACGCGGGGGCGAATATCGCCGATCAGAGTGCCCTTGGCGGTTTTGATGACCCGCTTGCGACTGGCCCATGAAGAGGGGCGCTGGATCGGGGGCTTGCTGGCTCCGGGTGAAGACGGACCGGGCTCGGAGACCGAAGGTTGCGGGAGATTTTGAAGGTCGTCGGCCAGACGTCGCTCGGCATCGAGGCGCAGTTCACCGATGATCTCTCGCAGGCGATTGAAGGCCGCCGGCTGTAATTCTTCGGCATTGAAGATGCCGATACTTTCAAGCCCATCCAGTGCTTTGCGGTAGTGATCGACCAGGTTGTCCAGAACGGCGATCCGATCGCTATTGTTATAAGTGCGAGAAGTTTGCAGTTCGGAATGGGAGCGAGACAGCAACATCAGGGGATCGAGTGCGCGTTCGAGTGGGGCCATGGTGGCGCTACCCAGTTCCTTCAGGCTGAGAATACGCAAGATGCTCAGTTGGTAGGATTTGACTCGCAAAGCGGTCAATTCATTCTCGGAGCGATTGTCGGTCAACCGTTTCCAGTCCTCCAAGCCCAAGCGAGACAGGTGTTTAAGCTCCGCAAGTCGGCTCTCTGTTTCTTCGTAGAACCTGATCATGGTTTCGTTGACTTCGGAGGTCCTGCGCATGAATTCGAAGTATCGATCCAGTACGACGTTGCCCTTGTCCTTGATTGCTTCGCGCAAGTGTTCGATACCGCGGGTCAAGTCCGCGTAAGTTCGATTGGTGGCTTCCCGTTCCCGGTCAGCGATGACCACACGTTTGCGCGCGTTGTTGATGAGATTCTCCAGCAGGTTGCGCTGCAGGTTTGGATCGGGATCAGTTTTGCTCAGAGCGCTTTTTTCGCGGATTTCGGCAAGCGCCGTGACATAGGTTTCGCTCTGTTTGTCCAGCTCGTCTGCGAACCGTTGGCGAAAAGTGGTGCGATCCTGCTCGCTGCTGGCGGGGTCGTTTGTTTTCAGCTCCATCAGCTTTTCCGCGATATCAACGCGTTTTTGCACCTGCGTCTGTTGCTGCAAAAATTCCTGGTGGTTCAGTTCCAGCAGGCTGATGCGTTGTTGTTTGCTCTCGCGCAGGGCATCCCGCCTGGCGTTACGTCCTCCGCCGAGCAGTTTCAGCCCTTGATCCAGCGTCCACCGGCCGTATCCATCGGTTTTGAGCTTGATGCCCGGATGGTCGGGATGCTCGGGATGCACCAGGTAGACCTCACCGAAACCGGGCACGACACTCACGCGAAACAGCAGGCCGGCGACCGTGACGTGCCATTTGTTGTCGATCCGGTACAGCCCCTTGAACGGACCGGTTGCAACAGGCTCTGGCAGAGACGCGGGCCATGCAACCTTGACCGCCTGCAGCTTGTTGAACAGCCGCGCCGAGGTCGAGTCCCGAGCGGTCGACAGGTTGAAATCCAGCAACGTATTGCCACTGCCCGGCGGTTCGGAGGGCAGTCCGGGTGTTTCTTGAGTGATGGTTGTCTCGGGAGGCAGCAAGTCCAGTGGCAACAGACGGCGCAGCGGATCGAGGGTCACCGGAGCGTCTTCGCCCATGCGCTCTGGCGCGAATGCAGGCCGTTCACCTTGAGTTCGTGCGACATGCAAAAGGAGCAGGCCGATGTTCAAGAGCACATCGATCCAGGCCAGATTCCGGGTAGTTGGGTCATCACTGTCCAGTGCGGGCAGGTCTTTGATCAGGCTATGGGTGATTTGCAGCATCCAGCCCACCAGCATTGCCGGGCCGCGCAACAGTGGCAGTACCAGGTTGTTAAAGACCAGCCAGCCACCCTCAAGGATGATCGCCCAACGGCTTTCGGCATTGGACACCGATTGCCTGTCAGCCAGATCGGCCAGCGCCCGGGCGTTGCTGGCGAACAGGCTGGCCGGCAATCGACCTTCCTCCACTGCACTGAGCCACTGGGCCGCAGCTTCGTCGCCTGCCAGAATCGCCGGTTTCGGCTTGTCGGGCGGTGAGAACTCGTCGCCGATGTGAAAGTGGTTGATATGCGGTTCGTTGAAACCGTTGTTGTCGTAAACCGGACGTGCGCGGTCCGGGAACCAGGTCAGCACGCTGGTTTGCAGCGCGCCCTGTTGCGCGACCGCTTTGAGCAAGTCGCTGCGTGCGGCGTATTGCTGCAGTGACGGGGTGTACAACGGGCGATAGAGGATATGCGGACCACTGGCCTGCAAGTCTTTGGGCTCGATGATGAACATGTTGGCGGCCACATCACAGTCGGCGCCGTCCTTGCGTTGGAACGCCAGGGGCCGGATGACCACGGCCTGTTCGTTGACGACCCGTTCGGCGGCGGTGCGATTCATCAACGCATCGACATAGCGATACCCCAGATGGGTGAACCCGTGCTCACCCTTGATCGAATGCTCGAGGGCCAGCAGGGGGAGATGAACCGACAGTTCCAGCGCGAATAATCGTTCCCGCTCCCGTGCGTCGTTGGTCTCTCCGAGCAGCAAGGTTTCGATCAGTTCGGGATAGTGCTGGCCGACATTGACCCGGCTCACCAGGTCCAGCAGATAGGCGTCGGTAGTCCACTGCTGAATCAGTTGGTCTCCGGTGTGACGGACAGTCATGCGGCCCTTGGGTTTTGCGGCGAGATTGTTGATCGCCAGCTCGGTCAGGGTCATTTTGGCGGTTTCGATGTAGCCGCTGCCGAGGTCACCGACGGGTACATGAAAAGTCAGTTCCAGCTCGTCGGAGTTATAACCGGGCGCCAGCGGATAATCTTCCTGCATCTGCTTGTGCAAGGCTTTTCGGGCAAACGTACGAAGGTCGTCGATGCCATCGTTGAAGGTGCGACCCTGGGTCTGTTGCTTGACGCTGGCCATGGCCAGGACGTGCTTGCGATAGGCCATGCGGTCAGTGGGTGTCGCCGCTTGCAACCACCTGGGAATCGACGCCTGTATCGGTTGAAAAACGGCCTCGTCCGGTTGGCTGTCGATGAACAGCGTGGCGACTTCGGTGATCGCATCAACGTGTTTCGCCAACTCGCCCAGGCCCTGGCTGGCGGGCAGTTTGAGCGCAGCCAGATCTTCCAGTTGCCGGTTCAGGAGCAGGGCAGCCTGAATGTCAAAGATGTTGCCGTCCGGCTCAAACCGCTTCCAGGTGATGACATCGGCTTTGTATGCCCGCTGAAACCGTGCGCCCCAAGCCAGGCCGAAAGCTTCCAGGGAAGCGAAGGGCTCGATTTTGCCGGTCACGCTGCACAACAAATGGGTTTCACCACAAGTCACCAGGAGCTCGGAGGCCTGCAGCGTAATGGAGACGTCACCGTTGGTCAGGGTGGTTTGCAGGGTGCAGGCTTGTATGGGGCCTTTTGACCAGGATTGCTGGAGACGCTGCAGGTTGTCCGGGTGGCTGGCCAGCTCCGCGAGAATCCCGGCCTGCACCGGGTTGCTTTTCGACAGGCGGGTCGCGGATGTCTGCAGGACGCCGGCCAGCAAGTTTCCCAGCCATTGCCAGCGGCTGACGCCGGCCTCGTCCTTTTGGTTCCAGTAAAGGGTCAGCGATTCCTGGAGCCCGATGTGCAGCAAGTCGGGCAGCTCAAGGATGACCCCCGCAATCACCTGGAGATCAGGCAGGCGTGATGTGGTTTTGCCGACAGTCAGTTGCGCGGGCGCACGGTTGGTCAGAAAGCAGGCACGACCGAACCGCTCGCTGAAATCGACAGGTGTGCCGCTGGCCAGATAATCCAGTACCAGGTCCAGCAGTAACGTGAGGCGCCAGGCCCCGTTGGGAATCGGCTGCGCGATTTTGGTTCGCTCAGGGTCGAAGTCCAGTTGCGGGTACTTTTCCAGTACGCCGTCCTTGAGCAGGCGAGCGGTTTCCGAGCGCAGGGTGGGGCGGGAGCTGAAGCGGGCGCTGACGGCGTGCGCGATGATATCGGTCATGTCCGCCGTGGCAGGGGGGGATGCAGGTATCGGCATGATGCAATCCTTTGCATGGGTTGAGTCACGCAAAGTAAGGCGAGGCCGGAATGGATGTGCGGTAACGGGATACCGCAGATCCGACAATTCGATGATCTAAGTGATGACTACGTGGTGGCAATGAGCCCAGGGGAATTGTGGTGGTTATGCGGGATCGGTGCCGAGCACCACATTCAGCGCGTTACGCGCATCGTCCAGTTGCACCAACGTCGCATGCCGCGCACCCAGCGCATCGCGATTCTCGATAGCCGTGAGAATCGCCTTATGCCGAGGCAACGCCAGTTCATGCAGGTTCGGCCGTTGGTTGGAGTGTTTCAAGGCTTCTGCAATCGCCACCGACAACATGTTGCACAGGTTCGCCAGCAAGTCGTTGTGGGTCGCGTCGGCGATGCGGCTGTGGAAATCCAGGTCCGGCTGCAACAAGGCTTCAGGCGTCGGTGCTGACTCCATGCGTTGGTAGGCTTCACCGATGGAGGCGATGTCTGCGTCGGTGGCGAACTGCGCGGCCAGGGCTGCAGCGGCCGGTTCAATGATGCTGCGCACGCTGGTCAGCAGGCTGAAGAACTCATTCTGCGGGCTGCTTTGCATCAGCCAGTGCAGCACGTCCGGGTCGAGCATGTGCCACTCCCGGCGCGGCTTGACCACGGTGCCGACCCGCGGACGGGAATACACGAGGCCCTTGGCAACCAGCACTCGGGTCGCTTCGCGCAGGACTGGCCGGCTGACCGCGTATTCCTCACACAACAGGGCTTCGGCGGGCAGTTTGTCGTCCGGTTTGAAGCGTCCCGAGACAATCTGCATGCCCAATTCCTGGACGATGCGCGAGTGCATGCTTTTGCGGTCGGAGGGTTTGCGGTAATCCATGGGGAACGGCGCGGTCCTGTGCGATGGGGTGCTGCGCATGATAGCAGGCGTGGCGGGCACAATCATTGTGGCGAGGGAGCTTGTCGGATCGCCGCACCGTCCCGCTCGGCTGCGAAGCAGTCGCAAATCGGCCGGCACGGTCTGCCTGACAAATCGCGACTGCCTGTATTGGGGCCGCTTCGCAGCCCAACGGGACGGTGCGGCGATCCGACAAGCTCCCTCGCCACAGGTTCTACTGTGGTTACAGAATCCAGAGGGTCAGTGAGAGTGACGCGGCACCTCGGCTCCACGACAACCGACGAGGAAGTCGAAGTCGCAGCCCTGATCCGCCTGCAGCACATGGTCGATGTACAGCTGGCGATAGCCGCCCACCAGCAACTGTTGTGGCGGTTGCAGATCGGCCATGCGCGCGGCCAGTTCGGCATCCGGAATGTCCAGATGCAAACGTCCACTGGCGCAATCGAGCTCGATCCAGTCGCCTTCCTTCACTGCCGCCAAAGGCCCGCCGGCGGCGGCTTCCGGTGCCACATGCAACACCACGGTACCGTACGCCGTGCCGCTCATGCGTGCGTCGGAAATCCGCACCATATCCGTCACACCCTGGGCCAGCAGCTTGGCCGGCAAGCCCATGTTGCCGACTTCGGCCATGCCCGGATAACCCTTCGGCCCGCAGTTTTTCATTACCAGAATCGAGTTGGCGTCCACGTCCAGTTCCGGATCGTTGATCCGCGCCTTGTACATGTCGAAATTCTCGAACACCACCGCGCGCCCGCGATGTTGCATCAGCTCGGCACTCGCCGCAGAGGGCTTGAGCACCGCACCCAGTGGCGCCAGGTTGCCGCGCAACACGCAGATGCCGCCGTCGGCGCGGATCGGGTTGTCGAGGGTGCGGATCACTTCATCCTGGCCATAGATCGGCGCGTCCTTGGTGTTCTCGCCGAGGGTTTTGCCGTTGACCGTGAGGGCGTTCGGGTTCGGAATCAGGTTGGCTTCGCCCAGGCGACGCAGCACTGCAGGCAAGCCACCGGCGTAGTAGAACTCTTCCATCAGGAAGCGCCCGGACGGTTGCAGGTCGACAATGGTCGGCATGCCGCGACCGATGCGGGTCCAGTCATCCAGGTCCAGTTCGACACCGATGCGTCCGGCGATGGCTTTCAAGTGGATCACCGCGTTGGTCGAACCGCCGATGGCAGCGTTCACCCGGATGGCGTTTTCGAAGGCTTCCTTGGTGAGGATTTTCGACAGCTTCAAATCCTCGCGAACCATCTCCACCGCACGCATACCCGACATGTGCGCCAACACATAACGGCGCGCATCGACTGCCGGAATCGCCGCGTTATGGGGCAGGGAAGTGCCCAGTGCTTCGGCCATGCAAGCCATGGTCGAGGCGGTGCCCATGGTGTTGCAGGTACCGGCGGAACGGGACATGCCACCCTCGGCCGCGAGGAAATCATCAAGTGTGATGGTGCCAGCCTTGACCTGTTCGCTGAGCTGCCACACCACCGTGCCTGAACCAATGTCCTGGCCCTTGTGCTTGCCGTTGAGCATCGGCCCGCCGGTGACGACGATTGCCGGCACGTCGCAACTGGCCGCGCCCATCAGCAACGCCGGAGTGGTCTTGTCGCAACCGGTCAGCAGCACCACGCCATCGATCGGGTTACCGCGAATGGCTTCCTCGACATCCATGCTCGCCAGGTTACGGGTGAGCATGGCGGTGGGGCGCAGGTTCGATTCGCCGTTGGAGAACACCGGGAATTCCACAGGAAAGCCACCGGCTTCGATCACCCCGCGTTTGACGTGCTCCGCGATCTGGCGGAAATGCGCGTTGCACGGAGTCAGTTCCGACCAGGTGTTGCAAATGCCGATGATCGGCTTGCCGTGGAACTGATGGTCGGCGATGCCCTGATTCTTCATCCAGCTGCGGTACATGAAGCCGTTCTTGTCGGCAGTGCCAAACCATTGGGCGGAGCGCAGGGTGGGTTTCTTATCAGTCATGATCGGTTCTCTTATTGTATGACTATATTGTTCGAGCTGTGGCGTAACATAAGCGCAATTTCGGCTGTTTGGAAGTGTTGTTGGTTAAATAGTAATACTATATAGTCGTTTTCAACGGAGGGATGGCCCTGATGGTTTTCCGCGAGAGGCGTCCCCCGAGGTTCTATAACAACAACAATCGGAGACCGAACTCATGAGCCAGGAATTGCGGCTTATCCGTCGCATCACGTTGAAACTGATTCCCTTCCTGATCCTGCTGTACCTGATCGCCTATGTGGATCGCTCCGCCGTGGGGTTCGCCAAGCTGCACATGGGCGCCGACGTCGGCATCGGTGATGCGGCTTACGGATTTGGTGCCGGGCTTTTCTTCATTGGCTACTTTCTGCTGGAGATCCCCAGCAACCTGATGCTCGACCGCTTCGGCGCCCGACGCTGGTTCGCGCGGATCATGGTCACCTGGGGCGCTATCACCATCGGCATGGCGTTCGTCCAGGGCCCGAACAGCTTCTATGTGATGCGTTTTCTGCTCGGTGCGGCCGAAGCCGGGTTCTTTCCAGGCGTGCTGTACTACATCACCCAATGGTTCCCGATTCGCCATCGCGGCAAGATCCTCGGGCTGTTCATCCTTTCCCAACCCATCGCCATGATGATCACCGGCCCGGTGTCCGGCGGTTTGCTCGGTATGGACGGCACGCTTGGCCTGCACGGCTGGCAGTGGCTGTTCATCGTTATCGGTACGCCAGCGATCCTGCTGACCTGGCCGGTGCTGCGCTACTTGCCGGACGGCCCGGACCAAGTGAAATGGCTGGATCAATCCGAGAAAGACTGGCTGACCGGGGAACTGAAAAAAGACCTCGCCGAGTATGGCCAGACCTGCCACGGCAATCCGTTGCATGCACTGAAGGACAAACGGGTGTTGCTGCTGGCGCTGTTCTATCTGCCGGTGACCTTGAGCATCTATGGACTCGGTTTGTGGCTGCCGACGCTGATCAAGCAGTTCGGTGGCACAGACCTGGTGACCGGGTTCGTGTCATCGGTGCCATACATCTTCGGAATCATCGGTTTGCTGATCATTCCGCGCAGTTCCGACCGCCTCAATGATCGCTACGGTCATCTGGCGGTGCTGTATGTGTTGGGTGCCATCGGCCTGTTCCTCAGCGCCTGGCTGTCGGTGCCGGTGCTGCAACTGGCGGCGCTGTGCCTGGTGGCATTCGCGCTGTTTTCCTGCACGGCGGTGTTCTGGACCTTGCCGGGGCGCTTCTTCGCCGGCGCCAGTGCGGCGGCAGGAATCGCGTTGATCAATTCGGTGGGCAACCTCGGCGGCTACATCGGCCCGTTCGTGATTGGTGCGCTGAAGGAGTACACCGGCAACCTGGCGTCGGGGCTGTATTTCCTGTCCTGCGTGATGGTGTTCGGTCTGGTCCTGACCGGCGTGGTGTATCGCCTGCTGGAACGCAAGCATGTGCTGCCGGCCGACCAGTTCGCGGCAAGTGCCCGCGGTGCTACCCGTACCTGACGCGAGATTGGCCAACAAGTTTTGCATTAACAGGAGAAGGTTCATGCGTTTAGTTCAGTTCGAATTGAGTAATGGCGAACGCCGCGTCGGCGTGGTCGAAGACGGTCTGGTGCGTGAAGTGCAGGATGCGCATACGGTGCGGGATCTGGCGCTGGCGGCGATCGAGGCGGGCACCAGTCTTGAGCGACAGGTTCAAACCCTGGGGCTGGGCATCAGCCACAACTATGCCGAGCTGCTGGCCAAGCTACGCATCCTGCCGCCGCTGGATCACCCGGACCCGGCGCATACGCTGGTCAGCGGCACCGGCCTGACCCATTTGGGCAGCGCCTCGGCTCGGGACAAAATGCATCAGCAGGCCGGCGATGAAGCGGCGATGACCGACACCATGCGCATCTTCAAGTGGGGTGTGGAGGGCGGTAAACCTGCAGCCGGCCAGGCCGGCGTGCAACCGGAATGGTTCTACAAGGGCGATGGCAGCATCGTCGTGCGACCGGGCAAGCCTTTCCCGCTACCGCCCTTTGCTGAAGATGCCGGGGAAGAGCCCGAACTCAGCGGCCTCTATGTCATCGGCCACGACGGCAAACCGTATCGCCTCGGTTTTGCGGTGGGCAACGAGTTCTCCGATCACGTGATGGAACGCAAGAATTACCTTTACCTGGCCCATTCGAAACTGCGCAGTTGCAGCTATGGCCCGGAGCTTCGGGTCGGCGAACTGCCGCAACACCTGGCAGGCACCAGTCGCATCCTGCGCGACGGCGAAGTGCTGTGGCAGAACGAGTTCCTCAGTGGCGAAGCCAACATGTGTCACAGCCTGGAAAACCTCGAGTATCACCATTTCAAGTACAGCCAGTTCCTACGCCCCGGCGACGTGCACATCCACTTCTTTGGCACCGCGACCCTGTCCTTCGCCGATGGCATCCGTACCCGGCCGGGTGATGTGTTCGAGATCAGCCAGGCCGAGTTCGGCGCACCCTTGATCAACGGCATCGCACCGGTTGAAGCAGCGTTCGAACCCGGCACCGTCGGCACACTTTAAGGAGACACCCATGACCCGGATTCTTGGTCACAACTACATTGGCGGCGAGCGCAGCGCTGCCGGCACCGTCAAACTGCAGAGCGCCGATGCCAGCACCGGCGAGGCCTTGCCCCACGATTTCTACCAAGCCACCGCTGCAGAAGTCGACGCCGCCGCGAAGGCTGCTGCCGCCGCTTACCCGGCCTATCGCAGCCTGAGCGCCGAGCGCCGTGCGCAATTTCTGGATGCGATTGCCGATGAACTGGACGCCCTTGGCGATGAGTTCGTGGCCGTGGTCTGCCGCGAAACCGCGTTGCCGGCGGCGCGGATTCAAGGTGAGCGTGGGCGCACCAGCGGCCAGATGCGTCTGTTCGCCAAGGTGCTGCGGCGTGGTGATTTCTATGGCGCGCGGATCGATCTGGCGCTGCCGGAACGCCAGCCACTGCCGCGTCCGGACCTGCGTCAGTACCGTATAGGTCTGGGGCCGGTGGCGGTGTTTGGCGCGAGTAACTTTCCGTTGGCGTTTTCCACGGCTGGCGGTGACACCGCTTCGGCCTTGGCCGCCGGCTGCCCGGTGGTGTTCAAGGCCCACAGCGGCCATATGGCAACCGCAGAGTGGGTGGCTGACGCGGTGATTCGCGCCGCTGAAAAAACCGCCATGCCGGCCGGTGTGTTCAACATGATCTACGGCGGTGGAGTAGGGGAAGCACTGGTCAAGCACCCGGCGATTCAGGCAGTCGGTTTTACCGGTTCACTGAAAGGCGGTCGGGCGCTGTGCGACATGGCCGCGGCACGGCCGCAGCCGATTCCGGTGTTCGCCGAGATGTCGAGCATCAACCCGGTGATCGTGTTACCGCAGGCGCTGGATACTCGTGCTGAAAGCATCGCCCGTGACCTCACGGCTTCAGTGGTGCAGGGCTGCGGGCAGTTCTGTACCAATCCGGGGCTGGTGATCGGCATTCGTTCGCCGCAGTTCAGTGCGTTCGTGCAGCAGGTGGCCGGGCTGATCGGCGATCAGCCGGCGCAAACCATGCTCAACGCCGGCACCTTGAGCAGCTATGGCAAAGGCCTGCACAAGCTTCTTTCGCATCCGAAAATCGAGCACTTGGCCGGTAATCCGCAACAAGGCAATCAGGCGCAGCCGCAATTGTTCAAGGCGGATGTGAGTCTGTTGCTCGATGGCGATGAAGTGCTGCAAGAGGAAGTGTTCGGCCCGACCACGGTGTTTGTTGAAGTGGCGGATCAGGCGCAACTCAGTGCTGCGCTGAACGGCCTGCACGGGCAACTGACGGCAACGATTATCGGTGAGCCGGCGGACTTCGAACGCTTCGGCGAGCTGACGCCCTTGTTGGAGCAGAAGGTCGGGCGGATCTTGCTCAACGGTTATCCGACCGGTGTGGAAGTCTGCGATTCGATGGTCCATGGCGGACCGTATCCAGCGACTTCCGATGCGCGCGGCACTTCGGTGGGCACCCTGGCCATCGACCGTTTCCTGCGCCCGGTGTGCTTCCAGAACTACCCCGATAGCCTGCTGCCGGACGCGTTGAAGAATGGCAATCCTTTGCGCATCCAGCGCCTGGTCGATGGCAAACCATCGCGTGATGCTCTCTAGCCGCCCACAACTGATTGGCTCGGTCCGCTGTAACTGATCGTTCCCACGCTCTGCGTGGGAATGCAGCCCGTGACGCTCCGCGTCACATCAACAGCCGAACGCAGAGCGTCCGTTGAGGCATTCCCACGCGGAGCGTGGGAACGATCATTGCGGTGTGATGAGCTATCATTGCCCTTTCCCATTCAAAGATTGACTGCCATGACTGCCGTAAACGACACCTTGCTCAACGCCCTCGAACATTGCGACATGCTGGAGATCGACGGGCTGCACGCTTTCGACTTCTCTCTCGATGAAGACGATAACCTGCACATCGAATGCATGGACGGTCGGGCGCTCAAGCGCTGGGAGTTCAGCATGGCGCAGATCAAGGCGGCGACTTTCGATCCCGATTTGAAGAGCTGGATCATCACCGGTGATTCCGGTGAACACCGTCTGGTGCCTATGGAAGCGTTTGGTGGTCAGGATGACGAGGACGAAACGAATGAGGATGCGTAACTTCTGGCCACTGTTGATCGCCGGCAGCGTCGGTGCTATGGGCGTGCAGGCGGCGCCGGTCGACAACTACGAATTGCTGGTGGGGTCGTACACCGCCGGCCAGAGCCAGGGGATTTATCGCCTTAACTTCGACAGCCGCACCGGGCAGATCGATGCCAAGCCGCTGCAAGTGGTGAAGAGCGCCAACCCGTCCTGGCTGACCGTGTCCAAGGATCAACGTCGCTTGTTCGCGGTCAACGAAAACGGCCCGGGGCAGGCCGATCCGGTAGGGCGCGTCAGCAGTTACGCAATCGATCCGAAAACCCATGAGCTGAGCCTGATCAACCAGATGCAAACCCTGGGCAACGAGCCGACCCATTCGAGCATCAGCGGTGATGCCAGCCATCTGTTTGTCAGCAACTACTCGGTGGCTGAAGACCCGGGTGGTACCCTGGCGGTGTTACCGGTGAGCCCCGATGGCAAGCTGAAACCTGTCGTGCAGATGAGCGGTCATCCGTCCAGCCGGATCGACCCCGAGCGGCAGATGTCGGCGCACGTGCATTCGGCGATCTCTTCGCCGGATGGTCAATACGTGTTTTCCAATGACCTGGGCGCGGACAAGATCTTTATCTATCGCTTCGACCCCAAGGCCAATCCGGAACTGCCGTTGACTGCCGCCAAACCCGCGTCCGTCCCGTTGCCCCCCGGCAGCGGGCCGCGACATTTACTGTTCAGCGCCGATGGCAAGCACGCCTGGCTGACCATGGAAATGAGCGCGCAGGTGGCGGTGTTCGATTACAAGGACGGCCAACTCGAACAAACGCAGTTGGTCGATCTGGCGGCGGGGCTGCCCACATCGGGCAAGGCCGCGGCTGCGCTTCACGCCTCGGCCGATGGCAAGTTCCTTTACGTCAGCAACCGTGGCACCGCCAATCAGTTGCTGGTGTTCGCCATCGACCCGGCAACCGGCCACCTCAAGGAGCTTCAGCGTCGCTCGGTGGACGGTGATCACCCGCGCGAGTTCAGTCTCGACCCGAGCGGCAAATTCGTGCTGATTGCCAACCAGAAGAGCAACCAGATTGTCGTCATCGAGCGTGACGCCAAGACCGGTCTGTTGGGCAAAACCGTGCAAAAACTGCCGATGGATGCCCCGAGCGATCTCAAGTTCCTGCTGCGTCAATAGGCCGCAGGCCCCGGTTGATGGGGCCTGCAACCTTCTATTAATGAGACTGATATCGGCTAATGCTACAAAGCATTTCAAGGCGCCGACCCTCGGGAGTTAAGTTTGCTTCACGGCCCAATCGGGCAAGCAAGCCAACTGAATCGAGGAATACCGCCATGAACTTCAATCTCTTCTCTGTTATCGCCGCTTCCGCTATTTCCGCCACTGTTGCTCTGCCTGCCAGCGCCAACGTTGAAATCAGCGACAAAAAATCCCACACCCAAAGCTACACCCAGAAATACCTGCAACAGAGCGCCAACTTCTACGCCGCACTGGATCACAAAAACCAACACTGAAATGTCAGCCCTGCACCCTTTATGCAGGAGCGAAGTCACTTGCCGATCGGCCCAAACAGGCGTCGAAAAGCCTCGAAGTGATGTCGCTCCTGCATAACGCATTTACGACAGCATCATATTGCCATCAATGTATTGCTTGATATCACATAGCCATGTGTTTAAATTTGACGCTGATTTTTTGACTCCTTCTCTAATAAGGATCGACAGCATGGCAATGCGTCTGGCAGTGGTTCTCCTGTTTCTCTATTCCACCCCGATTCTGTCGGCTGCCCAGCCCGTTCCCAACGAGCCGGACGCGGCCCGTGAGCGCTTGATGAGTTTTATCGAGGATTGAAACGCGCTGGGTTAAAGATCAATAAAACTGATAGCTACTATGCATAAAGGTCGCTAGTTATCTTCTGTTTTTTGATCGATTCTGTGGGCACTGAAACATGCCCACGGAGATCACCATGGCCAGCACCATCCTCACTTCTGCCAAACACGGCGCCTACCTGGCCATTGGTCTTTACGTGGCCATGGTGTTGGTCGTCAGCCTTTCGGCTCAATCGCAACACAGCCTTCAAGCACCGATTCAGGTCGCTTATCCCGGTATCCAGTTCGAACACCGCGCTCAACACGCGGTGGTTGATGACGTCGACTTGGCGGGGGTGGCAGGGGCATGAAAGGACGCAGACTCTGGGTCATCGCCTTTCTGGCGTTCATGACCAATGGCGCTTCGTTGTTAGGGATCGGGCAGGGCTCGGCGGGCTCGGTGGCACGGGCCATCGAATGCAACCACAACATCGCCCACAACATCCAGACCGCCAAGGCGCTGGAGTTGCTGGTGGGTAATCCGCCGAGCAAATCCAATGGCGAATTTTTCGGGCCATTCCAGGTGGATTGCTCGGCGTTGGGGATGTGTGAAGTGTTGGCTTGATTCCCTTACCTGCACACACCCACACCTGTAGCAGCTGCCGAAGGCTGCGTTCGGCTGCGAAGCAGTCGTAAAACCAGAGCTTGCGGTGCATCACTCAGACCGCATCAGCCGAGTTTACGACTGCTACGCAGCCGAACGCAGCCTCGCACGCTCGGCAGCTGCTACAAAGGCTGCTTCTGCATCACACCGGTGAACAGATCCGATTCCAGAAAGCGCTGCAACCAGCCCTGCAATCGCACATAAGGCGTTTGCCCGAACCACTCGCGATCCACATGGGCGAATTGCCGCACGAACGGCATCAAGGCGACATCCGCCAGGCTCGGGTGCTCGCCCAGCAAGTAGGCGCGCCCCTCCAGCAATTGATCCAGCTTGCGCAAGAACACCTCGCCCTCGGCGCGATAAAACGTCATTGGCTGCTCAGGATATCGTTCGGCGTATTTGTAGCGATTGAGGTGCACCTTGAACACCTCATCGTTTTCTTCGATCAGCCCGGCGATGTATCGCTGCCCGACAGGGTCATCCTTGAGCAACCAGTCCTGCGGGTCGTTCTGCGCCAGCGCCCAGCGCATGATTTCCAGGCTTTCATCGATCACCCGGCCGTCCACGCTAAGCACCGGTACCGTGCCTTTGCTCGACAGCGCGAGCATTTCGGCCGGTTTGGCCTTGAGGCTGACCTCGACGATATTCACCGCAACCCCCGAATAACGCAGGGCCATGCGAGCGCGCATGGCGTAGGGGCAGCGGCGGAACGAATACAGCGTGATCATTTCACCTCCAGGGTACTCAGGCCGTTGCCCTGGCGGTGGACCTGGATCTGCACCGGAATCCGTTCATGCATTTCCTGTACGTGGGAAATCACCGCGACCTTGCGTCCCTGCGCTTGCAGGCCGTCGAGGGCGTCCATGGCCAGTTGCAGGGATTCGGGGTCGAGGCTGCCGAAGCCTTCGTCGATGAACAGCGATTCGATTTTCAGCGTGCTCGATGCCATCGATGCCAAACCGAGCGCCAGCGCCAGCGACACCAGGAACGTCTCGCCACCGGACAGCGAATGCACCGAGCGCAGTTCATCGCCCATCTCGGTGTCCATCACCAATAACCCGAGCATGCTGCCGCCCCGTTTCAGGCGATAGCGCCGCACCAGTTGCCGCAACTGGACGTTGGCGTGATGCACCAGCAGGTCGAGGTTGTAGGCCTGGGCGATTTTGCGGAAGGTGTCGCCGGTGGCCGAACCGATCAGCGCACTCAAGCGCGCCCAGCGCTGGTACTCGGCATAGGCGTCGGCGATCTGCTGCGTCAGCGCCTGATTGGCGTTTTGTCGACGCTGATCTTCGGTTTGTTCGGCACGCAATTCGGCGCAGCGATGCTCGCTGGCGGCGAACAGGTTTTGCAGCTCGGCCAGTGCCGTGGCCAGTTGTCCGGCGTCCAGGTTGCCGTTGTGCTGCGCCTGATGATCGCGCAAGCGCTGATCCCGCTCCTGCAACAGCACCTTGGCTTGCGCGATGTCTTGTTCGCTTTGCTGCAATCGTTGACGCAGCTCGCTGAGCTGTTGGTCGTTGACACCGAGCAGCGCTTCCAGCCCACCGTCGTCCAGCTCCGGATGCTGCGCGCGCCAGTCGGCGATCTTGCTGCTCAGCTCGCGGTCTTCGCTTTCCAGGGCTTGCGCACGTTCCTGTTGCGCCTTGAGTTCGGCGGCCAGTTGCACCAGCCCCGTGCGCACGCTTTGCAGTTCCTGATTGGCCGTCGCTTCGGCATTGCGTGCCTGCTCGACGGCCTGATCCAGTTGCTGTTGCCATTGTTCGGCGCTGGCGTGTTCGCCCAGCAGTTGCGTCAGTTTTTCCTGGCAAGCCTGTTGTTGCCCGGCCAACGCGCTGAACTGCTGCTGCGCGGCGTCCAGTTGCTGGGTGCGGGTCTGCTGGCGGTCCTGTTCTTTGTCCAGCGTCTGCTGGCGTTGTTGTTGCTCGCCGAGTTCATCGCGCTGCTGCTCGAGTTGTTGCAGGCGCTGGGCGATCTGCTGGTCAAGCTGCATGAAAGTCGCGGCGGGTTCGTTGCGCAGCGCTTCCAGCGTCTGGGCTGGCAGCAGGCTGCTGAACGCGCTCAGCTCTTCGTCCAGGCGTTGGCGATCGCTGCTCAACTCCCTTTGCTGGTTGAGCAGGTGTTGTGTCGCCTGTTGGTTCGCCGCTTCGGCGCTGCGCAGTTGTTGCGCCAGTCGCGCGGCATCTTGTTGCAGGGTGAGCAGGGCGGTTTGCCGCTGTTCGTCCTGGGTGATGCTCTGGTTCAACTGGCTGCTTTGTTGGGTCAGCCAGGCATCGCGTTTGTCTGCGTCCTGGGCCAACAGTTGAGCAGACAGAGGGTGCGCTTCCAGGCTCGGTGCCAGGCTCTGTTGCTGAGTGGCGAGTTGTTCTTGCTGTTGCAGCAATTCCTTTTGCTGAGCAATCAGGCCACCGACTTCGGCGCGCAGATCGGTGAGTTTTTCCTTGAGCAGGTCAACGGCTTTCTGGGCGTTGGCCTGTTCGTTTTCATCGTGCCGACCGAGGCTTTGCAGCAAGGCTTCGGGCTGATGATAAGGATGGTCCGGGCTGCCACAAACCGGGCACGGCTGATCGTCCAGCAGTTGTGCACGCAGCTCTTCGACGCTGGCACTGCGTGCCAGGCGCTGACGTTCCAGCAGTTCGCGGGTGACGGTCAGGGTCTGTTCGGCGACCGTCAATTCGGCCTTGGTCTTCACCCCGTCCTGGGTCAGGCGATCACGCGCTTGCTGCGCGGTGAGCTGGCGCTGTTGAAGTTCGGTGCCGCGCTTGTCCAGTTCCTGTTGGCTGGCCCACAGCCGCGTCAGTTCTTCAATGGCCCGCAGTTGCTTGCGGTTGTCCTGTAGCAGGCTGCCAAGGATCTGAATCTGCTCGGCCACGGCTTCGGGTTCGGCGCCAGCCTCTTTGTACAGCAGCTCCAGGCTCTGGCGTTGAGCGGCCAGATCCTCGGCGGCGCGGGTGGCGCTTTGCTCCAGGGCGGCCAGTTCGGACTGGCCCTTGTTCAGGCGATTGCCGATCAGCATCAGTTGTTGCAGACGATCACGGTAGGCGTTCCAGGCATCGCTCAGCGGCGCCAGATGAGTGCTTTTCTCAAGCTCACCGGCGATACGCTGCAACCGTTCTGCGACCTGTTTCTGCTGGTCAAGCAAGCCCTGAATCGTACTTTGGCCCTGAGTGCTGGCCAGTTCTGCCTGCTGCTTGAGGTCGGCACTGAGGCTGGCGTCCTTGACCAGGCGGGCGAGGGTGCTTTGCTCTTCGAAGGCCTGACGCAGCAGCGGCGCGCTGGTGCTGTGTTGGCTTTGTGCGGCGGCCAGTGCCGTTTGCGCCGCGCTCAGGCTGTGTTCGAGCTGAGCCTGACGCGCGTTCAGTTCGGTTTGCTGTTGGGTATGCTGCTGAATCTGTGCCGCCAGCGGTGTGAGCTGGGTGGTCAATTCGGTCTTTCGCGCGAATTGGTGCCGTTGCGGGGCCAATTGCTCCAGACGGGTCAGCTTCAAGCGCTCGCCGGCCAGGCTGTCCCAGTGTTGTTGGGCGGACTGCAGTTGCTCGGAGGCGCTCTGTTGCGCGTCCTGCAACTGACGCAAATCCTTGAGCCAGGTGTGTTGCAGCTCCAATTGCTTGAGCTGCGCCTGCTGGGTCTTGAGTTGCTGCTGCGCGTCATTGAAGCGGTCATCGAGCTCGGCCCGGGCTTCAGGCGACAGTGGCGTGACCCCGGTGGCCTGGTCCTGCAACAGCTTGTGGGCTTCGCGTGCTTCTTTGGTCTTGTCGAAGGCGCGGCGACCGAGGCGGGTGTAGAGCGCGGTGTCGGTGAGCTTTTCCAGCAGTTCGCTACGGTCGTTGTCGTCCGCCTTGAGGAACGCACTGAACTCGCTCTGGGCCAACAACACGGCGCGGGTGAACTGTTCGAAGTTCAGGCCCAGCGCGGTTTCGAGCTGAGTCTTGTACTCGCCTTTCTGGCTGGCCAGCAGTTGATCCTGATCGATGTCGCGCAGGCTCTGGCGACTGGCTTGCAGCTTGCCGCCGGCCTTCTCCCGAGCGCGATTGGCCTCCCAGCGCGCGCGATAGCGACGACCGTCGATGCCGACGAAATCCACTTCGGCATAACCTTCGCCGGTGCCACGACGCAGCAGGGTCCGCGGGTCGCCGGTGCCGATTTCGCCATCAGCGTCCGGAACCTTGGCATCGCGGCCGGTATTGTTCAGCCGCGGCACGGCGCCAAACAGCGCCAGGCACAGCGCATCGAGCAGAGTGCTTTTGCCGGCGCCGGTCGGCCCGGTAATCGCAAACAGGCCGGCACTGGCCAAGGGTTCGGCGGTGAAGTCGATTTCAAACGGCCCGGCCAGGGAGGCGAGGTTTTTCAAGCGGATCGCGAGGATTTTCATGGCTGTTCGCTCTCCATCTGCACATCTTGCAGCAGCTCGGCGAAGTCCCTGAGCGTTTGCTCGTCGACCTCGCTGCCGTAGTTGTCCTGCCAGGCGCGGCTGAACAGTTCCTGCGGCGTCAGTTGGTCCAGTTCGATCAAGGTGGCGCCGTCCTCGACGCCGTCGCGGCTGCCGTTGCCGGCGTATTCGGCGGCAATCCGCACCAGCCGTACCGCTTTGCCTTGCAGGGCTGTTTCCACTTGATGGCGCAGGTCCGGTTGCGGTTCATCGAGGCGCACCCGCACTTCCAGCCACGGCTGGCGCTGGATGTCGGCGAGCAGGTCAATGTTGGGCAGGTCGGCCAGTTGCAGCAGGATCTCCGCCAGCGGCGCGGGGCCGAGGCGTTGCAGGTTCACTGGTCGGGGAATGAGCTTCGGTTCGACGCTGAGCAGGGTTTCGCCATCCAGTTTGATGTCGAGAATCTGATGCTGATAACCGATCTCGGAGAATGACAGCGGGATCGGCGAGCCGCTGTAGCGGATGCGCTCTTCACCGTTGACCTTCTGCGGCTTGTGCAAATGCCCGAGGGCGACATAGCTGACGCTCGGCCCGAACAGGCTGGCAGGCAGGGCTTCAGCGTTGCCGATGATCAGGCTGCGCTCGGAGTCCTCGGACACCGAACCGCCGGCCATGTGCGCATGGCTGATAGCGATTAGCGCCTGACCCGGCTTGCGCTTGGCGTTCGCCGCTTCAATCAGCCATTCGTGAACCTGGCCGATGCCGCGCAAATAGTTGTCACCCAGCTGCGCGCCGGTCACTTCGGCGGGGCGCAGGAACGGCAGCGCCAGGCACCAGGCAGCGATTGCGCCGCTGGCATCCGGCAACGGCAGCAAGAGGCGTTCGGCATCCAGTTGGCCGTCATCCAGCCACAGCACGCGCCCCAGGGCGTGAGTGCGCAAGCGGCGCATCAACGGCGCGGGCAGTTCGATGCGCGAGCCGGAGTCGTGGTTGCCGGCGATCATCACGATGGTCAGCAAGGGCTGCTGCTCGTGGGCGCTGACGATGAAATCGTAGAGGCGTTCCTGGGCTTTGACCGGCGGGTTGACCGTGTCGAAGATATCGCCGGCAATCAGCAGCACATCAGGCTGGTCCAGCTTCAGCTGACGCAGCAGCCAGTCGAGAAAACAGGCGTGCTCGAAATCGCGTTCCTGGCCGTGCAGGTTCTGCCCAAGGTGCCAGTCGGAGGTGTGGAACAGACGCAAGGCGTACTCCGCAACAAAATAAGGTGATGGCCGCGGGGGAAATGATGGCGGCTAAAGAGGGGAGAGTTTACTGGGAAAAAGCGAAATAGGTTAACGCTGGCGTACTACGTTTCGAAATTGGAGTGAGATTTTCTTCTGTCGCTGTTTCGTTTTTGCGCTAAGCATAGATGCATGAGAAAGAGTTGCCATCTGTAAATGCTGAGCTATGGTTTTATGGGACATAAAATCAATCTCTTATAATCTGTTAGAGAGTGTCTACATGGAAAGCAGCCACGACCCCCTAAGGCACCTTCGGTATTTAAGGCAGTCTCTTTCTCAAGATAATGAATCGATAGGGTTTTTCCTGTCTGCGGGTTGCCCGCTATCAGTACCAATGCCGGATGGTGAATGGCCGTTGATTCCTGATGTGCTAAACCTAACTGAGCACATCAATAGAGAGCTTGCGACAAACTTGAAGTATGTTTGTTTGTTAGATGAGTTGGTCAAGGCAGAAAGAAATTCAAGAAATATAGAGGATATACTAAGCTTTATAAGAAGCTTGTCGCTAGTGTCAAAGGGAGGGAGTGTTAGAGGGCTGAGTGAGAGTGATTTGCTTGAGCTGGAAAAGCTGATCTGCAAGGAGATAGTGAAGAAAATAAATGTTGTGCTCCCTGGTGATGAAACTCCCTATCATCGATTTTGTAGTTGGATTCGATCTATTGATAGAAAAAATGCGATAGAGGTTTTTACGACAAATTATGATTTGTTGGTTGAGCAAAGTCTTGAAGATTTAGAGGTTCCATATTTCGATGGTTTTGTTGGTGCAAGAAGGTCTTTTTTTGATTTAAGAGCGGTCGAAGACAATCTCATACCAAAACATTGGACAAGATTGTGGAAGATACATGGGTCTATAAATTGGTATCAAGAGTTCCATGATGGCCAGAAAAGGGTTTTTCGATCTTCAGAAGTTAAGGAGGAAGCGTCGCATTTAATTTATCCTTCGCACCTTAAATATGAGGAAAGTAGGAAGATGCCTTATTTGGCACTAATCGATCAGTTGACCCGATTCGTACGTAAGAAGTCATCACTGCTAATTCTATGCGGTTATTCATTTAATGATGGTCATTTAAATGATGCAATTGTCAATGCATTGAAAGCGAATCCTACAGCGATGGTTTTGGGGCTCATGTTCGGGGAGTTTCATAGGCGAGATGCGTTAGGTGAGATTGTTGAAAGTTATCCTGAGGCGATAAGGCTGGCAAGGAAGCAGCATAATTTAAATATTTGGACTTCTGATCGAGCTGTTATTGGTACGACCGTGGCAAACTGGAAGAAAGGTTCGTATGCAGAGGGGGCAGACGATAATTTGTTGAGTTTTGTTAGGCGTGAAGAAGTGAAGGGTGCGAGTCAAATAGTTAGGGATTTTATTTCGTTAGGAGATTTTTCGGTCTTTACAGATTTTCTAAAGAGCATTATTGGTTCTTCTAAGGAGGGTGGTAATGTCAAGTAAGGAAACGTATCTTGGGGATGTTCAAGATGTAAATGGGACTTCGGTAAGTATCGTTCTGTCAAAAAAATCTATGACCGGTTTTGTTTATATTGATGGTCAGGGGTATAGGGTTGGTCAGATTGGAAGTTTTATTCGTATCCCCATTGGATTTACCGATTTATTCGGAATTGTCAGTCAAGTGGGAGCAAGTGCTATACCTGATAGCCAGATAGATAGTGTGATTTCTGGTGATCGATGGATGAAAATTCAGTTAATTGGTGAAGGGCAGCGTAATGGGATTTTTGAGCGCGGGCTATCTCAGTATCCGACCATTGGCGATGAAGTGCATCTTGTCTCCGAGAAAGAACTAAAAAACATATATGGACAGCCTGATAAACCGTACTTTGTAAAAATTGGTCATATTTCAAATGCAGATTCAATTCCTGCGCTAATAGATGTTAATAAGCTGATCACTAGGCACTCTGCGGTAGTAGGTACCACAGGCTCCGGTAAGTCTACCACCGTAGCTAGTATAATGAATGCGCTGTCTGACTGTGACAAGTATCCATCATCTAGAATAATAATGTTGGATCTGCATGGGGAGTATGGTTCGGCTCTAAAGGATAGGTCTAATATTTATAAGATCAATGCTGATAAAACCTCGAGGCTTCGTGAGAAGTCACTCCATATACCATTTTGGGCTTTGAACTTTGATGAGTTGTGTGAAATAAGTTTTGGGGATTTTTCGAGTGAGAAGGATAAGAATATAGTTCTTGAAAGGGTGCAAAAGTATAAAAATGACTCTATCCAAAAACACCCCAAAAAGGGAGCCTCTGCCGATACACTGAGTGTGGATTCACCCGTTCCTTTCAGTATCCATGATTTGTGGTATGAGTTATATGTAGAGACTTTTGGTACGTATTATAATAAAAAGCCAGGGAGGCCAATTGATAATCTTGCTTATGAGTTGGATGCAAAAGGGGTTGAACTCAAGGGTAATCCAAAGAAGGGTATACCTCCAATTTTTAGAAATGTAAAAAATGATAAGGATGATGAGGAGAAGATTAATTACATCCCCGGCTCATTGAATCTCGGGAAGCAGCTTCTGTTATTGGGTTCAAAGCTTAGAATTCCACGGTATGATTTTATATTTCAGCCGGCAGATTGGAATCCGGACTCCGACGGTAAAGTTGTTCGTGATCTAGATGGTCTTTTGAAAGACTGGATAGGTAGCGAAATGCCAATAACTATTTTGGACTTGTCAGGTGTTCCAGCTGATATTTTGCAGACCACTATCGGGGCTTTGTTGCGTATTTTATACGAGGCGTTATTTTGGGCTAGGAATTTATCGCAGGGAGGGAGGCATAGGCCGTTACTGATCGTAATGGAGGAAGCGCACATTTATTTAAATGACGATTTTAAAGGGATGGCTTCTAAGGTGGTTCAGCGAATAGTCAAGGAAGGGAGGAAATATGGTATAGGCGCAATGATCGTTAGTCAGAGACCCTCTGAAATTGATTCGACGATACTCTCCCAGTGCGGAACATTTTTTGCTCTTAGGTTGGCCAATTCAACTGATAGAAATCATATTACCTCTACGCTATCTGATAATCTGGATGGGCTCACTAGCATGTTACCTATCCTAAGAACAGGTGAGGCAATAATCCTCGGAGAGGCAGTGAAGCTACCAATGCGAACATTTATTATACCTCCTCCAAAGAATGCAAGACCTGATAGTCAAGATCCAGTAGTATATGATGAAGTCTCTTCTGATATGTCTCTTAATCCGGGTGGATGGGGTATCGCAATGGAAAAAAACTCAAATTATGATGAGTTGAGCGAGACTTGGAGAGCTCAAAATCCCAAGATTGATAAAATTAAATAGTGGGGTAAGGTTATGGAAAGAATACCTGTTGTGTCGAGTAATATTTTGTCCGTGGGCTATGACCCTGAAAGTGAAGTGCTGGAGATCGAGTTTAATAATCACGCCATTTATCAGTATTTCGATATAAACGAAAGAATTTATGAGGGTTTGATAGGTGCTGCTTCGGTTGGTGGGTATTTCGCAAGCTGCATTAAAGGTGTGTACCGGTTTTCGAAGGTCTAGGGTGTGTAAGGCCTTTATTGCAGTTTAAAAGTCGTGTTTCTGAATTTGTTGTCGTTTTTTTGAGGTGATGTCAGATTTGCTTGAGTCGGTGTGGCTAGTCAGATGGTTGGTTTAGTGGACGTTGTTTTTCAATGTTAGGTGCTGCATTGGCATGAGCCACTGCAGCACCGTGTATAAATTTCGATGCAATCAAAATAAAAAGTCGAAGTCCCTACTTGGGATAAAGCGGCGGCAACCCGCTGTCGCCGACCACGCCTTGAAACCCTTCGGCCGTCGGGATCGCCCGGATGGCGCGCCAGAGTTCTTCGCCTTGCCAGTACTGGCCGGTTTCGCTGTAGAGCGCGCCGTTCAGGCCGTCGAGGGCATCGGACAGCGGCACGAAGCGGGCGGCCATGTCGGCCAGGGTTTCCGGTTGTTGCCGGGCCCAGGCGTCGAGGGCCTGGCGGGTGGCGTGGGTGTCGTTGGCCTGGCAGGCGCGTTTGAGGTCGTCGAGCAGCGTGCGTGGGCTCGGGCCGGTCTGCGCTGCCCGCAGGACTGCCGGTTGCGAGCGGGCGCGCCACCAGAGGCCGAAGCCTAGCAGGGTGGTGCAGGCCAGAATTGCCGTGCTGAGTTTCCACCACCAAAGGGCTTCGTTGCTGGCGCCGGACATCACCAGCGGGCTGCTCGCCGGGGTGTCGACGATCAGGCTCGGATTGCTCGCCACTTGCAGCGTGCGGGCCGGCAGGCTGGTGTGTTCCAGATGATCCTCGAAGGTGTTCCACCAGATTACTTCAACGCTCGGCAAGTCGATGTCGCCGGTGCGGGTCGGCACCAGGGCTTCACGATCCTCGCGACTGCCGACCAAGCCACGCTCTCCGCTCTGGTTGCTCAGCACCGGTTGATCCGGGTAGCGCCGCAGGCCGTTGATCTCGGTGGCGGGCAACGGTGGCAGTTGAGAGCTGGCGAGGCCTTCGGCGCTCAAGGTCAGGCTGCGGGTCAGCGAGTCGCCGACCTGCGCATGATCCGGTTCCGGGCTCCAGCTTTCACTCAGGCTCAGGCTGCGGGCCGGTAGCCAGGGAACATCGGCTGGATAACTGCCGGGCTTGGCCTTGACCGTCAGCGGAATCTCGGTGGAACTGACGCGCATCAATTTGCCCGGTTTTGGCCCCTGGGGCGATCCGTCCTGGGACGGTTGGGCATCGACCAGTGTGGCACTGAACACTTGCGCCGGAATGGTCAATACACCGCTGTGCTGTGGGTAGATCGCGTAGCGCATTTCGATCACGCCGTGGCGCAAACCGTTGATGGCTTTCTCGTAGGTGCGCGACTCGCCCAGTTGTTCGATGCGCGCATCGGGAATCTGCAACGGGGTCAGGCTGCTGTCGTCGTACAGCGACACCGAATGATAAATGCGCAAGGTCAGGATCGCCTGAGCCTGCACATAGACGCTGTTTTGGTCGAGGCTGGCTTCGATGAACACCGGCGCAAGCGTGTTGCTGCTGTCCTGGGTTTCGCTTTCGATCACCTGCACGGTAATCGGTTGGCTCTGCGCCTCGCCCAGTTGCAGTGACGGAATTACCACACTGCCGTTCTGCCGGGGCAGTAGGGTGATGATCCAGCGGGTGGTCGCTTGAGTGTTGCCGTTGAGGGTGTTCGGTTGGTTGACCTGACGGGTACCGCGCACCTCGAACTGCGGCTCCAGCGGAGTCAGGTCGGGTTTGCCGAACTGGGTCACGTCGCTGGATTCCAGAGTCAGTTCGACCGTCTCCCCGGAACTCAGGCGACTGCGATCGACACTGGCGACCAGCTCCGCGGCCTGGGCCTGAGCGGTCCACAGAAGCAGTGCAAGCAAGAAGGCGGTGAAGCGGGTCATCGAGTTTTTCCCTGATCCTGATGTTGTTGCTGTTCGTACCAGAATTTGCGCCGGAGCAGTTCGCCGGGGTCATCCGGGATCTTGCGCAACCATTGCTCCAGCGCCTGTTGCTGTTCGCCTTCGAGCATGTCGCTGGCGGGGCGCCGTGGTGGCGTGGTGCTTTGTTCATCCCCCAATTCGCTGTCCGGAACTTCATTGGCGCCCGATTGCGGTGGTGCCGTGGGCGGCTGCTCGGCGTCCGGCGTGGCCTGTTGGGCGTCGGTTTTCGGCTCGCCATCACTCGGCTGGGTGGCGCTGCCCGGTGGCGGTTCCTGAGGCATGGTTTCGGTTTCGCCCTCGGCGGTTTTGTCCGGCTCGACGGGCGGTGTAGCGGTTTTCTGCTTGAGCAGCGTTTCCACCAGTGCCTTGTTGGTCAGCGCCGGGCGCAGGTCTGGCTGAAGCTCCAGCGCTTGCTCATAAGCATCCAGCGCCGCTTCCAGTTCACCGCTTTTGGCCAGTGCGTTACCCCGATTGTAGTGGGCGTGGGCGTCGTTGCCTTGGGCAAACCGCTGGGCGGCGCCACTGTAGTCGCCGGCTTCATAGAGCGCCACACCTTGCCATTGCGGGTCTTCGAAATGCTGCGCGGCTTCGGCAGGGCGCTTTTGTTTGAGCAAGTGCAAACCCTGCTGATCGGGCCGCAGCCACAGGTCTTCGAAATCGAAGGCGTAACTCGGTTGCGGCAGCAGGAACAGCAGCGGCAAGCAGAACAGCCAGCCGCGACGCCCGGCACAGGCGGCCAGCAATAATAACGGCAGCAGCAGCCAGTAACCCTGATCGGCCCAGGTGTCGAGGCGCAACGTCTGGCCGTCGTGGCGCAGGTCCCGTGGGCCGTCGAGCAGGCCGAGGTCGCGCAGGTCGGCATCGTCCAGGCGTGCCTGGGCGTAACCTCCACCCAGGCCATTGGCAAAGGCTTTCAGGCTGGGGCCGTCCAGATGCGGCACCAGAATCGCGCCCTGATCGTCCTTGAGGAAACTGCCGTCGTCCTGTGCGACCGGCGCACCTTCGGCGGTACCGATGCCGAGCATCAGAAATTGTGTGGACTTGGCGTCCAGCGCCTGACGAATCCCTTGGCGTTCGTGTTCCGTCAGCGACGAACCGATCAGCAGGATTCGCCCCTGGCCAAGGGCTCCCTGATCCAGCAGCGTCAGGGCCTTGGCCACCGCCAGATCGGCGCGATGACCGGCCTGGGGCATCAGCGACGGCTTGAGCGCATCCAAAAGATTGCGGCTGGTCGACAGGTCATCCGACAGTGGCACCAGCGTATGGGCGCTGCCGGCGTAGACGACGATGGCGGTCTGCGCGTCGCTGCGGTTTTGCAGCAGATCCAGCAGTTTGCGCCGGGCCTGTTCCAGCCGGTTTGGCACCACGTCGGCGGCAAGCATTTCCGGGGTCAATTCAAGCAGCACCACCAGCGGGTCAGCGGGTTTCTGGCCGGTTTGCTCAACGCGTTGCCAGCTCGGCCCCAGCAGGGCCAGCACGGTCAGCACCCAGGCCAGGCCCAGGGCGACCCACGGCAGTTTGCTCTCGCGACCGCTGCCACCACTGAGCAAGGCGGCATGGAAGGCCGGTGGCAGAATCATTTGCCAGCGACCCGCGCGCTTCTGCCGGTGCCAGAGTTGCCAGAGCAACCAGCCCAGCAACGGCAGCAATAGCAGCCACCAAGGGCGGAACCAGTATGGCCAGAGAGCGATCATCGGCGCCTCCGCAGACGCAGGCGTTTGAGGCGCTGACGCCAGTCGGGCAGTTGCGTATGCAGAAACCGCTCTTTGGTAAACAGCTTCTTGGTGAATAGACGTTGCAACGGGTTATCCGGCCAGCGCTCACGGATCACCAGCAGCATGCTCAACAGCAGCGCCATCGCCAGAGGCCAGTGATACAACGCCTGGGCCGGACGGGCCTGCGTAGGTTGCTGGGCTACCGGTTCCAGTTTGTCGAGGGTGGTCTTGATCGCCTGCAATTCCTGGCCGTCGCGGGCGCGGAAATACTGGCCTCCGGTGGCTTGGGCAATGGCTTTCAAGGCCGGCTCGTCGAGGTCCAGGCTCGGGTTGATGCCCAGGAAGCCCAGGGTGCCGCTTTGTTCCGGGTCGGCGCCAATGCCGATCGGGTAGATTTTTACGCCTTCATTCGCCGCCAGGCGTGCGGCGGTCAGCGGATCGATTTCGCCGCCATTGTTGGCACCGTCGGTGACCAGAATCAGCACGCGGCTTTGTGCCGGGCGTTGGCGCAGGCGTTTGAGGGCCAGGCCGATGGCGTCGCCGATGGCGGTGTTCTTGCCGGCAATACCGATTCGCGCTTCGTCGAGCCAGACACGCACGGTATGGCGGTCGAAGGTCAGCGGCGCTTGCAGATAGGCCTGGCTGCCGAACAGGATCAACCCGACCCGGTCGCCATCGCGACTTTCGAGAAAATCACCGAGCAAATGTTGCACCAGTGACAGTCGGCTGACGTCTTCGTCCTGCCACTGCATGTCGGGGAAGTCCATTGAGCCGGAGACGTCCACCGCCACCAGCAAATCGCGGCCACTGGCGGCAATCGGTAGCGGTTCGCCGAGCCATTGCGGGCGCGCCGCGGCGATCAGCAGCAATAGCCACATCAGAATGAACGGGGCTTGCTGGCGCCAGGTCGGCAGGTTGGCCCGGGCGCGGCGGCGAGCGAGGCCTTCGAGGTCGCTGAGGAAGCTGACCTTGAGCGCCGGTTCGCCACTGTCGGCCACCGGCAACAGCACCCGCATCAGCCACGGTAGCGGCAGCAGGGCGAAAATCCACGGCCAGGCGAACTCAAACATGTTTGCGAATCCAGGTGTCGACGGCTTGAGTCAGGCCGGCGATGGCCTTGTCGTCGAGTTTGCATTCGGGCTTGTAGGCACCTTCCACCAGCACCATCCAGCGCGTGAGGCCGGCAGCCGGGCAGCGGTTATCAAGGAACGCCAGCCATTGGCGGCCGTTGAGGGTGTGGCTCTGGCTGTAGGGGTAATGGTTGCGGCACAGGCGTTTGAGCAAACCGTTGAGTTGCTGCAGCCAGGCACCGGCCGGGGCGCCGTCGTAGGGTTTGGGCATCAGCGCGAGTTCGGCCAGGGCGGCGAGGCGCACCGGGTCCAGCGGTTGTTCAGCGCGCACGACAGGGCGCTTGTCCGGAATGAAGCGTCGCAACTGCCATACGCCGAAACCGATCAGCGGCAGCAACAACAGCAGCAGCCACCAGCCCGGTGCCGGCGGCCAGAAGCCGATCGGTGGCGGGGAAATCAGCGGTTGCAGTTGATCGAGGCTGCTCATCGACCTTTCCCCGGACGTTGTGGGTTCAGGTATTCACGCAATTGCTCGACCATTTCGCTTTGGGTGCTCAACGGCATCAGCAACACCCGCAGCTTCTGCGCCAGCAGCTCCCAGCGGTCAATGCGTGCTTCCGCTTGGGCGCGATAGGCCTGGCGCAGGTCGAAATTCAAGGTGTCGAGTTCCAGTTGCGCGCCGTGTTCGGCAAAACGAAGCAGGCCGGCGGCGGGCAGGGCGTGATCCAGCGGGTCGGACACCGGCAGCAGCAACAGGTCGCAATGGCGCGACAACAGGCTCAGTTGCTGCTCGGCACTGTCGGACAAGGCGCGTTCGTCGCAGATCACAATCACCAGGCTGCCGGGGCGCAGCACTTCCCGGGCGCGGCGCAGGGCAATGCCGAAGGCATCGCGGTCCGGTTCGCGCTCGGTGTGCAGCGATTGATTGACCCGCACCAGCCGGTTGAGCAGTTGCAGCAGGCTCTGCTTACTGCGTCGCGGCTTGATTTCGTAATGCTCGTTGTCGCCGAACACCAGCCCGCCGACCCGGTCGTTATGCCCCAGCGCGGCCCAGCCAATCAGGCTCGCGGCCTGGGCGGCCAGCACCGACTTGAACATCAACCCGGAGCCGAAAAACAGCCGACGGCTCTGTTCAACCATGATGAAAATCGGTCGTTCGCGCTCCTCATGGAACAGCTTGGTGTGCGGTTCCTGGGTCCGGGCGGTGACGCGCCAGTCGATGCTGCGCACATCATCGCCGGCCTGATAGACCCGCACCTGATCGAAGTCCACCCCGCGCCCGCGCAGTTTGGAGTGGTGCAGGCCGATCAGCGGGCTGCGCTGGCTCGGCGTGGAAAACAGCTGCACTTCGCGCACGCGATGGCGCATCTCGATCAGCTCGGCGAGGCTGATGCGGATGCCTGGCTCGGGCGGCAGAAGGGTGTTCATCGGGGTCAAGCGACGGCTACGACGTCGAGAATCCGCTGGACCACCCGGTCCTGGTCGATGCCAGCGGCTTCGGCTTCAAAGGAAAGAATGATGCGGTGACGCAACACATCGAACAGCACCGCTTGAATGTCTTCCGGGCTGACGAAGTCGCGACCGGCCAGCCAGGCGTGGGCCCGGGCGCAACGGTCGAGGGCGATGGAACCGCGTGGACTGGCGCCGTAGGCGATCCATTCGGCCATTTCCGGGTCGAACTTGGCCGGGATCCGCGTGGCCATGACCAGTTGCACCAGGTATTCCTCCACGGCGTCGGCCATGTACAATCCGAGGATTTCCTTGCGCGCGGCGAAGATCGCCTGCTGGCTGACCCGGCGTTCAGGTTTGGTTTCGCCGTGCAGTGCTTCGCCACGGGCCTGTTGCAGAATCCGTCGTTCGACGGTGGCGTCGGGGAAGCCGATTTTCACGTGCATCAGGAACCGGTCGAGCTGGGCTTCGGGCAACGGGTAGGTGCCTTCCTGCTCGATGGGGTTTTGCGTGGCCATGACCAGAAACAGCGGCGACAGCTCGTAGGTGCTGCGCCCGACGCTGACCTGGCGTTCGCCCATGGCTTCGAGCAGGGCCGACTGGACCTTGGCCGGGGCTCGGTTGATTTCGTCCGCCAGCACCAGGTTATGGAAGATCGGGCCTTGCTGGAACACGAAGCTGCCGGTTTCCGGGCGATAGATTTCCGTGCCGGTGATGTCGGCCGGCAGCAGGTCGGGGGTGAACTGGATGCGATGGAACTGTGCTTCGATGCCTTCGGCGAGTTCTTTGATGGCCTTGGTCTTGGCCAGCCCCGGGGCGCCCTCGACCAGCATGTGACCGTCGGCGAGCAAGGCGATGAGCAAGCGCTCGATGAGTTTTTCCTGGCCGAGAATCTGCGTTGAAAGAAAGGTTCGCAGCGCGAGCAGCGCTTCACGATGTTCCATCGATGACTGTTCCTGGAAAGGGTGACCGAAGACGTTCGAATAACGCCAGGGCTGGGGGCGTTACTTTAATCCATCGCGGGGGGCGCCGACTAACGGCATTTTGTAGAAATGTGCGGATTAACGCTCGTTCCCACGCTCTGCGTGGGAATGCATCACCGGACGCTCTGCGTCCCGCTTTAAAATCGTGACGCAGAGCGTCACAGGCTGCATCCCCACGCAGAGCGTGGGAACGATCACTAAACCGCCATCAGATTTCGCTGATGTAAGTACCAATCCCATTGAGGATGTTCTGCAAGGTTTCTTCCACCTCAGCCAGATCGCTGGCATCGGTACTGTGCAGGATTTCCAGCGAATCATTGCCACCCAGCGCATCGGCGTCCACGGCGGCGATTTCGATCAGCAGACGGTCAGGGCTGAGGGTGACTTTCACGCCATCCAGGGCCGAAGGCTTGTCGTGGAAGATGATCTCCAGCTCGTCCTCGTCCGGAAAGCGGCTCATCAGGAACATTTCGCCCTCGGCACTGGTGCAGCAGAGCATGGCCAGATTGTCTTCTTCGTCATCGCACGGGTTGACGATCAAGAGGTCGGTTGTGATTTGCATGGGAAAAATCCTGGCTCGGCGAGCGTTGTGAACACAACAAACGGCAATTCTGCCAGCCCTCGGGAATTTCTGCTTGGCTGAGTGTCTGAGGATGTGTCGTGAACATCCGATGCATCTCGAGTCATTTCTGGTACGAAGGTGCCGTAAAACCGGGCATAAAACGCCCATTTTTCTGCACGGCTGCTAGTGTTGTTCGAGGCGCATGCCACGAGTTACGTGCCGATGACCGAATATGTCGCAGCGCTGCAAGCACGGCCCTTGCCGCACTGGTTAAGCTGCGCAACGGATGAGCACCCGTAAAGGCATTGACGATGGCTGCGATGGTAGCCCCGCCAGTCGTTTTTGCAGATGCCCATTCAATGGAAGGTGAATGTGACCTGAGTGTCTCGTCCAGCTTCACCCAACTGTCGTCCTGTTTCCTCTGCCCGAGAATCAGGAACAGGGTGACGGATTGCCCCGAAAGGGGTTTGCACGCGACGCTTCCATCAATAACAAGCCCAAGCGGAGTACCACAGATGGCGTTCTTCACCGCAGCCAGCAAAGCCGACTTCCAGCACCAACTGCAAGCGGCACTGGCGCAGCACATCAGTGAACAGGCACTGCCACAAGTGGCGCTGTTCGCCGAACAATTTTTCGGCATCATTTCCCTCGACGAGCTGACCCAACGTCGGTTGTCCGACCTCGCCGGTTGCACCCTTTCTGCATGGCGCCTGCTTGAGCGCTTTGATCACGCTCAATCGCAAGTGCGTGTCTACAACCCCGATTACGAACGCCACGGCTGGCAGTCGACCCACACCGCGGTCGAAGTGCTGCACCACGATCTGCCATTCCTGGTGGATTCGGTGCGTACCGAGCTGAACCGTCGCGGCTACAGCATTCATACCCTGCAAACCACTGTGCTGAGCGTGCGTCGCGGCAGCAAGGGTGAGCTGTTGGAAATCCTGCCGAAAGGCACCCAGGGTGAAGGCATTCTGCAAGAATCGCTGATGTACCTGGAAATCGACCGTTGCGCCAACACGGCCGAATTGAATGTCCTGACCAAAGAGCTGGAGCAGGTTCTCGGTGAAGTCCGCGTTGCGGTCGCCGATTTCGAACCGATGAAAGCCAAGGTCCAGGAGCTGATCGAAGGCATCGACAATAGCCAGTTCGCCATCGACGCCGAAGAAAAATCCGAAATCAAGAGCTTCCTGGAATGGCTGGTGGGCAACCACTTCACCTTCCTGGGCTACGAAGAGTTCGTGGTGGGCGAGGATCAGAACGGCGGTCACATCGACTATGACCAGAGCTCGTTCCTCGGCCTGACCAAGCTGCTGCGCGCCGGCCTGACCGTCGATGACCTGCGCATCGAAGACTACGCCGTCAACTACCTGCGTGAACCGACGCCGCTGTCGTTCGCCAAGGCGGCACACCCAAGCCGTGTCCACCGTCCGGCCTACCCGGACTACGTGTCGATCCGCCAGATCGATGCCAACGGCAAGGTCATCAAGGAATGCCGCTTCATGGGCCTGTACACCTCGTCGGTGTATGGCGAAAGCGTGCGGGTCATTCCTTACATCCGTCGCAAGGTCGAGATCATCGAGCAGCGCTCGGGCTTCCAGGCCAAGGCTCACTTGGGCAAGGAACTGGCCCAGGTACTTGAAGTGTTGCCTCGCGATGACCTGTTCCAGACGCCGGTGGATGAGTTGTTCGCTACCGTGATGTCGATCGTGCAGATCCAGGAACGCAACAAGATCCGCGTATTCCTGCGCAAAGACCCGTACGGTCGTTTCTGCTACTGCCTGGCCTATGTGCCGCGTGACATCTACTCCACCGAAGTGCGCCAGAAGATCCAGCAAGTGCTGATGGATCGTCTGAAAGCCTCTGACTGCGAGTTCTGGACCTTCTTCTCCGAATCCGTGCTGGCCCGTGTGCAGCTGATTCTGCGGGTCGACCCGAAGAACCGTCTGGACATCGACCCGGTTCTGCTGGAAAAAGAAGTGGTGCAGGCCTGCCGCAGCTGGCAGGACGACTACGCCAGCCTGGTGGTCGAGAGCTTCGGCGAAGCCCAGGGCACCAACGTGCTGGCCGACTTCCCGAAAGGCTTCCCGGCTGGTTACCGCGAGCGCTTCGCCGCCCACTCGGCTGTGGTCGACATGCAGCACCTGCTGAGCCTGAGCGAAAAGAATCCGCTGGTGATGAGCTTCTATCAGCCGCTGGGTCAGGTATCGGGCCAACGTGAGCTGCACTGCAAGCTGTATCACGCCGACACGCCGCTGGCGTTGTCCGATGTGTTGCCAATCCTGGAAAACCTCGGCCTGCGCGTACTGGGTGAATTCCCGTATCGCCTACGCCACAACAGCGGTCGCGAGTTCTGGATCCACGACTTTGCGTTCACGGCTGCCGAAGGCCTGGAACTCGACATCCAGCAACTCAACGACACCTTGCAGGACGCTTTCGTCCACATCGTGCGTGGCGATGCAGAGAACGATGCGTTCAACCGTCTGGTACTGACCGCCGGCCTGCCATGGCGCGACGTGGCGCTGCTGCGCGCCTATGCCCGTTACATGAAGCAGATCCGTCTGGGTTTCGACCTGGGTTACATCGCCAGCACCCTGAACAACCACACCGACATCGCTCGCGAGTTGACCCGGTTGTTCAAAACCCGTTTCTACCTGGCGCGCAAGCTGGCCAGTGACGATCTGGAAGACAAGCAACAACGCCTGGAACACGCGATTCTGAGCGCACTGGACGATGTTCAGGTGCTCAACGAAGACCGCATCCTGCGTCGTTACCTGGACCTGATCAAGGCGACCCTGCGGACCAACTTCTATCAGACCGATGCTCACGGTCAGAACAAGTCCTACTTCAGCTTCAAGTTCAACCCGCACCAGATTCCAGAGCTGCCGAAGCCGGTTCCGAAGTTTGAAATCTTCGTTTACTCGCCGCGCGTCGAAGGCGTGCACCTGCGCTTCGGCAACGTGGCTCGCGGCGGTCTGCGCTGGTCCGACCGTGAAGAAGACTTCCGCACCGAAGTCCTGGGCCTGGTAAAAGCCCAGCAAGTGAAGAACTCGGTCATCGTGCCGGTGGGTGCGAAGGGTGGCTTCCTGCCGCGTCGCCTGCCACTGGGCGGCAGCCGTGACGAGATCGCGGCCGAGGGCATCGCCTGCTACCGCATCTTCATCTCGGGCCTGTTGGACATCACCGACAACCTGAAAGACGGTGCGCTGGTACCGCCGGCCAACGTCGTGCGCCATGACGACGATGACCCGTACCTGGTGGTGGCGGCGGACAAGGGCACTGCGACCTTCTCCGACATCGCCAACGGTATCGCCATCGACTACGGCTTCTGGCTCGGCGACGCGTTCGCATCTGGCGGTTCCGCCGGTTACGACCACAAGAAAATGGGTATCACCGCCAAGGGCGCGTGGGTCGGCGTACAACGCCACTTCCGCGAACGCGGTATCAACGTCCAGGAAGACAGCATCACCGTGGTGGGCGTCGGCGACATGGCCGGTGACGTGTTCGGTAACGGCTTGCTGATGTCCGACAAGCTGCAACTGGTCGCAGCCTTCAACCACCTGCACATCTTCATCGACCCGAACCCGGAGCCTGCCAGCAGCTTCGCCGAGCGTCAGCGCCTGTTCGACCTGCCGCGTTCGGCCTGGTCGGATTACGACACCAGCATCATGTCCGAAGGCGGCGGTATCTTCTCCCGTAGCGCGAAGAGCATTGCCATCTCCGAGCAGATGAAAGAGCGCTTCGACATTCAGGCCGACAAGCTGACCCCGACCGAACTGCTCAATGCCTTGCTCAAGGCACCGGTAGACCTGTTGTGGAACGGCGGTATCGGCACGTACGTCAAAGCCAGCAGCGAAAGCCACGCCGATGTCGGCGACAAGGCCAACGATGCACTGCGCGTGAACGGTAACGAACTGCGCTGCAAGGTTGTGGGCGAGGGCGGTAACCTCGGTATGACTCAGCTGGGTCGCGTCGAGTTCGGCCTCAATGGCGGCGGTTCCAACACCGACTTCATTGACAACGCCGGTGGCGTGGACTGCTCCGACCACGAAGTGAACATCAAGATCCTGCTGAACGAAGTGGTTCAGGCCGGCGACATGACCGACAAGCAGCGTAACCAGTTGCTGGCGAGCATGACCGACGAAGTCGGTGGCCTGGTGTTGGGCAACAACTACAAGCAGACCCAGGCATTGTCGCTGGCGGCCCGTCGCGCGTTGCCACGGATCGCTGAATACAAGCGCCTGATGAACGATCTGGAAGCCCGTGGCAAGCTGGATCGCGCCATCGAGTTCCTGCCGTCGGAAGACGCGATCAACGAGCGCGTCGCGGCAGGCCATGGCCTGACCCGTGCCGAGCTGTCGGTGCTGATCTCCTACAGCAAGATCGACCTCAAGGAGCAGTTGCTGGGCTCCCTGGTGCCGGACGACGACTACCTGACCCGTGACATGGAAACCGCTTTCCCGCCGACGCTGGTCAGCAAGTTCTCTGCCGCCATGCGCCGTCACCGCCTGAAGCGCGAAATCGTCAGCACCCAGATCGCCAACGATCTGGTCAACCACATGGGCATTACCTTCGTTCAACGGCTCAAAGAGTCGACCGGCATGAGCCCGGCGAACGTGGCCGGCGCTTACGTGATCGTGCGTGACATTTTCCATCTCCCGCACTGGTTCCGTCAGATCGAAGCCCTGGATTATCAGGTCTCGGCCGACGTACAACTGGAGCTGATGGACGAGCTGATGCGTCTGGGCCGTCGCGCTACGCGCTGGTTCCTGCGTGCCCGC
>Ga0207655_1000618_pt1 | contig 42704 bp, 26 predicted proteins | sample KBSM44metaG_FD_184398 | JGI IMG/M metagenome (GOLD analysis project Ga0207655, IMG submission 184398) | Miscanthus rhizosphere microbial communities from Kellogg Biological Station, Michigan, USA - KBS M4-4 metaG (SPAdes) (version 2) | ecosystem: Host-associated > Plants > Roots > Rhizosphere >...
CTTTAGAAGAAATTTATGCACCGTATCGCCCTAAGCGTACAAGTAAATCTTTTAAAGCAAAAGAAGCAGGTTTAGGACCAATTGCTGAAAAAATTATTGCAGAACAAGTTGACCCGACAGAAGCATTAGCTGGGTTTAGTCACGAAGACTACCCAGATGTTGAAAGTCAGTTAGATGCGATTCAGCATATTCTGATTGATGACTGGGCGCAAAATATTTCACTGACTACAGAATTAAAAACAACTTTTGCAAAAAGTGCGGTTTTAAAAAGTGCGGTTGCATCTGAAGAAAAGAAAGAAGTTGGTAAAAAGTTCCGTGATTACTTTGAATTCTCTGAAGGTCTAAACAAATTACCTTCTCATCGTTTATTGGCGATGTTACGTGGTCGTCAAGAAAACGTATTGGGTTTGAAAGTAGATGGTGAAGATGATGCACCACTGGCGCGTATTGAAACTGAATACAACCTTGAGCAAGTTCAACCTCAAGCACGTCAGGATTTCTTAAAGCAAACTGCAAAATTATTCTGGTTAGGTAAGATTCGTCCTCAAATTGAGCATTCATTGCTGACAGAAAAACGTCTTACTGCAGAAGCAGAGGCAATGCAGGTATTTGCTGAAAATCTTCGTCATTTATTATTGTCAGCGCCAGCTGGTAGCCGTACTACTTTGGGTGTTGACCCTGGTATTCGTACTGGCGTGAAACTGGCAGTAATCAGCGATGCAGGTGATGTACTTGCTCACAGCACGATTTATCCATTTGCTCCAAAAGAAGATAAAGAAGGCTCAATTGCTGAACTTGCACGCCTATGCCGTGAATATAATGTAGAGCTCATTGCAATTGGTAATGGTACAGCTAGCCGTGAAACAGAAGCTGTTGTTGCTGAAATGATGGCTGCGAATACTGATCTGAATTTAACACGAATCACTGTAAGTGAAGCGGGTGCATCTGTTTACTCTGCAAGTGAACTTGCGTCGGCAGAACTTCCAGAACTTGACGTTTCAATTCGTGGTGCAGTATCTATTGCTCGCCGTTTACAAGATCCACTTGCTGAACTTGTTAAGATTGATCCGAAATCAATCGGTGTGGGCCAATATCAACACGATGTAAATCAGACTGGTTTGGCAAAAACACTTGATGCGGTGGTAGAAGACTGTGTGAATGCTGTAGGTGTTGATGTAAATACCGCTTCACCAGCAATCTTGGCTTATATCGCAGGTTTGAACAAAGCAATTGCTCAACAAATTGTTGAATACCGTAAAGAGCATGGCCGTTTTGACAATCGTCAAGCGTTGAAAAGCGTACCACGTTTAGGTGATCGTACTTTTGAGCAGGCGGCTGGTTTCTTGCGTATTCAAAATGGTTCTGAACCTTTGGATGCTTCTTCTGTTCACCCTGAAAGTTATGGTCTTGTTGAGAAAATTGTTGCAGCAAAAGCAACAACTGTTAAAGACATCATTGGTAATACTGAAATCATTCGCCAAGTAAAAGCTGATGAATTTGTTGATGACAAATTTGGTTTACCAACAATTCAAGACGTTTTAGCTGAACTTGAAAAACCGGGTCGTGACCCACGTCCAGAGTTCCGTACTGCTAAATTCCGTGAAGATATTACTGAAGTTGGTCAATTGACAGAAGGTATGCAACTTGAAGGTGTGATTACGAATGTCACAAACTTTGGTGCCTTTGTTGATATTGGTGTGCATCAGGATGGTTTAGTTCATATTTCTGAATTAGCAAATGAATTTGTATCTGATCCGCATAAAGTTGTAAAACCGGGCCAGATTGTACAAGTGCGTGTTATGCAGGTTGATATTGAACGTAACCGCGTGAACTTAAGTATGCGTGCTGAAGGTTCTGCACCTGTTAAAGCGCCGCGTCCACCACGTCGTGAGCAAAATACAGAACAGCGTTTTGAGCGTAAACCTCAAGGTAAACGTCCTCAACCGCGTAAAGATCAAGCTGAACGCCCTCAGCGTAGCAAGCAAGATAAACCACAAGAACAAAAGATTGGCGGTTTAGGTGCATTGTTATTACAAGCAGGGATTAAAGGCTCTAAATAAGAGTTTTTAATTGATAAAAAGGCCTCCAATCGGAGGCTTTTTTTATGGGTTAAGAATTATTTTTTAACAGTTATATAAAAGCAGTTAAGAAAAAAATCGCAGTCGTAAAGATGAGGTGAATCTTAAGATCAACAAAAACGTTGTGAAACCTACAATCAAATATACAACGTTATAGCATAACTCAACTTTAACGATATTCAGTTGTCCGACACCATCAACCAAGCCTTGAAGCAATTAATCACTTTCAGGCTGTAATAGTACAACTTTGCTTATCTCTTTTTATTATAAATGGTTGTTTTATGTCGGTTTTAAACCTGAAAAATAGATTTCATTTAAAAGACCTCTTATCCGGAGTTGTCGTATTCCTCGTGGCATTGCCGCTATGCTTGGGTATCGCTTTAGCCTCAGGAGCTCCCATTATCTCTGGCATTATTGCTGGTATTGTTGGTGGTATTATTGTGGGTTTACTGAGTGGTTCCCACATCAGTGTAGCCGGACCAGCAGCAGGACTAACTGCTGTCATCCTTGTACAGTTAGAACAATTAGGCGGCAATTATGCCGCCTTTTTATTGTGTATTATTTTCGCAGGTGTTCTACAAATTCTATTTGGATTATTTAAGTTAGGCTTTTTTGCAAACTTTATTCCAAATAATGTCATTTTGGGATTATTAGCGGCCATTGGTGTCATCCTGATTGCGACACAATTGCCTTACCTATTCGGACTTTCTGATTTTTCATGGAAACAGGTTTGGACATCAACACCAGACGCATTCCTTCAGCGTTTTGATGGAGGAGCTGCACTCATTGGTTTGCTCAGTTTATTCTTAATTTTAGCGTGGGATAGTAGTCCACTCAAAAAACTAGCTTTACCTTCTGCTCTGATTGCAGTTGTGTTGGCAGCGGGTTTAAATTTTATTTTGGTGAGTATTGGCTCACCCTGGGCAGTGCAAGTTGATAACCTCATTCAATTGCCGAATATATTGCAAGCACCCGAAGAAGTATTAATTTTCCCTGATTTTAGCTATTTAGCTGAGCCTATGATTTACACAGGAGCAATTACGCTTGCTGTCGTTGCATCGTTAGAAACATTATTGAATCTGGAAGCGGCAGATAAAATTGATCCTCAAAAACGCTCTTCTCCTCCTAACCGTGAACTCTGGGCACAAGGTACAGGTAACATCATTTCTGGCTTAATTGGTGGAATGCCTGTGACCTCAGTGATTGTACGTAGTTCGGTGAATGCAAATACAGGCGCGCGTAGCAAATGCTCTACCATTATTCATGGCGTATTGTTGCTATTAGCGGTTTTGTTCTTCGTGCCATTAATGAACATGATTCCACTGTCGGCATTGGCTGCGATCTTAATCGTGACAGGCTTTAAGCTTACTCACCCAAGATTATTTAGACAGCTCTATCAAAAGGGTTGGAAACAATTTTTACCTTTTATTATTACCTTGGTTGCAATTTTACTGACAGATCTTTTAATGGGAATTTTAATTGGTCTATTTACCAGCAGTGCTTTTATTCTCTATGGCAATTTTAATAAGGGTATTCGTGTTTATAGAGAGAAGCGTTTACATGGTGTAGTTACTCGTATTGAACTTCCGTCACAAGTAACCTTTCTAAATCGTTCTGCGCTTATTTCTGCATTGGAACATGTACATAAACATCAACAGCTCATTATTGATGCAACCCAATGTGATTCGATTGATCCTGATATCTATCAGGTTATTCAAGATTATCAAAGTGAAACTGCAATTAAACGGCAGGTAAATCTTAAACTGGTCGGGTTCAAACAACACTATCAAGATGTTGATGATGCAGTACTTGATATTGATATTAGTACACATGATTTACAACAAAAGCTGAGCCCTCAGCAGGTTGTAAATCTGCTTAAAGAAGGTAATGAGCGCTTTGTAAAAAATGAACGCTTACAACGAGATATTTATCGTCAAATCCGAGTTACCGCAGATGAAGGGCAACATCCGATCGCAGCAGTCCTTGGTTGTATGGACTCACGTGCACCTACCGAAATGATTTTTGACGTGGGTATCGGTGATCTGTTTAGCTTACGAATTGCAGGTAATATTGCTGGGCAAAAGGTATTAGGCTCGCTTGAGTTTGCTTGTCAGGCTAAAGGCTCTAAAGTGATTGTAGTCTTAGGGCATACCGATTGCGGTGCAGTTACGAGCGCATGTCAATTACGCTTAGAGCATAAGCAAGTGGCTGACGTGAAGGAAATGCCACATATTCAATATGTGCTTGGGCCGTTAATGCACTCGGTTGATAGTGTATATGACATTATGCAGCCACGTGATCTAAGTAAAGCCTTTATCAATCAGGTGACTGCCATGAATGTTCACTACAACATTCAATACATCATTAACCAGAGTAACGTCTTAAAGGATATGGTTGAGCGAGGTGAGATTGCAGTTGTAGGTGCAATTTATGATGTAAAAACAGGACATGTTCAGTTTCTTGATGGGTAATATTTTTAGTTAAAAAAAGCGCCTCACTTGAGGCGCTTTTTTATTCACTATGTTATTAATTCAAAATTACCAGTGTTCACCTGGGAAAATTCGTGCATATGCTTTTTGTGCCCAGTTCAACTTCTCGGTTTCTTGACCTTTTGCTGCATCCGAACTTGGGAATAAGCGGAAGCCAATCGACATAAACATATTGTTGATGCCTGGTGCAACCGAATAAGTCATTGAAGCTAAACGCCCCAAGTTGGTTGCCATACGTTTTGGACGTTTCACAATTGCATAAGCAATTAAGTCAGCAGCCTGCTCAGGTGACAGAGTTGGTACATATTTATAAATTTTAGTTGGTGCAATCATTGGAGTGCGAACCAACGGCATATAGATTGAAGTAATTGCGATTTTATGTGCATGAACCTCAGCTGATAGGCAGCGGCTAAATGCATCGAGAGCAGCTTTAGATGCCACATAGGCAGAGAAGCGAGTCGCATTTGCCAACACACCAATCGAGCTAATATTAATAATTTGCCCATCTTGACGTTGAATCATATGAGGCAAAATATTGAGAACTAAGCGCACTGCGCCAAAATAATTTAACTGCATCGTGCGTTCAAAGTCATGGAAACGATCATAAGACTCATGTACGGCACGGCGAATAGAACGACCGGCGTTATTAATTAAAATATCAATGTGATCAACCGTAGCTAAAATTTCTTTAGATACTTGATCAATCGTATCCATATCGTTGAGATCACATGGGAAAATGGATGCCTTACCGCCACGACTTTCAATACCTGCTTTCACTTCTTCCAAAGTTTCTTGAGTACGGGCAACAAGTAAAACATGAGCACCCGCATCAGCAAGTTTGTTTGAAATCGTTAATCCGATTCCACTCGAGGCGCCTGTCACTAAAATGACTTTATCTTGTACCTTTTCCTGGAACAGAGCTTCTAATTTTTTATTCACAGCATTTTACCTAAGTAGGGGCAGGGACTATTTATTCCGGTATGTAATTTTTATTTTTTACAACCGTAGGTTCATCCAAATGAACTCATAAATATAGCTCTTATCTTAATAGATGTTTAAAAATTGTCTAGTCTGTAAATATATGAAATTTAACAATTTATTTAGAGTAAAAACTCTAAAATAGTATCTTAATCCATTAATTGTTTTTAGTCCTGTCACGAGCAGAAAATAAAAAAGCCTCTGTTTCCAGAGGCTTGTTAGATAGTTTAAAAGTTATACAGTTGAAAGCGCTTGTTCTAAATCGGCGATTAAGTCATCGATATGCTCAATACCAATCGAAAGACGCACCATATCTTCACTTACGCCCGCAGCTTTAAGTTCTTGTTCGTTGAGCTGGCGATGAGTTGTCGTTGCAGGGTGGCAAGCTAAACTTTTTGCATCGCCAATATTTACGAGACGAGTAAACAGTTGTAGTGCATCGATGAAACGAGTACCACCTTCGAGACCATCTTGAACGCCAAAAGACAAAATTGCAGAAGGTTTGCCTTTTACATATTTTTGAGCCAGTTGGTGCTGTGGATGATCTTTGAGGCCTGCATAATTCACCCATTTTACTTTTGGATGATTTTGCAAATATTCCGCAATTTTTTGAGCATTTTCAGTATGGCGTTCCATCCGAAGGTTCAAAGTTTCTAAACCCTGTAAAATTAAGAACACACTGAGAGGGCTAATTGCTGCACCTGTATTGCGTAATGGAACTACGCGAGCTCGTGCAATATAAGCTGCATCACCTAATGCTTCAACATAATTAACCCCGTGATAACTCGGGTCTGGTGTGTTCAAAACTTTAAAGCGTTCCGGATATTTACCCCAAGGGAATTTACCGCTATCTACAATCGCACCGCCAATGCTATTGCCATGACCCCCGATATATTTTGTAAGAGAATGAATGACAATATCAGCGCCATATTCAAAAGGTTTCAATAAAGCAGGTGTAGCAACGGTATTGTCTACAACGACTGGAACACCATATTCATGAGCAATTTTAGCAATGGCCTCTAGATCAATAATATTTCCGAGTGGGTTGCCAATCGACTCAACAAAAACAAGCTTGGTTTTATCATCAATTAAGTTACTTAAGCTTTCAGGCTTTTGGTAATCAAAAAAACGAACTTCAATACCTTGTTTCGGTAAGGTGTGGGCAAATAAGTTATATGTTCCACCATACAATGTTGAGACTGAGGCAATGTTGTCTCCCGCTTCAGTAATCGTTTGAATAGCATAGGTAATTGCGGCCATACCAGATGCTAATGCTAAAGCTCCAATACCACCCTCAAGCGCGGCAAGACGCTGTTCAAGCACAGAGGTCGTTGGGTTCATAATACGGGTATAAATATTACCTTGAACCTTTAAATCAAAGAGGTCTGCGCCGTGCTGGGTATTATCAAATGCATAAGATGTGGTTTGATAAATAGGAACCGCAACAGCTTTTGTGGTCGCCTCTGGTGAATAGCCTGCATGAATGGCTAAGGTTTCATCTTTATAAGTCATTATTACTTCATCTTCGTGAGTTAAATATTGAGCGAGTCTAGCCTAAAACGAATAGAGAAAATTGCAGAAATTCTGGTTTGTTTTCCAATTTTAGGAATAAAGATAGAAAAATATACGCTGAAACCTTGTATGAATTTTATACATAAACATTTTGCAACTTATTGAAAAAGAAAATTGTTTGATAAATCCGTACGATGGAAATCATAACTTCAAGTCAAAGAGGTTTTCAGCGTATAATAAGCGCGATTATTTATCGCTTATTGCGATGTACTGGTTTTTCAATTGAGGAGTCCTGCGTGGCCCAATATATTTATACGATGAACCGAGTGTCTAAGATGGTTCCGCCAAAGCGCGAAATCTTAAAAGACATCTCTTTATCATTTTTCCCGGGTGCCAAAATTGGTGTGCTCGGTTTGAACGGTGCAGGTAAATCTACCTTGCTTCGTATTATGGCTGGCGTAGATAAAGATTTCTCTGGTGAGGCTCGTGCACAACCTGGAATTAAAATCGGCTATTTAGAGCAAGAACCACCGCTAGATCCGACTAAAGACGTTCGTGGTAACGTTGAAGATGGCGTGCGTGAAGCTTTAGATGCATTAGAACGTCTTGATCAAGTTTTTGCAGAGTATGCAGATCCAGATGCAGATTTTGATGCACTTGCAAAAGAGCAGGAAAAATTAGAATCAATTATCCATGCTTGGGATGCACACAACCTAAACAACCAGCTTGAAATTGCTGCGGATGCTTTGAATCTTCCAGCTTGGGATGCAGACGTATCATTACTTTCTGGTGGTGAGCGCCGTCGTGTTGCACTTTGCCGTTTATTGCTCTCGAAACCAGATATGTTACTTCTGGACGAACCGACGAACCATTTGGATGCAGAATCTGTAACCTGGTTAGAACGTTTCTTGAAAGATTTCCCTGGCACTATCGTTGCGATTACGCATGACCGTTATTTCTTGGATAACGTGGCTGAGTGGATTCTTGAACTTGACCGTGGCATGGGTATTCCTTATCAAGGGAACTATTCTTCTTGGTTAGAACAAAAGAATGCTCGTTTAGAGCAGGAAAATAAACAAGAAGAATCTTTTGCTAAAGCATTGAAAAAAGAACTTGAATGGGTTCGTTCAAATGCTAAAGGTCAGCAAAAGAAAAACAAAGCGCGTATGGAACGTTTTGAAGAGCTTAACTCTAAAGAATTCCAGCAACGTAATGAAACGTCTGAAATCTATATTCCACCTGGTCCACGTTTGGGTAACAAAGTTGTGGAAGTGGAAGGCATCAGCAAATCATTTGACGGTCGCTTGTTGTACGAAAACTTAACGTTTACCGTACCTCCAACAGCGATTGTTGGTATTGTTGGTCCAAACGGTGCAGGTAAAACGACTTTATTCCGTATGATGACCGGCGAACAGCAACCTGATACAGGTACTGTGACCTTAGGTGAGTCGGTTAAAGTTGCTTATGTTGGTCAGATCCGTGACACTTTAGATAATAATAAAACTGTTTGGGAAGAAGTTTCTGGCGGTTTAGATATCTTAAAAATCGGTGATTACGAAATCGCATCACGTGCTTATATCGGCCGTTTTAACTTTAAAGGTCAAGATCAGCAAAAACGTGTAGGTGAATTGTCTGGTGGTGAGCGTAACCGTTTACAACTGGCGAAGATCTTACAGTTAGGTGCAAACGTAATCTTACTGGATGAGCCATCAAATGACTTGGATATTGAAACTTTACGTGCGCTTGAGGATGCAATTCTTGTATTCCCTGGTACGGTAATGGTGGTATCGCATGACCGTTGGTTCCTTGACCGTATTGCGACACATATCTTGTCATTTGAAAATGAACAGCCAGAATTCTACGCAGGTAACTATGCTGAATATGAAGCATATCGCCAGTCACGTTTAGGTGATGATGCTGCTCAAAAACGTACGAAATACAAAAAAATTAGCGGTTAATCTCTGTTAATTTAAAAAACCAGCCTAAGGGCTGGTTTTTTGTTTTAGGAATCTCAGTGCTTTATTTATTAAAGTCACCATGTAAATCTGCCCATATTAAAGATGGGGCAATAACAATTACATCAAAGGTCATTGCTAAAGGGTATAAAACCTTGCGGGTAGCACGTTTGAATGGATGTTTTTTAGTTGTTTCAATTTTTTCCTGTAATTCAACTACGTAAGGAGTTGCTAGTTTTTGTTGAATATCTTTCAGGTCTTTAGCTTCATAAAGCTGGCCTTTGAAAGAAATATTAATATAGGGATATGGGGTATTTTCTTGAGCTTGGAGCATTGCAAAATTCTGTTTAAAATCCAAATCCGTTAACATATCTTTTTGTTTTTCATTTAGATTCCCCATACGTGTATTATAGCGGACCTGTATTACTCCATGAAAATGATTTGGATCATCCATAGTGAGTACAAGTGGAGAGGGGATATTAAGCGTTCTTTCGGTGGCTGGAATGGTTTTAATAATTTTTAGAAACTCTGCGCTACCATCAGTCATTAAATAATTATAGTCTTGACCTATAAATACCAATCCTTGTTCCTGCTGATTTTTAACTGCCTGTCCTAGGGCAATAATTTGATCTGTTTTTAAAGTATTCGTCTGAACTTGAGTTGTTTCATCGGGCAAGGCTGATGATAGTATTGACGTTGCACAGCCAGTTAAGCCAAAGCAAATAGTTAATATAGATACAGAAAAAAGCTTGTACATAATGATTACTCAATAATAAGTTATTTTTGTCTCGTCTAACGTGAAATAAGTTCTAAATTAAAAGGTGAGGATTCGTGATTCGAGGTTTTGTAATTTTATTACATGCCTAGTGCCTGTTATAGTGGCTTTGTTCAACTTTTTAGTTTAATGGTGCGCTTTTGCCACGTTCCACAATTTTTGTGTCCGTCTTGTTTAGTTTGCTCATATTCCAGAGTTTATGGAATGTGGCAGCAGCATTTTGCGCGCATGAAAACCAGGAAAAATCATTGCATCATTTCGGGCATCATGCGGCTTTGAATATAGATCAAGGCACACATCGTAGTCATAGTGAGCAGATCGATGTTGGAAACACCTCTCATAAAGCTCCTTTGAATTTGCAAGATCACCATGATCATCTACCTTCATGTTTTCATGTTGTGATGATTGAAGTTGCAAAACAAGCTGAAGCACCTGTAGTACATGTGCAGGAACTCTCGCAAATTTATCACTGGTCTAATTCTTACCAGTCACCCCATCTTACTGCTTTAAAACCTCCTCCTGTTTTAACCCCGCTATAGGTGGGGTAGCCAAAAAAAGCCCGCCGCATCTCTTATTTATTGCGGGGCAAAAACATGTCTTCTATTTTTTCAACTCGAGTGAGTTCTACTTATCACTTAGAGAGTAACGTTAAGATAACATTAAAAAAGGTTTTAACCATCTCAAGCCTATCTCTTGCCATGCTATTGGCTGGGCAAGCAGTGATAGCTCAGTCTGATATTCAACAAGAACGCGATATTCAAAAGGCAGCGTTTACTTTTGAGCAAGCGTTAGAACAGGTACAAAACTATCAAAATCAGCAAGGTGTTTGGCAAGCACAGCAGCAAATGGCTGAGGCTAATTTAAAGCAAAGTCGTTTATGGGCAAATCCAAGTCTTTCCATTGAGCAAACAGGTTTCCAGAGTGATCAAGAAAAAGAACTCGCAATTGGTATATCTCAGCCTTTAGATATTTTTGGGCAGCGCAAAGCTGCACAAAACTTGGCAAAAGTGGAGATATCAAAAATTGATTTGGCTGAACAACGTTATACCGCTGAGCTTGGATTAATCGTTAAATATTTTTGGTCGCAAGTGGCTTTGCTTGAGCTTGAAAAGTCTCTCATTGGAGAGCAGCTATCCGTTAGCCAAGAAAATTTACTAGCATCGGAAAAACGTTATCAGGCAGGTAGTATTGCACAAGTTGATGTAGACCGAGTGCGTATGTCTCACTTGGAAAATCAGCGCTTATATCAACAAGTCGATTTAAAACTACAAGTTGCGAAACAGCAACTAGTGAATTTATGGGGTGGTGGTTCAAGTCAGTTTCAGCTCTTCCAAAGTCCAAACCAGTTATGGGCGCTGGCAGCGAATATAGAACCAAACCAAGATTCACAAAATAATTTATTGGAGCGCTCTTTCCAGTTGGATTCTCTTGCGCAGCAAGCCAATATTCAACAGCTTAAAGCAAAAGCAAGACCACAACCTACCGTAACTTTGGGTGTTAATAACACTCGCTCTCCAGAACAGAGTACAGATAACCAAATTCGTTTAGGCGTAGAAATTCCTTTAAATCTTTTTAATCGCCAACAGTATGGAATCAAGATTGCTCAAGCCAAGCAAGAGCTGTCTCAACGCCAACAAAGCTTTTATCGACAGCAGAATCAAGCAGATATTGAGACTTTGATGTCTGAATTGAAAGGTTTACGCATCCAGTTTAAACAACTCAATGATCAGCAAGTTCCTCTTGCGGCTCAAGTTCAGCAAAAAACATTACAAGGTTTCCGTTTGGGTAAGTTCGCCGTTACCGATGTTCAGCAAGCCACAATGCAACTACAAGATGTCCGGTTACGTAAAGTCGAGCTATTAAAACAGGCTTGGCAAAATTCAATTGAAATTCAAAGTTTGCGTCTTGGTCTAGAGGCGGAACAAATCATGGCGAAAGATGCCTTAATGCAATTGAATCAACGTGCTTGGCAACAAAGCCAATCATTCCCAACTCAGGCAGGAGAATAAAAATGTCGGTAAATTTAAAGAAAAATTCTCAATGGCTTTGGGTGGGAGTAATTGCAGCAGTCACTGCAATATTAATCGGTCTACTCGTTTTAAATTCAAAAAATAAACCTGCCTCTTCTGAAGCCTCAGAAGAGCATGAGCATGCTGAAGAAGAGGGTGAAGGACATCATGACGAGGGTGAAAAACCATTGATGCTCACTGCTCAACAAATGCAGGAACAAAATTTAAAAATTGAACAGGCTGAATTAGGTGAAGTTGCTCAGCTTCAAACTTATCCAGCCAAACTGGTTGTAAATACTGACCGTCAAGCCCATGTCTCACCAAGTTTTAGTGGTCGTGTCGAAGCGGTCTATGTTGAATTGGGACAACAAGTTAAAAAGGGTCAGGCTCTCGCAAGCTTATTGGTTCCAGATCTAGTCGATCAACAAGCCAATTTGCAAATTGCACAGTCTAATCTTGATTTAACGCGTCAGGACTATGAACGTGAACGTAGCTTATGGTCTCAGGGAATTTCTGCTAAACAAGACTATCAAAGAGCTTATAACGCTTACCAGCAAGCCCAAATTCAGGTTAAAGCAGCTCGCTCACGCTTAAGTGCATTCGGCGCAGGTTCCGGTTCAGGCGGACGCTACACCTTAACAGCTCCAATTGCTGGCACGGTGAGTAATAAAGATATTGTGGTGGGTGAAAACGTACAGCTTGCAGATCAGCTTTTTATTATTAATCAACTTGATCAGTTGTGGCTGGAGTTTATTTTACCAAGCACCGCAAATATGAATGTACAGCCAAATCAGCAGATTGAATTTAAATCTTTGCAAACTGGGAATGTATTTACTGCACAGGTTCAAAGCTTAACAACAGAGGCTGATGCTCAGACAGGGCGCTTACAAGTTCGTGCTAAGGTTTTAGCAAATAATAGTGAATTACGTCCAAACCTAATGGTTAACGTTGAGCTAAATTCAGGTTCAACACAAAAAGTAACACGTGTAAAAGCTCAAGCGATCCAGCAAGTTGAAGGTAAAGACGTTATCTTTACTCCAAAAATAGTCAAAACAGGCTTTGAGTTTGAACCTGTCACGGTACAGTTGGGGCAACGTTCTAAAGATGGTCAGTGGGTCGAAGTTGTAAAAGGTATTAATCCAAGCCAGCGCTATGTTGCAGAAGGCAGCTTCTTGCTGAAATCCGAACTGGAAAAAGGAGAGGCAGAGCATGGACATTAATAAACCTGAACTGCCCAAACCCGAAGGGTTATTTGATCGAATTATTCAGTTTGCCATTCAAAATGCTATTTGGGTCATGCTATTTGTGCTGACGTGGATTGGAGTCGGAATCTGGAGTTATCAAAAGCTTCCTATTGATGCGGTTCCAGACATTACCAATGCTCAGGTGCAGATTAATACCCAAGCAAATGGATATACCGCTTTAGAGGTCGAACAACGCATTACCTATCCTATTGAAAATGCGATGGCCGGAATTCCTAATCTGGAACAGACTCGCTCTATTTCCCGTTATGGACTTTCTCAAGTCACCATCATTTTTAAAGATGGGACAGATATTTATTGGGCAAGGCAATTAATTAATCAGCGATTGCAAGAGGCGGACGGACAACTGCCCGAATCAGTTGATCCAGTTATGTCTCCTGTTTCAACGGGATTAGGTGAAATTTACCAATGGGTTGTGAAAGCAAAAGCTGGGGCTAAAAAAGCTGATGGTACAGCCTATACAGCTATGGATTTACGCGAAATTCAGGACTGGATTGTACGTCCTCAATTACAGCGGGTGAAAGGCGTAGCCGAAATTAACAGTATTGGTGGCTACAATAAAACCTATATTGTTTCTCCTGATTTAAAACGTTTGCAGCAGCTGCAAATTTCAATTAATGAATTTCAAACTGCTTTGCAAGAAAATAATGAAAATCGCGGTGCAGGTTTTATTGAAGAGAATGGCGAGCAACTCACTGTTCGTGTTCCGGGTATGTTAAGTAGTGTTGAGGATATTCAAAACATTACCGTAAGCACTAAAAATGGTTTGCCAATTCGTGTGGCAGATGTGGCGAATGTCTCTATTGGGCATGATTTAAGAACGGGTGCTGCAACTTACAACGGTGAAGAAACTGTTCTTGGCATAGCCATGATGATGATGGGGGAAAACAGCCGTACAGTTGCTCAGGCGGTTGATGCCAAAATTAAGGAAATCCAATCTACCTTACCTAAAGGTGTAGAAATCGAAACGGTTTATGACCGGACGAGTTTGGTAAACAAAGCAATTGCAACAGTACAGAAGAACCTTGTAGAAGGGGCGATTCTGGTTATTGTGATTCTGTTTATTTTCCTTGGAAATTTCCGAGCAGCTTTAATTACTGCCTGTGTTATCCCACTTTCGATGTTATTTACCCTTACGGGGATGGCTGAGCAAAACATTAGTGCCAACCTGATGAGCCTAGGAGCGCTTGATTTCGGGATTATTGTAGATGGTGCAGTTGTTATCGTAGAGAACTGTATTCGACGTCTAGCAGAAGCACAGCATGCTTTACATCGGCCTCTTACACGAGCTGAGCGATTCAAAGAAGTTTTCCTTGCAGCAAAACAGGCCCGCCGACCGCTTATTTTTGGGCAAATGATTATTTTAGTGGTCTATTTACCTATTTTTGCTTTATCTGGCGTTGAAGCCAAAATGTTCCATCCAATGGCAATGACCGTGGTTATGGCGTTATTGGGTGCCATGATTCTTTCTGTGACATTTGTACCTGCGGCAGTTGCTCTTTTTGTTACGGGTGAAGTGAAAGAAAAAGAAACACGTTGGATGCTGCTTTTAAAGCAGCAATATCGAGATATTCTCGATCAGGCGTATCAACTTAAGATTGTGGTTCTTAGTTTTGCATTAAGTATTTTAGTGCTCACAGGTGCGTTAGCGACCCAAATGGGCAGTGAATTTGCTCCCCAGTTAAGTGAAGGTGACTTTGCTTTACAGCAAATGCGTTCGCCTAGCACTGGACTCGAGCAATCATTGCGAATGCAAGAAAATACCGAAAAGCTCATTTTGAAAAACTTTCCAGAGGTAAAAGCAGTTTTTGCTCGAACAGGCACAGCTGAGGTTGCAACTGACGTGATGCCACCTAATATCTCTGATGCGGTCATTTTGCTTAAACCTCATGATCAATGGCCAAACTCTAAAGAAACGCTAGATGAGCTACGTTCGCGTATGCAAGTTTTCTTGGCGACATTACCTGGCAATAACAGCGAGTTCTCTCAACCGATTGAACTACGTTTTAATGAGCTGATTTCAGGTATTCGTAGTGATATTGGCGTCAAGATTTTTGGCGATGATATGCAAGTGCTTAATGAGCAGGCTCAGGCATTTGCTCAAAAAATACAGACGATTTCTGGTGCTACAGCGGTTAAGGTAGAACAAACGAGCGGTTTGCCTGTGCTAAGTATCGAAATTAATCGTCCTTTGGCTGCGCAATATGGATTATCTGCCAAAGCCATCCAAGATATTGTGGCGGCAAGTGTCGGTGGACAAAATGTAGGGCAGATTTTACAAGGTGATAGACGATTCGATTTTGAAATTCGCTTAGAGGATCAGCAACGTACCATTCAAAACTTAGCCCAACTTCCAATTCAATTACCAAATGGTGGTCTAATCCAGCTTCAAGATGTCGCTAAAGTTGAACGTACCTCAGGCTTAAATCAGGTAGGACGTGAAAATGGTAAGCGCCGTGTCATTATTACCGCTAACGTAGAAGGCCTTGATTTAGGATCATTTGTTCAAGAGTTAAGAACAACGCTCGCAAAAGAACAACTACCAGCAGGGTATTGGTTGGAATATGGTGGTCAGTTTGAAAATCTAGCTTCAGCTGCTGCACGAATGAAAATTGTTGTTCCATTGGCGCTTGCTATGATTTTCATTTTACTGATGGCTGTATTCCATAATATTAAAGAAAGTCTGTTGGTGTTTAGCGGCGTTCCGTTTGCTTTGTCGGGTGGCATTATCGCGCTTTGGCTAAGGGATATTCCGCTTTCAATGTCGGCGGGTGTCGGGTTTATTGCCTTATCGGGTGTTGCTGTTTTGAATGGTCTGGTGATGCTGAGCTTTATTAAAGAGCTTAGAGAAAACTTTGATATTCAAACTGCAACTTGGAATGGGGCGATCTTACGCTTAAGACCCGTACTCATGACGGCTTGTGTTGCTTCGCTTGGTTTTATCCCAATGGCTTTGGCAACAGGAACCGGTGCAGAAGTGCAACGACCTTTGGCAACAGTTGTTATTGGTGGCATTATTTCATCTACGATATTAACTTTGGTTTTATTACCAGTCATTTATCGATGGATGAATGAAAGCAAGGTGAAAAGCGCTGAGCATTCATAATGTCATCGATTTGAGATATCTTTTTTGATTACAGAACTTGAGTCAAAAAAGTATTTGAAAGAGGTAAAAATAATGATGCATTCATTGTTACTTTTACCTCACCATAAAGATAAATAATAAGGAGTCCGCAACATGGGTGGACAACATGATCATAGTCATGCCGTAGTGACTGAAGGTAATGCTAAAAAATTAACAATTGCCTTAGCTCTTACTACAACGTTTTTAATTGTTGAGGTAATTGCAGGTTTAATCACACAAAGTTTGGCATTGCTCTCTGACGCTGCACATATGTTTACAGATGCAGCTGCTTTGGCAATTGCTTTGGTTGCCATTCAAATTTCAAAACGTCCCGCTGATAATAAGCGTACTTTTGGCTATCAGCGCTTTGAAATTTTGGCAGCTTTATTTAATGCGCTCATGCTCTTTGTGGTGGCAGTTTATATTTTATATGAGGCCTATATCCGGTTCTCTAAGCCACCTGAAATCCAAAGTGTGGGTATGCTTATTGTGGCAACGGTTGGCTTAGTAATTAACCTCATTTCAATGAAAATTTTAATGTCGGGCGCTAACTCTAGTCTAAATGTTAAAGGTGCTTATCTAGAGGTCTTAAGCGATGCATTGGGTTCTGTAGGAGTGATCATCGCGGCAATAACGATTTATTTCACCAACTGGTACTGGATTGACACGCTTATTGCCGTACTCATTGGCTTTTGGGTATTACCAAGAACATGGATTTTGCTTAAACAGAGCATTAATATTTTGCTCGAAGGTGTGCCAGAAGAAGTGGATATTGAGAAATTACGTACAGATCTGCTTTCTTTAAATGGCGTTGAAAGTATTCATCAACTTAAAGTGTGGGCCATTACGTCTAAAAATATTCATTTAACGGTGCACTTGTTTGCGCCAGAAGCAGAGCGTACAAGGCTTTATAATGAAGCAGTCGAAATGCTATCTCATGAACATGGGATTGCAGAGGTTACTTTGCAAATTGAAGATGACGAGGAGATTAACTGTCAGCACACTGCCCAGCATGCTCCCCATGAACATGCTGACGAAGCACATTCACATCAGCATTAAACTGATGTGAATAATTGATTAGATTTCCCACTCGTTATTGCAGTCACGGCATTTCCAATGTTTTTGTGACTGCATAAATGCTTGCATAGACAGTTTAAAGTCTGGTAAATCACGCCAGAACATAAAACCTGCCCCTACAGTCACAACAAAAACAACTACTGTTGCAATTTGAAGAGAGCTGCTTGCACCATTGCCAAAAATCCACATAAAAATGCTAATAATAACCAAGAGTAAAAGCATAAAAATTGCAGGAATTAAGATAGCAAGGCTTTTAGGAACAGTTGGTTTTGCGCTGTTAATGCCTTGGCTTACAGGCATAATTTTAACACTTTGACATTGAGGGCAACGGTATTGCATAGGAACTCCACATTCAGTTTGAATCTATTCTAACGGAAATGTCGAAAAAGAAAAAAATTTGTAAGATATCGATGAAGTGCTTTGAGCTAGCAAAAAATTAATTTTGAATAAACAAGGAAATACAAAAAGCAGATGATTTATGCGTACACATAAAAATTAAAATAATATTGTAGAGCATGCTAATCTACAGAAAAATGAAGTGTGATTAGCACTATAAATGAGCTTAAATACTCATAAATAGGATGTGAAATAAATATAAAAAGGAGAGAGGGACTTGGGTCAACAAGATGACAATGAGTCGAAGCCTACAACAACAGCATCGGCTGTAGATAACCCAGATACCGCAAAACCGTCATTATCTCGTCGATTACTGCATAAGACATTGCAACATGCCCAAGATGCGGTCGGGTTCGCTAGTGATACGACACGTAATATTGCAGGGGTCGCGGATGCTGCATTAGATGCGCTCGACCAAGTGACTACTCATACCAGACGTGGAGTTGTCGGAATGACAAATCTGGCAGCAGGTACTGTACGAGATATGGTGTCTGAAACCAGTGAAACTGCACGTCAAGTCGCGTTGATCATGGCACGTACATTTTTGGGGAAGAGCACCTTAACGCTGTATTTACCGGAAATGTTATTAAACAATCAAATTCGTAAGCGCATAGATCGTTCTGAAATTGATGATATTAAAATCAAGTGTGGCAATGATAGTTTCCAAGTCGAGATCGATGGGCATTACCATCGTTTTATGTATCGTTTAAGTTTAGATTTTAAAGTATTGGAATGCCGTATTGGGCAGGAAAAGTTTTTGCGCCTACGTCAAATGGATGAGAGCCTCGATGTTCAGATCCGCCATGGGGGAACGTTATCAAACTGGGCTGTGCGCCGTATTGGTCGAGTTGGTTTTGAAGTCGTAAATATGTTACCGATTCCATCACTCATTAATCACTTGATTGGTGATATTCCTGGCATCCAGCGCGATGGTCACCGTATGTGGTTTATTGACCTAGAGCAAGCAGGATTTATTGACTTTATTAATAACCGTTCATGGATGGTTGAAAAGCTTTTGAGTTTGACTGATTTCAGTATTTTACCGGGTTTAAATATTTTGAGAGAAAGCCGAGAGTTGGTCCAGCAATTGGTAGATCAATTTGAAATTAGAGGGCTACGGGTGCAGTCGGGTCGTCTTGAAGTACAAGTGGGCATTGCGAGTTAATGGAGCATATGAAAAGCTAATCATTGATTAGTTTTTCATTTTTTAAGGCAAGAAAAAAGCCACTGACATTATGCAGTGGCTTTTTAGAATTTGGCGTCCCTACGGGAATCCTTATTGAGTATTTATATTATTGATTTTAATAAAAATAAAATATTTAAAATTTATTTGATACCGTTAAATATACCGTCGAAAAAGCTAGCTATAATTTTTAATATAGTTGGGATTCACTTTAAAAATTATCCATTTTCTTAGGATTTTGATTGTAACAAGAATGTTATCTTTTGTAATCTTGACTATATTTTTTAAGTCTTGAGCAAAAAGAGAATGACTGATCATAAGGCAGAATTAGAAAAGCACGGCACAAATGAACTTATTGATAAAATTGTTGATGATCTTGAATCAAAAATACTGAGGTATCCTGCAAATGAGGAAAGGAATAAATATCTGAGCATTGAGAAAAGCATCACTTTAATGAGTATACCTAAACATGAGTTTAAAAGATTGGTTGTTGATGGTTTTCTAAAGCCATATTTTTTATGGGATGGGGAGCTTGCAGTTAAAAGAACATTAAATATATATGAATATAATGATTTATTTTATGGTGAGTCTTTTGGTAACGGAAATGAGCTTAATGAAATCGTTAATGGATATGTACGGTTTACAGGTTATGTGAGTCCTGTTGAATCATCTCCTTATTTGAATGACCTATGGGAAGGTAAATCTAAAAAAATTATGGTTAAGAGCCTATCTTTGATTGAAAACCTAACATTAGATTCTCAAACTTATCTTCTGCCTAAGCATGGTGAGGCACTTAAAAAAGTACATTTCAAGAAAGAAGTTTTTTTCAAAGATCAAGTTTACAAAGTTTATCAAGGTACAGAAAATAACTACATCGATATAGAAGATTGTGTATTTTTAAAAGATGATCTTATTCAAATTATTGAAAATAATAAAGAAATAAAAAAGGAGTTAGAGGGTAATAAGAGAAAGAAATATAGTGATAAAGAGCTATTTACGATGATTGTCCCAATTGTTATTCGTTATATTCGGGAAAGAGATCAAATTAAGGATAAGCCTCAGCAAGACGATGGTGTTGGTGGTTTGAAAGAAGCAGTTAAAGATTATCTCGAAGGTGATGAATCATTGAAATTTCTTATGAGTAATTTTAAGAAGAATTGGCAAACAGTGATAAATGGAAAAAAAGAGGGTCAAGGTAAAATTATTTTGGATGAAATTTTTGAAGAAGATATAAGAAATACAAAGGTTTAAACCTTGACCCTTACATCTGATTATTTTGCAATCAGGATCAACGTAGATAACATTGGTCTAATCATTGAATATGGTCCTCAAGCCAATAACGGCAGCTACAGAGGATTTTTGAATGCAATCTAGTGTTCAACAGAATAATAATAGCGTAGTGGAAGATACTACTACTGCTACGTTGCCTAAAACAGGCTATATCAGCCTAAATGATATGCTTCCACATCTACCTATCAAACGCTCAACTGTGTGGAAATGGGCTAAAGATGGTCGCTTTCCTATTCCAGTGAAGATTCATACGCTAACTCGTTGGCGCTGTGAGGTCATTCACAGTTGGTTGGATCAATATTCTGGTAAGGGAGCATAAACATGATGGAACATAGCTATGAAAAAGGCTATCCAAAGATAGCCCATTCAACTGATGAACAGAATTGCAGTTCTGTTCATTCAGAACCTGATCAAATTGAGAGTCAATCAGTGCTACATCTTAGCATTGTAAATAAAGGAGGTGAGCAAGAAGTTTGTAAAACAGATGATCAGGCAGTCGATGGTGAGGGTATTAGTAGTAGTGAAATAATTGCAATTGTTAAAAACGCTGAACAAAATATTCCTCAGCCAAACATCATCCAAAAAGAATTACGTGGATTGCTCCACTTATTTAAAACTCTAGGTGGAGAGTTTTTGTACCTGACACCACAAACATTTACAGTGCTTTTTTGTTGGTCTGTTCTTACTCGTTTCTTGGCACTCTTTCATGATGAGGGGGAAAAAGACCTGTATTTTGCTCCAATCTTGATGATCAATGCTTCAGGGTCAGGATATGGCAAGAGTACACTTCAAATGTTTCTAGCTTGGGTGAATGGTGTTAATGCTAATCAACGTGTAGCTAATGCTACTCCTGCTGGACTAGTGCGAATGACAGACTGCTCAAAAGGTCGTCCTGTATTTGCTGATGAAGTAGATGTGCTGAAAAATGTCAAAGACTTTACAGAATACTTTAATAGTGGTTTTGAACGTGATGGACCAATTACTGCCCGTGCTAAAGCAACTAAAAGTGTTTTTGGTTTTAAGAGTGTTTCAGGAATCAATATTACTGAAAAGCTAGAGCCAGCAACCATATCACGTTGCATTGTTGTTGAAATGCAGAAAGTTCCTATTGGGGTAAATCTGAAAAAGTACAAATATGTGGATACGGATGATTTAGTAAGCTTTTCATATGCATTTGATGAAGTTATCAAGGAATATTACGATGAAATTTTGGAATTTCTTCGAGCATTTAATGTACCTTTGATTGATTACATTGAGGACCGTTTAGGTGATGTGTGGGAAGACTTACTAAAAATTTCTGTATTGCTAGGTGAAGATGCCTACAACGATGTCACAAACTTTATGTTTCAGTCCGGTTTAGTGAAAGATAAAATCTTGGAAGTTGCAAATATTGATTTTACTGAGGTTGTGTACCCTGAACCTATTGAAAAGCATGTGTCTGATGAGCCTGTAGTTTTCGATGTGGCAGATAAAACTACATGGGGAAAGGTATCTACCAAAGTGTTTGTAAAAGCTTGTGGAGATTATCTAGCCGTATCGAGTGATATGCGAAAAGGTATTCGTTCTACCGAGCTTGAAAAGTTTCAGGAAAAGCTTGAGATTATAGGAGTGCCAATTACATCTCGACTTATTACACGAGCATTTAATGCTGAGACTGGTGTACCAATGGTTGATAAAAATGTTGATGGTAGTAGTGGGTATTTATTTGCAACTTTGGATACGATTAATCTCACACCAACTGAGCAACAAATTTATGATGGAATAATCCTTTTACTCAAAGAAAAGCAGCCTTTATAGGCTGCTTTTCTTGTTTGTGGTTGGACTGCCCAGTACCCTAGACATGAGACAGCCTCATTTTTGAAGCTGTTTCAAGTCTTATTGGCACTGGGGTAGTTGAGCTTTCATCTTTTAGAAAAGTATTGACGTTTACAATCACTAACAATTATCATCTAGTCGCTGACCACATTGTCAGTCGGTCGTCGCAGACCGCTGTAATACCGCATCAGGATAATTTCTTCTGAGGAATATTCTTGTGTGTAACTATCGTCCCTCGCTCGTTGCGGTAGGACGAGTGAGGGACACCTTCGGGTGTGCTTGTGTATTACCAAGTCTGCGAACCCTTGCTCGTTCTGCCACCATAAAGAAGGGAATTTCAGAATGAAAATTAATAAAATAACTCTAGGTCTTATCGCCTGTACTTTAGGCGCGTCCATATATTCCTATCACTTGTATGCTGGTAAGAATCTTCAAATTGCTACTGATACAGTAGTTCAGCAAAAAACGTTACCTTTAGAAAAGAAAGATGGCAGAGTAGAGGTCAAGGACTTAAGTAATGCTCAAGAATTATTTAACACGCTATACACACCAGTCAGTGAAAATAATCTAAAAAATAACGAAGACTTAGCTAAATTTAATGAAGCAAAGAATAGTGAATATAAGTCCATCTCATATCTGAAAGATGTCTTGACCGCATATCAATATAAAGGCGTTAAGCCATATAAAAATAATGGTGAAGATCGTTATTTAGTAGCCTTCGTACATAAAGATGCAGAGTATTCAGGTCATGCATCAGTAGGAACAGACCTAGATTTATTCTTATTCAAAAAGTCAGGTGAAGAGTACGAGCTGATTGCTAAGACTTCTCGTAAGGGTTTAGTGAATGGAGGATCGGGAAATACAGGTGTAGATGATATGACTTATGATCATATTATGAATAGTGAACCGATAGACATTGGTAGTCAGTACAAGGGCTTTATCGTTAGTCAAGGATTCGGTGGTGGTGGTCATTCTAATAAATCTGCTTATATTGTTCTATTGGATGAGAAAAATAAGAAAATATATGATATTGCAAATGATATTTCGTTTGCAGAGGAAGGTTGGACGAATAACGCAGAGTATAAATATGATTCTTTTTACTTTTTAGATAAAAGTAAAGAAAGTAATGGTGTATATGATTTAGCAATTCTCTATGAGGGAAATAAGGATATACGGAAATCTTTTGAAGATGCCCCTAAGATAGTTCCTTATAATGTCTACAAAACTTATAAATTTGATGGTAAAAGCTATAAATTAGAATCTGAGCAGCCTAATCCATATTCTGAAACTATAAATTTTGACGGTTATCAAAAGTATTTTTCAAAAATAAATAATGAAGGATATGCACCAATATTTTATGAATCTGTTCTTAAATTTGTAGATGGTGGATTTATTGATTATTGGTTGAGTAATGGTATTCGTGTCTATAAGCCATCAGAGAAAACAGAAGAATTTTTTACATGGAAAGTAAAAGGGCTAAAAGTTCATGGATTAGATGTCATTGGCATACAGAGAGGTGTTTGTGATATCAGTGGTGAAAATAGATGTGGTTATGCTGGTGACACCATAGTTGTTTTTGATGCTAGTGTTGATCAAGCAAGAAAATTATTAAAAGAAAAGACATTTGTAGATTATGCAAATTTAAGCGCTGACCAAAAGGGAACTTATCCTCATTTAGACTCCATTGTATTTAATGGTAAGAAAAAAGCAGCATTATATTTTCTTAATGAAAACCCATAAGGTGAATAACTTTTCATAGTTTTATGCATTCATTAGTGGGGAAAATAAAGTGCTACGTTGGATTTTAGGTGTTATAGGTTTTTTTATTGCTGGTCCTATAGGTTTCTTTATCGGATTTGGTATTGGCTATCTTGCAGCTCTTCCATTTAAAGAAGACGAGAGCGGAAAGGTTGATCCATACCTAAATAACAATAAAGTTGAACCATCAATAAAATTGGGAAAAAGCTTAATTGAGCAAATTTATCCATGTGTAGATATTGTTTGTAGCTATGCCTTACTCCATGAACCGACTTGGAACCCAGAAAAGGTAAACTTTGTTAAGAACATATTTATTGAAGCCTGTGAAAATGATAATGAAATAGTACTGCTACGAGAGCGAATTAAATTAAGTAGTCGTCCAACTATCTCACAATCAATTCGAGATTTTCTTGCTCTTCAGCCAAATGAACCTAGGAAGGCTGAAATCTATATCAATGTGATGATTTTGATATTTAATACTTGTAGAAATACAGAAGTTTTCAAAACAGAAGTTCTTCAATTTGGTTCAAATATAGGTCTAGAACGTAACTATTGTATTGAAGAGCTTGAAAATTTCCTTAAGCACGCATCAGAGCAAGAAAAAGACACTCCTATAGTAGAAGAGCCTAATGAGCGAGAATTAGCTGCAAAGATTTTAGGTATATCAATTCATGCCTCAACTGATGAAATTAAAAAAGCTCATCGTATAAAAATAAGAGACTTTCATTCTGATCGTAATGTTGGCGTCACTGATGCAGTAAGAGAAATTCTTGAGCAAAAGGCAGCAGAAATTAACCATGCCAGAGATGTCTTATTAAAACTTTAATAATTCTACGGTTGATCTAAAAGGAATAATAAGATGGCTCTTATAGAATGCTTTAAATGTGGGAATGAGATTTCAAGTGAAGTACTCAAGTGTCCATATTGTGGATTGCCTCAGTATGGGAATTCTTTAAATAAGAAAATAAGCGAAGTTAAGCGACCACCTTCAATTAATAATACTGATCAGGAATATTCGAGTGTAAAAAATGCAAGTCACAAAAAAAGTAGTTTTTTAAACGATAATAAATATACGTTAATCATTGGTGTCGTTGTTTTTGCAATTTTATTATTTAAAGTACCTAAAGCTTTGAAGAGTGTTCCAGAAGAGGCTCCTGTAGCAGAATCATCCTACGATTCAAATGAAAATACTACTACTGATATGCATGAAACAATAAGTCAAACAGAAGAGAGTAGTGGTCAAGTAAGCAATGCAACAAATGAAGCTACAACGAATGTTTTTGACAATAATAATATAGTTGTAGATGACAGGATTGCTAACTATGCTGGTCCTCAAGAAGCATTACGCGATTGTCTAAAGCATCCAAGTAATTTTGAAGACAAAAGTAAAGTGCAGAATCCATGTGAAGAAGGTACGGATTGTTCTTATGCATGGGAATATGAGCAAAGATGTGGGTTCATATTAGATACTTATTATCCAAATTGCTTCTTTGATGTTAGTACTACTGTGCAAGTTAGCTGCTTAACCAGCGGAGAAAGAGTTTCCCGAGATATTGATTACTGGGACCCAAACTTAAAATTTAAAGAAAAAACTACTCTTATGGATTGGAACAACTAGATCAAGCATAGATTTGGACTATGAGTATGCATCTATAGGCAAGAATACTACTACTGGATACATCGTGAACTTTCACAAAATGTTGTATTGGATAGAAGATGTGGCAAAAACACATAATGGGCTGTTAATGGATAAAGTTCAAAAGGAAGGGGAGATGGATTTTATTAATTTGGATACATAGTCTGTAGATTGGAATGCTTGGAGTGCTATAGCAGGACTACTTAGTTTTTTGCAACTCTTTATGCCGCTAGGGTCGCATGGAAAATATCAAAAGAATCGAATAATCAAAAAGGGCATGAAATTGTGCCTGAAAACTATTCCAAAGTCCCCAAAACTTTATATTTTTCAAATGATTTTTTTAAAATATGTTAAATTTATCACCAGTACATTTTTTAAATTTAAGTGGTAAAACACTTAAAGATTTGGAGCTTGTTTTAAATGTCAGCTTTAATAGATTTACTTCAATCAATTGAAAAAATTACACTTACAAATAGAGATAAAGGTACATCATTTGAAAACTTGATGGTTCAATATTTTTTGAATGAACCTAAATATGCCGAAATTTACACAGAAGTTTTGTCGTATTCAGATTGGGTAGAAAAGTATGGTGAAAAGTTAAACATTACTGATAAACGTGACTATGGTATTGATCTTGTTGCGGTAACTATTGATGGTGAGTTTCATCCAATCCAATGTAAAAATTACAACACTACAAAAATTCAGAAGAAAGATATTGATAGCTTTTTAGGCGGCTCTGGTAAATCTTATTTTGCATATCGCTATATCGTAGCCTCAACGGACGATTGGACTGATAATGCCAAATCGTCTTTAGTGGATGCGCACCCCCCTGTTGCGACTATTTCATTATTAGATTTAGAAGGCAGTTTAATTGACTGGTCACAGTTTAATTTTGACCCAAATGTGAAGCCTATTTTTCGTGATAAAAAACAATTACGCAAACATCAACGGCCTGCACTTCAAGCTGTTAAACACGGCTTGGAGACTGCTGATCGTGGCAAGCTCATTATGGCGTGTGGCACAGGTAAAACTTTTACCTCCTTGCGCATTGCGGAAGAATTAGCGGGGCGTGGTAAAAATGTCTTATTTCTTGTTCCTAGCCTAGCGTTATTAAGCCAAACACTTGATGAATGGACACAGGATACCATGATTGGTATTCGTAGCTTTGCAGTTTGTTCTGATAGTGATGTGGGTAAGAAAAAAGATGATGACAATATTGTAGTCGGGATTAGTGATTTAAAATTCCCAGCTACAACCAATCCTCAAAGTTTAGTTAAAGCATTTAAGGCAAGAGATTTATTTAAACCGAATGAAGCAAATGAGGACATGAATGTTGTTTTCTCAACCTATCATTCCATTGATGTGATTGCAGAAGCTCAAAAAGCAGGATTTCCTGAATTTGATTTAATTATTTGTGATGAAGCTCACCGTACCACAGGGGCAACTTTTGAGGGAGATGATGAATCCAAGTTTGTGCGTATTCATAATAATGATTATGTACAAGGCAAGAAACGTCTATATATGACTGCTACACCACGTATTTATGGTGATACGGCTAAAGAAACAGAGGGTGTAACACTTTGCTCAATGGATGATAAATCACTGTATGGTGAAGATTTATATGTCATCACATTCTCACAAGCTGTAAAAATGGACATTTTATGTGATTATAAGGTAATTGTACTTGCTGTTGAAGAAAGCCATATTAATCGTCAATTACAAGGCTTATTAAAAGACGAAAATAACTCTCTAAAAGTTGATGATGCTGCAAAAATTGTTGGCTGTTGGAAAGCCCTCGCTAAACAAGGTTTATATAATCCAGATGGCACAGTTGCAAAGCCAATGGAACGTGCGGTTGCCTTCTGTCAGGTGATTGAAAAAGAATATAAAGGCAAAAAACATAAAGTTAGTTCTAAGCAAATTACTGAAATGTTTAGTGCTGTTGTTGAAGCATATCAACAAGCAGAAATGGATCATTTATATAGAACAGAAGAAGATCCTTATATTGATCCTTCATTAAAACTAAATTGCCATGTGAAACATGTTGATGGCGGTATGAATGCAACAGAAAAGAAAGAAAAAATCACTTGGTTAAAAGAACAAGCCCCTGAAAATACTTGTCGTATCTTGTCTAATGTGCGCTGTTTATCAGAGGGTGTAGACGTTCCGTCACTCGATGCAGTTCTTTTCCTAACACCTCGCAACTCGCAGGTCGATGTAGTGCAATCTGTTGGACGTGTCATGCGTAAAGCTGATGGTAAGCAACTTGGTTATGTCATATTACCTGTAGTGATTCCTGCGGGGGTAGAGCCTGAACAGGCGTTAAATTCTAATGAAGCCTATCGTGTGGTATGGCAAGTACTAAACGCTCTACGTGCGCATGATGACCGCTTTGATGCGATGATCAACAAGTTAGAGTTTAATGGCAAAGACGTATCCCGAATGGAAGTTATTGCGGTTGCTGATAAGGTTGTTAAAAAAACTAAAAAAGCCAAACCAAAAGAAGGTGACGATGAAACAACGACTATAGGTTTAAGTGAAGGAAAAAAACAAAGGGCCAAAGCACAAGCCAAAGGCGGTTCATCTATTGGTACAGCAGAAACCCCGCTACCAGTTCAAGAGGAAATGGTATTTGAAGTTGGTGAGATTGAACGTGCTTTATATGCAAAGATCGTAAAAAAATGTGGTAATCGTCATCACTGGGAAGATTGGGCACGTGATGTCGCAAAAATTGCTAAAACTCATATTGACCGCATTCAAGCCATCCTTGAAAACCCTACTAATACAAATGAAATTGTAGCATTCAATGAATTTGCACATGAACTACGTGATGACTTAAACAATAGCGTATCTGATGCTGAAATCATTGAAATGTTGGCACAGCATTTAATTACCAAACCTGTGTTTGATGCACTATTTAAAGATCACAGCTTTGCTGAACACAACCCAATGAGTTTAGCAATGCAAAAGGTGCTTGATGCACTTAATGAACATCACTTAGAAAAAGAAGCGGATACACTTAATTCATTCTATGAATCAGTTCGTATGCGAGCAGAAGGCATTAATACTGCCGAAGGCAAGCAAAGTATTATCTTAACGCTATACGATTCATTCTTTAAAAATGCATTTCCAAAATTGAAAGAAAAGCTGGGTATCGTTTATACACCCATTGAAGTTGTAGATTTTATTATTCACAGTGTAAATGATATTTTGAAAAAAGAGTTTGGTAAAAATTTTTCAGATAATAATATTCATTTATTAGATCCTTTTACAGGTACAGGAACATTTATTAACCGTATATTACAATCAGGTTTGATTCCTGTAGATCGTTTAACTTATAAATATAAAAATGAAATCCATGCTAATGAAATTGTATTACTGGCGTATTACATTGCTTCAATCAATATTGAGACCGTATATCATGATCAGATGAAAGCTATAGATGCGAATACCGAGTACACTCCATTTGAAGGTATTTGCTTGACTGATACATTCGAAATGTATGAAAAAGAAGATTTAGTTAGTAATGTTCTTGTTGATAATAGTACAAGGCGAAAACGTCAAAAAGAGCTAGATATTCGAGTAATTATTGGAAATCCACCATATTCGGGTACACAAAAATCAGCAAATGATAATAATGCTAATGTAGATTATCCATATTTAGATAAACGGATCCAAAATACATATGCAGCTGCTTCAGAATCTACTAATAAAAACTCATTATATAATTCATATATTCGTGCTTTACGTTGGGCAAGTGACAGAATTGGAGATAGTGGTATAATTGGTTATATAACTGGTAATGTTGTATTAGAAAAACCTGCTACAAGTGGTATTAGAAAATGTCTCCGCCAAGAATTTAGTGATATATATATATTAAATCTGCGAGGTGATGTTCGTAAAGACATGTTGTCTAAAGAAAAAGATGAAGGTGAAAATATCTTTGGAAATGGAAGTATGTCTGGTATTGCAATATCAATCCTGGTCAAAAATCCAAATAAAAAAGAATCAGGTAAAATCTATTATCATGATATTGGTAAAGGTTTAACCGAAAAAGAAAAACTTAAAAAAATTGCTGAGCTTAACTCACTTGAGCATATTATTAATTCTAGTTTATTTACAGAAATAATTCCAAATGAATATGAAGATTGGTTTGGTACGAGAGATGCAGATTTCCCTAGTTTTATTCAGATTGGAAATAAAAAAAATAAAGAGCAATTAACTTTATTTAATTCTTATTCAATGGGTGTTAAAACTAACCGAGATTCATGGGTGTATAATTTTAATAAAAATAGGCTACTTAAAAATATTGAATCAACTATTAATTTTTATAATGCAGAAGTGAAACGCTATCAGCAAAGTGATAAAAAAATAGATGTGCAAGACTTTATCAATACTGACCCGACTTTGATTAGTTGGTCACGAGCATTAAGAGATGGTGTGAAAAAAGAGAAATTAATTTCTTTTGATAAGTCAAAGATTGCTATAAGTCTATTTAGACCATTTACTAAACAATATTTATATTTTGATCGAAGTATGGTCAATGATGTGGCATTGATTCCCCATTTATTTCCTGATGCGAAATATAAAAATATGTGTATTTGTGTTACGGGTGTGGGATCGCGAAATGGATTTTCCTGTTTAATCAGTGAAAATATACCTGACCTCAATATGTTAGAAGCAGGTGCACAATGTTTCCCACTTTACTTGTATAAAGAAAAAGTAGATCAAGGTCATGATTTATTCAAACAAAGTAATAACAAACTTATAGATGAGAAATATGAACGTCTTGATGCTATAAGCGACGAAGGGCTTGAGTCTTTTCAAAATGTTTATGAAGGTGAGTCTATAAGTAAAGAAGATATTTTCTATTATGTATATGGTTTATTACATAGTGAGGATTATAGAGCACGTTATATCCATAATTTGAATAAAGAATTACCAAGAATACCATGTGTGAAAAAAGTCGAAGATTTCTGGGCATTCTCTAAAGCAGGACGTGACTTAGCACATTGGCATTTAAACTATGAAACTGTAGAGCCTTACAAAGCAAAATTGGATTTAGGCGGTAAATCATTAAAGCAATTAGAAGATAAAGACTTCCTTGTGACTAAGATGAAAATCCCTAAAAAAGACGAAAAAGGAACAGTGGTCTATAACAATGCCATTACTATTCGTGAAATACCACTAGAGGCTTATAATTACGTAGTGAATGGTAAGTCTGCACTTCAATGGGTAATGGATCGTCAAAAAATTTCTTTTGATACAAAAAGTGGCAGTGGACTTGAAAATAATGCAAATGATTGGGCGATTGAAACAATGAACGATGCTAAATACCCATTAGAATTGTTCTTGCGTGTGATTACGGTAAGTTTGGAAACAATGAAGATTGTCAAAGCTTTGCCTAAGTTGGATATTTAGAATATTGTAAACTCCATCAGCTTTTATGTTGATGGAGTTTGATTTAAATAAATTGATGAACGGATAATATTGTGAAAAAAATATTTTCAAAAAGTTTAGACTCTCAAGATGAACAAAAATTAAGAAGCCTTTTAAATTCATTAAATGAGTTAAACAAAAGTTTAACAGCAAAATATACTTTAAGAAATGATTTAGAAGCTATTACTGATGGGCGTTCGGCTGCTGCGAAATTGATTAAAGAGGAAATTGATGCGCTAAGATTAGAAACTCAACAGTTAAAAGTGCAAAAAGAACAATTAATAGATGACTTAAACTCATTATCTGAATTAAAACAAAATACAGAAGAACTAAAACAGATTTTACAACAAAACTATAAGCCAAATGTAACCTTATTAAATTATCTCAAGCAATTTATGACAGAGGAAAAAATTACTGAGTTAGAGGGTAAAGCAAGTAAAATTAATAGTTTATATAGTAATTTTTATGATGAGAGTTCATCAGAAAAAAATAAAGTAGATCAAATTAATGAAATATATCTGAAAGCGGATACATTCAATAAATATTTCTTTGAAGATGAAATTGAATTTGACGGATTAAAAATTCAAAGAGAGCAGGCTATCAAAAAAGAATATGAAAAAATATGTGATTTTTATGATGAATTATTTGAAAATTCAGAATATGAAAATGGGGAAGAAAAACTTTCTATATCTAAAATAATAAAGCAACAAGAGAAAAAAATTGACCATTTTTACAACAAGATTTTTGGTTCCAGTAATCCTGAACAAAAACCACTTTCTGAAGTCTTAGATAACAGACTTCAGAACTTAAAAGAAGTAGAAAGCGAAGCCAAAAAAATTATTGGTCTTTCAAGTATTGCTGGACTTGCTGGTGGATTTGTAGAAAAAGGAAAAGAAGCAAGGATGAATAAATACGTAAGTTTAGGTGTTTTTGTTCTATCTTTAATTTTATTAGCTATTTTTAACTTTTTTACTATAGATTTTAATGAGTTGGATAAAATCACATTAACCTCTATTACTATACGGTTAGTTATAAATATACCTTTAATTTGGATCGCTACAGTAGCTAATCTCAATCTAAATAAATATAGTAAATTAGAAGCAGAATATGGACATAAGGAGTCTTTGGCAAAATCCTATGAAAAGTATAAAGATGAAATATTCAAACTCCCTCAAATATCATCAGATAGTCAAGAAGCTTATGACAATATTTATGCTGATTTAATTAGAATCAATCTTGAAGCTTTTAAGAAAAATCCTGCTGATGGAATGGATGCTGCAAAATCAAATAGTATTTTGGATCAAGTGTTGTCTAAGATTGATAATAAAAGTTCGTAATTTTTATGGGTAACGATTAATTAAGAAGCCTTAATATGAGTAGCTATTCAATTTGTAATTTGACTGAGTATTACGAACTTAATGGTTAAAGTTTGTATAAATAAATTCTTTTTTATATAGTAGCTTAGCTTGGTTAATAAAGGAATGTGATTTAGGACCCCATTCTCTTTACTTTATTAAAATATTAGAGCTTAGTTTGTACTTTAATAACTCCAAATCCTTTATGTCTTATGCCTTTTTTATCATCTACCTTGGCAAGATAACTATATCTGTACATTGCATCTATGAATTGTTCTTCTGTTCTTAAGTAATGTACAGGGAAGTTCTTACCTTCTTGGTAAGCAATAGTCCATCTAACTTCATTAGCTTGTCCGTTCTATTACTATTTCTTCTTTTCTCACTCCATCCAACATAGCACACTCATAAATCATCTTATAAACAGTATAGTAGCTACGATGTACTTCAGCATTGTAGATGAACATACAATGTAAGTGATGGTTATCATTTTCTGATAGCTCAAAGCTATAGAGGTGCACTAAGCCTTCATCTTTAAATTTATTCTTTAGACGGCGATTAAACTTCTCAATACTAAAAGTATCTTTGTCTGTAAGTCCTATAGTGATATGCATTGCTCTAGGCTTTGATATGTTCTCTAAGGACCAAAGCATTGAAGAGTGTATGGTTTCTAATGAATTCTTTCTTAATGAGTAATATGGGTTTACAGCATAACCTTTAAATGTAGGTGTTTTTAATAAGTATTTTGGATCAGTCATTTTTAATTTCTCTTTAAATTATAATTTTTATGTAATGTAAGGGTGTGTAAGATATAGATAGATACAAAGGGGATAGTGATAGATATATATCTATATAATACACAGTTATTATGTAGCTTTAAGAAAAGCATATATTTAGATGTGTAAAGTAATTATTAGTGTTTTGTTGTTTGTTGAATTTAGGGTTATTTCGGATGTCTATATGTCGGAATAGTAGAATTGTATGTGGCGGTTGATATTTATAATAGATCGATTTTATATTTAGCTGACATGCTATGTCAAATTAATAGAATCATCTAAAATATGTACGCCTAGTTTTAATTATATTAAAGTTGTTTTGTGTAGCTGTTAATAGCTCATAGGCTCTTGTTAGAGCGATTTAAAAACAATATTTGATATTCTTCATCATAAAAAAATAAAGAGCTGTAAACGCAAATGAGAGCATTCTATAGCTATAGGTAAATAACTTAAGATTTTATAAAAATGCCCTAGGTATTGTATATCCGCTAAATATACAGAGAAATAGGCGATATATATCGAAAGTGCCCCCATACCCCTTATGCTCCGATTAGTAGGGTAGTTTTTTAGGGAGGAAGTTTTTTATTTAAAATTTTGATTGTTGCGTATTCACTTCAGGGAATAATTGTATTCAAAGGAAACATATCCTCCACGCCCTCGGTGACTTTCATTGTGTGTCAGATATTATGCAGTCGGTTGGATACTATCATTCAGCGTTACTCTGTCTTTAAGTCGCTCTAATTATATTTCTGTTGTTCGTAACGATGAATGATAGTTAAAAGAGAAGCTGGGTATCTTTGATTACTTAATTGCAATCAGTTGTCATCTATTTATTAAGTAATGTTTGAGTTAGATAATCAGCCCAGATTTGTAGCATGGTTTTTCTGTTTTTTACATGCCTAGTACGATTATAGGATTCTCCATTAGCATCTTTTACTTTGTGTGCAAGCTGCCTTTCAATCCATACTGGCTCAATATCAAGTTCTTCTTCAAGTATTGTTCTTGCAGTAGCTCGAAAACCATGAGCGGTTTGCTCTCCCTTAAATCCAATACGCTTGAGTGCTTCATTAACAGTACTTTCACTAATATAAGGTTCTCTACCTCGATTACTTGCAAATATGTATTCAGAGTGTCCTGTAATTGGATAGAGTTGTTCCAGTAATTCGATAGCTTGAGTAGGTAAGGGAATCACTATTTTAGGTTTATCTGTATCCTGCTTTTTTGCTTTTTGTTTTAATGGATATATGGTTAATATTCCTTCTTCTCTATTGTAGTCAGCCCATTTTATTGTTCTGATTTCAGTGGGACGTGAAAAGATGAATAAAGAAATTTTGACAGCACAACGAGTGACAAAAGTCATTCGGGTATCTGTTTCATCCCATACAGCTTTGACGAGTTCTGAAAGAGCAGCGGGTTTAATAATTGCTGCAAAATTTCCACTAAGTGGTTTGGGGAGTATTACATCATGCGCTGGGTTGATCAGTATGAGCTTTTTCCGTCTAGCATATTCAAGTATCTGTTTAACTGAAATAAGAACCTTACGAGCTAATTCAAGTGCACCACGCTCTACAATACGGTTTGTGACCTCGCTTTCAATAACTTCAGGTGAAATTTGAGATACGGGCAAATCCCCAATAAAGGGTAGAGCATCTTTGTTTAAACGGCGTATAACCTCACTATCTTTTTTGCCTTCTTTTTCTCGTAGCTCAAGCCAATCCTGAGTAATAAGTTTAAAAGCATGACTCGCGCTTAATTTAGCTTGTTCTCTTTTAATATCACGTTCGCTAGCAGGGTCTTTACCTTCTGCAAGTTGTAGCTTTACTTCATCACGGCGCTTTCTTGCTTGTTCAAGTGCGATTGTTGGATAAACTCCTAGAGCAAGTGTATTACGCTTTTTAGTGATTGGATTGGTGTAGTCCATGCGCCAGTACTTACTACCATTTTTATTGATCTGCAAATACAAGCCATCCCCATCGGTGTACTTATTACTAGTAGACTCATCAAATTTTAAATTTTTCACTTTTAAGGCTGTTAGTCTATTTATAGCTCTGGACATAACTGCTTTCCCCTTAACGGTATCGTAGCGGTATCAAGATATACCGTTAAATATACCGTTTAGAATGGTGGATTTGGGGGAAATATTGTGAATAGCTATAGACAACAAAAAACCCTTGAACTTAATGAATTCAAGGGTTTGTGTACTACTGTAGACTACAGTAGATTTGAATTTGGCGTCCCTACGGGGATTCGAACCCCGGTTACCGCCGTGAAAGGGCGATGTCCTAGGCCTCTAGACGATAGGGACATATGTGAGGCATACATCTGAAAAAATTATTGGCGTCCCTACGGGGATTCGAACCCCGGTTACCGCCGTGAAAGGGCGATGTCCTAGGCCTCTAGACGATAGGGACGTTTCAGAGGTGGGCGTATATTAGGTCGATTTAATAAAAGTGTCAAATAGTTTTCTGAATAAATATTAAAAAAAGCTATCAAGCGCTTAAAAATAACTCAAATTGTAGAAAATATATACATTTAGCCTTCTTTTTTCTGAAAAGGTTCAATAATTGCCTTTATCACGGAAGGATGTTGTAAATATCCTAAAATCTCATGAGGCTGGTTGGCGAAGGTAAAAATTTTCTGATTAATAATAGGTGGATCAAAGTTAAAAGGAGCCTCACATAATGGAAATGCAGTCAGAAAATCATCTTGGGAATAAAAATTAAACCATTCGCCGTTAATATGGGGTGGTCTGACAATTGGACTTGGGAGCTTACTTTGAATGACGCGAAAAGATAAAGGGGACGCTAATGTTATAAATCGTTTAATCGAAAACCGATATGAAGGGTTTGAAAGTAGATTAAAAGCAATAACTGAGCCGAGAGAGTGTGCAACGACGATATAATCATCATCCTCTCGCATTTTTTGTAAAATCCGCTCATTAACTTCCTGCATAAATTCAGGATTAGATAAGTACATATAAGTTTCAATCAGAAACTGCTGTATCAAGCTCTCATGCAATTTTGGAAAGTTGTCTAAAAGAACAACCAATTCTTTGAGTACTCGATCCTTTACGAGCTGAGAGGTGAGATAAAGTCGTTCTGAAAAACTTTTTTCAGCTAGGTCCGTGGCTGGTAGCAATAAAGGAACAAATGGAGTGTGTTCTTTAGCTGGAGGATTGTTGCGATGTAAGTGAATGGGTAAATAATTATTTAAAAAAGACTTAGGTAATAAAGTATTAGGGTTTAATTGATTGCTTAATTGATATTTAGTCATCAGATCGCCATAAAATGGCATATGAATATGAAGGTCGCGCACGTTAACTTTGCAAGGCATCTGTTTTAGACCGAGCTTAAATACTTTTAACCAATGCTCTTTCAAGCGATGTGCTGTGTAATTCTGTTGATTCATCCCGTGGATAAATATAATTTTCATTCTATACAAGGAATTGTTTTTAATATAAATTTTAATCTACAACGGTATGTTATATAAAACCAGTATGCAGACAAAAAAAAGTGTAGCTTTTTGCTACACTTTCATTGAATACGAGTGGTTTAGACTTTATTGCGGTAAAAAATAAAATAGCTGACATAACATAAAGCTGTAAAAATAAGGCAGCCTACAAATCCCGCACGCATTTCAGGGTCTGCTGCCATACTCAAACACGTAATAAAGCAGAAAATAAAACCTAAAATCGGGACGATAGGAAATAATGGAGCCGCATATTGTAAGTCTTTAACTGTATGGCCAGATTTGTACCATTGGCGACGGAAATTAAATTGACTTAAACAAATGCTCATCCAGACAATAACCATAGTAAATGCTGCAACGCCAAGCAGATTTTTAAAAATAGTCTCTGGGGCAAATTGCTCTGATAACAAGCCTGGAATTGCTCCAAACATTGTTACAACTAAGGCAACAATAGGTGTTCCACTTTTTGAGAGCGTAGCAAATACGCTAGGTAATAATTTTTGTTCTGACAGTGACCACATCATACGTGAAGCGGCATAAAGTCCTGAATTTGCTGCCGAAAGTAGGGCTGTAATAATTACAAACCTAATAATGTCATCTGCATATGGAATACCAATATAATTAAATACGGTAACGAAAGGACTACTACTTACGCTTTCACCACCTAAACCTGCAAGTTGGAAGGGAAGCAAAGCGCTAATAACAATAATGGTGCCTACAAAGAAAATAAGAAGACGCCAAATCGCTGCATTAATTGCTTTGGGTACATTTTGAGCCGGATCTTTGGTTTCACCTGCTGCTACGCCAATTAATTCGGTTCCTGAGAAAGCAAAGTTAACAATCAGCATGGTGGTGAAAATAGGAATTAAACCATGCGGGAACCAGCCTTGAGTTGTAAGATTGCTAAATAGTGGTGCAGTTTGGCTACCATGAAAAGGAATTAAACCAAAAATTGCTAATAGGCCCAGTACAATAAAAGCAATAACGGTAATGACTTTAATAAGAGCTAGCCAAAACTCAGACTCAGCAAAAATGCGAGTTGAACTAATATTTAAACCAAAAATAGTGATTGCAAAAACAATTGTCCAGATCCACATTGAAATATGTGGGAACCATTCCTGCATGAGTAATGCCGCGGCTGTGAATTCAGTTCCAAGCGTTGCAGTCCAGGTCAACCAGTACATCCAAGAAATCATATAGCCTGTACTAGGACTAATATATTTTTTGGCATAGGCACCAAAAGAGCCTGAAACAGGCATGTGTACAGCAAGCTCTCCTAGGCAAAGCATGACCATATAAGCGATCGCGCCACCAAGAATATAGGCAATAATTGCGCCAATAGCTCCAGTTTGTGAAATGACTTCCCCTGAACCTAAAAATAAACCAGTTCCGATTGCCCCGCCTAGTGATAGCATAACAAGATGGCGAGTACTCATGGCTCTTTTTAAAGGTGCAGTACTGTTCTGATGCTGATGAGCATCTAGTTGATTGTCAGATGGCTGCATATTACACATTGAGAGAATTAAGAAAGACGCTATTTTAGATAAAATAGACAAATGTGCAATCTAGAAAGAGATAAAGAATAAACAGTAAGGTGACGATAGAGTCTTTTTATAATTTTTAAAGCAGAATATGGCGTCCCTACGGGGATTCGAACCCCGGTTACCGCCGTGAAAGGGCGATGTCCTAGGCCTCTAGACGATAGGGACTTGATGAGGCAAACACAAAGGAGCGTGGTGGAGTCAAGCGGGATCGAACCGCTGACCTCTACAATGCCATTGTAGCGCTCTACCAACTGAGCTATGACCCCAGTTTGTGTGAGCGCAATATTAGGTTGAATGCGCTCACACGTCAACTAAAAAATGAATTAAACTTCGCTAGTTGCTTCATTTTTCGGCAATTTTAAGCTCTCATTGAGTTTTTCCCAATTTTTAACTTCTTTCTTGCTTGGTCCACCCACAATTTCTAAAGCGCGACGTAAACGAGCGAAAGTTAAATCAGGTCCAAGGGTAACCATCGATTGCATTACAGGTGTTGAGCTGGTTGAACCCGCAATTGCAATAAAGAACGCTGGCATGAAATCGCGTAATTTAATCTCCATCTGGTTCGCAAGATCCATTAGTGTTTGGCTAACAGTGTCATTGTTCCATGTAAATTGGCCTTCAAGACGCCATATTGCAAATTGAAGACTTTGACGAACCTGTTCAGAGGTCAATTTTTTACTTTCAAACATTTCTGCTGTGATTTGTGGCATATGGTTAAAATAGAAACCAGCCCAATTCACTGCTTCTGAAAGTAAATTAATACGCGGTTGAATGGCAGCAGCAATATCTTCTAAAGTGCTGCGATCACTCTTCCATGTTAATAAACGGTCTAACAGTTGGCTCGGGGTTAAACCTTTGATCCATTGACCGTTAAGCCAGTTTAATTTTTCAACATCAAAAATTGGTCCACCTAGTGATACACGTTGAATATCAAAGTTATCCATCATGTCTTGTAACGTGAACACTTCTTTTTCGTCCGGCATTGACCAGCCCATACGGCCTAAATAGTTTAACAAGGCTTCTGGTAATACACCGATATCGCGGTAGTAGTTAATTGATGTCGGGTTTTTACGTTTAGATAATTTTGATTTATCTGGGTTACGCAACAATGGCATGTGGCAGAGCGTTGGCATTTCCCAACCAAAATATTGGTAAAGCAACTGATGCTTCGGTGCAGATGGAAGCCATTCTTCACCGCGCAATACATGTGTGATTTCCATTAAATGGTCATCAACTACATTGGCCAAATGATAAGTTGGTAATCCATCATTTTTAAGAAGAACTTGCATGTCGACTTGCGCCCAAGGAATTTCAACTTCCCCGCGTAATAAGTCATTAAATTTACAAATACCTTCTTCAGGTACTTTCATACGGATGACATGAGGTTCGCCCGCTTCTAAGCGACGCGTCACTTCTTCTTGAGAAAGTTTTAACCCACGACCGTCATATTTTGGTGTTTCACCACGTGCTTGTTGTTCTGCACGCATCTGGTCTAGTTCTTCGGCTGTAGCAAAACAATAAAAAGCATGACCTTTTTCAACAAGTTCTAACGCGTATTGCTTATAAATTCCCATACGTTCAGATTGGCGATACGGTGCATGTGGACCCCCCACATCTGGACCTTCAGACCAATTTAGGCCTAACCAACGCAATGAATCCAAAATCATTTTTTCAGACTCTGGTGTAGAGCGAAGTTGGTCTGTATCTTCAATCCTTAAAATAAATTCTCCGCCATGTTGTTTCGCAAAACACATGTTAAATAAGGCGATGTAGGCGGTGCCGACATGAGGAAAACCAGTAGGGGAAGGTGCAATACGAGTACGAACTTTCATAGGTAATGGGTCAAAATAAAAATTGAAACTATTATAACGAAAAAGCCCAGTATTCTGACGTTTTATTTAACATCAGACTGGGCTAAAACTGAAACGAAGAGGGGATGTTTCAGATTTTAAGAAGCATGCGGCTGGAAGATTGCCTGAACAAAACGTGAAAAACGTTCGTGCTGAGCAGCAAGAAAGTTTTGAGTCGGTGTAACGCGAATAGTATTGAGTACTTTAAGCTCATCATCTGTAGAAGGTAATACAATAGGATTACGTTTCTGTTGATCTAAAGCTTTTTCAATAAGCGAAGTCTGCTTATCTGACCCAATTTTGCTTGGGGTATCTTTAAGTACTGCTGCTGCAGAAAACTGTGATGCCAAACCCAGCACCAAACTTAAGCTTAACGCTTTTCCATAATGAATTTTCATTATTAATCATCCCCTCTGTTCATTACATTTCATCTATTTTTTGAGTTTAACGAAATGTAAAATTACGGTAATGCTACGATTTAAACATAAATCTTAATAAAAAAGTGGAACTGTGTCACACTTTTTACAAAAATTATCTATATTTTAATCTGGTCGACCCAAATGTAGGCCATATGTATCCTTTGCGCTTCATTATTTAACAAATTAATGTGTAGATAAAGTGAAGGCCCTCATTAAGTTGTAAGGATAATTACAAAACTTTTCAAAAATGAAATAACTTAGACATCTTAATCTATATATTTTAAAGAGATTAATAAAAAATATATTAATATAAGTAATTGATTGTAAATTATAAAATTAAAAATATAGTAAAACTAAAACCAATGATGGATTTTGTAAATGAAAAAAATATCAATAATGGCTGTAGCGGTGTACTTGGGAATGGCAACAGCAGCTCAGGCAGCTACTTCTTTTTTAAACGTTTCTTATGATCCGACTCGAGAATTTTATCAAGAATATAATCAGGCCTTTGGTAAGTTCTGGAAACAACGCACAGGGCAAGATGTTGAATTTAAACAGTCGCATGGTGGATCTGGTAAACAAGCTCGGGCGGTGGCTACTGGTTTAGAAGCTGATGTTGTAACGTTAGCGTTAGCGAATGATATTGATGAGATTGTGAAAGCTGGTTTTATCCAGCCGAATTGGCAAAAAGAATTTCCGAATAATTCTGCACCTTATACTTCTACTGTTGTATTTCTAGTACGAAAAGGTAATCCGAAAAATATACGTGACTGGAATGACTTAACAAAACCAGGCGTTGAAATTATCACTCCTAACCCTAAAACAGGTGGTGCACCTCGTTGGATTTATTTGTCTGCATGGGGTTATGCCTTAAAACAACCGGGCGGAAATGATGCCAAAGCTCGTGAGTTAGTTAAAAAACTTTATCACAATGTAAAAGTGCTTGATTCGGGAGCACGTGGTTCATTAACAACATTTGCAGAACGTGGAATTGGTGACGTTTTATTGTCTTGGGAAAACGAAGCTTTATTGGCGACTAAAGGACCTGATAAAGACAAACATGAAATTGTTTACCCATCAATTTCAATTTTGGCAGAGCCGTCTGTCGCGATTGTAGATAAAACCGTAGATAAAGATGGGAATCGAACTTTAGCGAAAGGCTATTTGAACTTTTTATATTCACCTTTAGGGCAAGAGTTGGCCGCTAAACATTATTTCCGCCCACGCAATGCTCAAGTGGCAGCAAAATATGCAGCACAATTCCCAAAAATTAAATTATTTACCATTAATGATGTGTTCGGTGGTTGGGCTAAAGCTCAGAAAACTCACTTTGCTAATGGAGCTGTCTTTGATCAAATTTATGATGGGAAGCAGTAAATAAAATTACCTAAAAAACAGTAGTTCAAAAAGAAAATTTAAAAGATAAATATTCATAAAGAAAGCAAGCAAACTTAAAAAGGTTAGCTTGCTTTCTTTTTTTGCTTAAAAAATGCTAACAAAACGGTTTTATCTATGAAAAATTAATATTTTCCTACAAAAAGCCGTTTGGCGTTGGTCATAAACAAGGTGATAATGTGCAGTTACATTTTTACGCTATGATTTAACACCTATGTCGCATATTTCTGTCTTACTTTCCGAGACCATTGAGAGCTTATTGGCAGATCGCACAACTGGGGTGTATATCGATGCAACCTTTGGAAGAGGTGGGCATACCCGTTTATTGCTTTCTAAACTTGATGAAAATGCGCGAGTGTATGCATTTGATAAAGACCCTCAAGCTCTGGAAGTTGCTGCTACTTTGGCACAAGAAGATTCAAGATTTACCATCATTCATGCCAGTTTTGCTGATATCAAAGAGAAGATGCAGGAAATTGGCGTGATGAGTGTTGATGGCATTATGGCTGATCTAGGAGTTTCATCTCCTCAACTTGATCAGGCAGAGCGTGGTTTTAGTTTTATGCAAGATGGTCCGTTGGACATGCGAATGGATAATTCTAAGGGCTTAACTGCTGCCGAGTGGCTACTTAAAATTGAAGAAGAACAATTAGCAAATATTATTTATCAATATGGTGAAGAGCGTTATAGTCGACGTATTGCTAAAGCCATTAAACTAGCCGGAAAACTAGAAACGACCGCTCAATTGGCGGAAGTTGTTAAAACTGCTCATCCAAAATGGGAAAAACATAAACATCCAGCGACACGTGCATTTCAGGCTATTCGAATTGCTATTAATAAAGAGCTAGAAGATATTGAAGTGTTTTTGCCGCAAGCTGTAGACTTACTAAAACCGGAAGGACGTTTGTCTGTTATTAGTTTCCATTCTCTTGAAGATCGACTGATTAAACAGTTTATTCAAAAAGAATCTACATTAGCAGAAGATTTCGGTTGGGGTATGCCTGAGCAGCGGGTAGATACAAGAAGATTAAAGAAAATTTCACGGGTTCGTGCGAGTGAAGAAGAAGTAAAAGCGAACCCTCGTTCACGTAGTGCATGGCTTCGGGTTGCTGAACGCTTGGAAG
>Ga0207655_1000619_pt1 | contig 42670 bp, 44 predicted proteins | sample KBSM44metaG_FD_184398 | JGI IMG/M metagenome (GOLD analysis project Ga0207655, IMG submission 184398) | Miscanthus rhizosphere microbial communities from Kellogg Biological Station, Michigan, USA - KBS M4-4 metaG (SPAdes) (version 2) | ecosystem: Host-associated > Plants > Roots > Rhizosphere >...
CGCAGAAAGAACTCGGCAAAGTGGTCATCGAACAGTTGCTTTTCACTAATTTCGTACTGCAGTAGGAACACGACATGGCCGTGCAGGACCTGCTGTCCCAGGATGAGATCGATGCGCTGTTGCATGGCGTCGACGATGGTCTGGTACAGACCGATAACGCTGCCGAACCCGGCAGTGTCAAAAGCTACGACCTGACCAGCCAGGATCGCATCGTCCGTGGACGCATGCCGACGCTGGAAATGATCAACGAGCGTTTCGCCCGCTACACCCGCATCAGCATGTTCAACATGCTGCGCCGCTCGGCGGACGTTGCCGTCGGTGGCGTGCAGGTGATGAAGTTCGGTGAATACGTGCACTCGCTGTACGTGCCGACCAGCCTCAACCTGGTCAAGATCAAGCCGCTGCGCGGCACCGCGCTGTTCATCCTCGACGCCAAACTGGTGTTCAAGCTGGTGGACAACTTCTTCGGCGGCGACGGCCGTCACGCGAAGATCGAAGGGCGTGAATTCACCCCCACCGAACTGCGTGTGGTGCGCATGGTGCTGGAGCAGGCTTTCGTCGATTTGAAGGAAGCCTGGCAGGCGATCATGGAAGTGAACTTCGAGTACATCAACTCGGAAGTGAACCCGGCCATGGCCAACATCGTCGGGCCGAGCGAAGCCATTGTGGTGTCGACGTTCCACATCGAACTCGATGGCGGTGGCGGCGACCTGCACGTGACCATGCCGTACTCGATGATCGAGCCGGTGCGCGAGATGCTCGATGCCGGCTTCCAGTCGGACCTCGACGATCAGGACGAGCGCTGGATCAACGCCTTGCGCCAGGACGTGCTGGACGTCGACGTACCGATCGGTGCCACCGTTGCCCGCCGCCAGCTGCGCCTTCGCGACATCCTGCACATGCAGCCCGGCGACGTGATCCCGGTCGAGATGCCGGAAGAAATGATCATGCGCGCCAACGGCGTGCCGGCCTTCAAGGTCAAGATGGGCTCGCACAAAGGCAACCTCGCGTTGCAAGTGATCGAGCCGATCGAGCGCCGCTGACCGGCGCTCGTACCCCCCCTACGCATTTAACTGAATTGTTGCCCGCCGAGGACAAATGATGAACGACGATATGAACGCCCAGGACGACCAGGCACTGGCCGACGAATGGGCTGCGGCCCTGGAAGAGACCGGTGACGCCGGGCAGGCTGACATTGATGCGCTGCTGGCGGCCGATGCCGGTACGTCGGGCTCCAACCGTCTGCCGATGGAAGAGTTCGGCAGCGTGCCGAAGAACAACGATCCAGTGACGCTGGACGGTCCGAACCTGGACGTGATCCTTGATATCCCGGTGTCGATTTCCATGGAAGTCGGCAGCACCGACATCAACATCCGCAACCTGCTGCAACTCAACCAGGGTTCGGTGATCGAGCTCGATCGCCTGGCCGGCGAGCCGCTGGACGTGCTGGTCAACGGCACGCTCATCGCCCACGGCGAAGTGGTAGTGGTCAACGAAAAGTTCGGCATCCGCCTGACCGACGTGATCAGCCCAAGCGAACGCATCAAGAAGCTGCGCTGAGTGAACAAGGTTCTTGCGGTTCTGTTGGCCTTGCCATCCAGCGTGCTGGCGGCCGAGTCGGTGACGACTGCTGCGACAGCGGCCGCCGCGCCAGCTGTCAGCAGTGGTGTGGCCGGGCAATTGACGCAATTGGTGTTCGGCTTGCTGCTGGTGCTGGGGTTGATCTTCTTCCTCGCCTGGCTGCTACGCCGGGTTCAGCAGGCCGGCCCGGCGGGCAAGGGGCAAGTGATCGAGTTGATCGGTTCCCGAGCCCTCGGCCCCCGTGACCGCTTGATGCTGGTACAGGTCGGCAACGAACAGATTCTGCTCGGCCTGAGCCCCGGCACCATCACCGCGTTGCATGTGCTCAAGGAGCCGGTACAAGTGCCGGGCGCAACCGAGAAAGCGACTCCGGAGTTTGCCCAGCGTCTGTTGGAGATGCTTGGCAAGGATCAGAAGGATAAGAAGTAATGGGTGCGTTACGCATCGTCTTGACGCTGGCCCTGATGCTGGCTGCGCCACTGGCGTTCGCCGCCGATCCGTTGTCGATCCCGGCGATCACCCTGGGCACCAATGCCAATGGCGCCCAGGAATACTCGGTCAGCCTGCAAATCCTGCTGATCATGACGGCGCTGAGTTTCATCCCGGCGTTCGTCATGCTGATGACCAGTTTTACCCGGATCATCATCGTGTTCTCGATCCTGCGTCAGGCCCTGGGCTTGCAGCAGACACCGTCGAACCAGATCCTCACCGGCATGGCGCTGTTCCTCACCATGTTTATCATGGCGCCGGTGTTCGATCGGGTGAATCAGGATGCCTTGCAGCCGTATCTGGCGGAGAAGCTCACCGCTCAGGATGCTGTCGCCAAGGCTCAGGTGCCGATCAAGGACTTCATGCTGGCCCAGACTCGCAGCAGCGATCTGGAGCTGTTCATGCGCCTGTCCAAGCGCACTGATATTGCTACGCCGGATCAGGCGCCGCTGACGATTCTGGTGCCGGCGTTCGTGACCTCGGAACTGAAAACCGCGTTCCAGATTGGCTTCATGATCTTCATTCCGTTCCTGATCATCGACCTGGTGGTGGCCAGTGTGCTGATGGCGATGGGTATGATGATGCTCTCGCCACTGATCATTTCCCTGCCGTTCAAAATCATGCTGTTCGTGCTGGTGGATGGCTGGGCGTTGATCATCGGCACGTTGGCCAGCAGCTTCGGCGGTGTTTCACCATGACGCCCGAAGTTGCCGTGGACATCTTTCGCGAAGCGCTGTGGCTGACCACCATGATGGTCGCCGTGCTGGTGATTCCGAGCTTGCTGGTGGGGCTGTTGGTGGCGATGTTCCAGGCGGCCACGCAGATCAACGAACAGACCCTGAGCTTCCTGCCGCGTCTGCTGGTGATGCTGGTGACGCTGATCGTTGCCGGCCCATGGCTGGTGCAGACTTTCATGGAATACATTCTTCAGCTGTACCACAGCATTCCTCAGGTCATCGGTTAAGCCATGTCGCTGCTGCAACTGACCGATACCCAGATCAGCACCTGGGTGGCGACGTTCATGTTGCCGCTGTTTCGCATCGGCTCGTTGCTGATGGTCATGCCGATTTTCGGCACGACGCTGGTGCCCAAACGCGTGCGTTTGTACTTCGCGCTGGCGATCACTGTGGTCATCGCACCGGGTCTGCCGCCCATGCCCGCGGTCAACGCGCTGGACTTGAGTGCGATGCTGCTGATTGCCGAGCAGATCATCATCGGTGCGGTTCTCGGTTTCTCCTTGCAACTGTTCTTCCAGGCGTTCGTGGTCGCCGGGCAAATTGTCGCGATCCAGATGGGCATGGGCTTCGCTTCGATGGTCGACCCTACGAACGGCGTGTCAGTGGCGGTGATCGGGCAGTTTTTCACCATGCTGGTGACGCTGTTGTTCCTGTCGATGAACGGCCACTTGGTGGTGTTCGAAGTCCTCACTGAAAGCTTCACCACGCTGCCGGTCGGTGGCGGGTTGATGGTCAATCATTTCTGGGAACTGGCCGGCAAGCTCGGCTGGGTGCTTGGTGCGGCGCTGTTGCTGGTGCTGCCGGCGATCACCGCGTTGCTGGTGGTCAATATTGCATTTGGCGTGATGACCCGGGCGGCGCCGCAGCTGAACATCTTCTCGATCGGTTTCCCGCTGACCCTGGTACTTGGACTGTTCATCGTCTGGGTCGGCCTGGCGGACATTCTCAATCAGTATCAACCGCTGGCCGCCGAGGCCTTGCAGTTGTTACGCGAACTGGCACAGGCGCGCTGAGTCATGGCTGAGAGCGAAAGCGGTCAGGACAAAACAGAAGACCCCACGGAGAAACGCAAAAAGGACTCCCGTGAGAAGGGTGAGATTGCGCGCTCCAAGGAGCTCAACACCCTGGCGGTCATGCTCGCCGGCGCCGGTGGGCTGCTGATTTTTGGCGGCGCCCTGGCCCAGGATTTGATGGAGCTGATGCGCATGAACTTCTCGCTCTCGCGAGAGGTGATTCTGGATCAGCGCTCCATGGCGACTTATCTGCTGCATTCGGGACAGATCGCCTTGTTCGCGATTCAGCCGGTGATGATCACCTTGCTGCTGGCCGCGCTGATCGGCCCGATTTCCCTGGGGGGCTGGCTGTTTGCGGCTGGCTCCATGGCGCCCAAGTTCAGTCGCATGAATCCCGCCGCAGGGCTGAAACGAATGTTCTCGGCCAAGGCGCTGGTGGAGCTGCTCAAGGCTCTGGCGAAGTTTTTCATCGTGTTGTTCGTGGCGTTGGCGGTCTTGTCGTCGGACATCGACGATCTGCTGCGCATCGCCCACGAGCCGCTGGACATGGCGATCATTCACAGCCTGCAAGTGGTCGGCTGGAGCACCTTGTGGATGGCTTGCGGGCTGATCATCATCGCGGCGGTCGACGTGCCGGTGCAGCTCTGGGAAAGCCACAATAAGCTGCTGATGACCAAGCAGGAAGTGCGTGACGAGCACAAGGATCAGGAGGGGCGGCCGGAGGTCAAGCAACGCATTCGCCAGTTGCAGCGCGAGATGTCGCAGCGGCGAATGATGGCCGCGATCCCCGACGCCGACGTGGTCATCACCAACCCGACCCACTACGCCGTGGCGCTCAAGTACGATCCGGAGAAAGGTGGTGCGCCGATGCTGATCGCCAAGGGTAGCGACTTCCTGGCCTTGAAGATCCGCGAAATCGCCGTGGCCAACCAAGTGCAGTTACTCGAATCGCCCGCCCTGGCGCGTTCGATTTACTACTCCACGGAACTGGATCAGGAAATTCCAGGTGGGCTGTATCTGGCGGTGGCTCAGGTATTGGCGTACGTCTACCAGATCCGCCAGTACCGCGCGGGCAAGGGCAAACGTCCGGATCCGCTGAAAGATGATTTGCCGATTCCGCCGGATCTGCGACGCGATTCCTGATCGGGTCTACGGTTCTGAAATCAAAAAGATCGCCGCCTTCGACAGCGCCTACGGGCGCTGATGCCGCCTCTTGGCTTTTTCATTGCCGGGCTCTTTCGCGATACTGTTTTCCTGTTTCTTCCTGTCGTCCTGTTGCTTGGGCGCAACCAGATCGAAGCCTTTGGCATCGTTGAATGACTTGACCGCTTTCTTGGGCATGATCGCTGCTCCGGCGCTTGGTATTACCAACGCTGATGATCACCATCCAATACCCATAAGGCCGTTTTGGCTACTATCAAAACTTACGGCTGTGCAGGTCTTTGGACGAATGGTGGGGCAGTGAACTTGAGCGATGTCATGTCCCGTCTCTGATCCACCTTGTTCGTAGCAGCTGCCGAGCTTGCGAGGCTGCGTTCGAGGACGCAGTCCTCGCACAGGATTTGCGACTGCTGCGCAGCCGAACGCAGCCTCGCAAGCTCGGCAGCTGCTACCCCGGGCTCAACAAATCTATCTATTTCCCTCCTTGGCAAAAGTTGGAAGGCTTCTTGCAATAGCCGCCCTGCGCCTGCTTCAGGCGTCAAAAGTTTGCTTTAAAGGAACGGGGAAAACCGGTGGATCGCTCTCAGTTAATCAACAGTGCCCGCACAAACGTCGCCGACCTCAGTCGGGGCAATCTGGGCGTGCCGCTGTTGCTGCTGGTCATGCTGGCCATGATGATGTTGCCGGTGCCGCCGTTCCTGCTGGACGTGTTTTTCACCTTCAACATTGCCTTGTCCATCGTCGTGTTGCTGGTCTGCGTGTACGCCTTGCGGCCGCTGGATTTTGCGGTGTTCCCGACCATTCTGCTGGTGGCGACATTGCTGCGACTGGCGCTGAACGTGGCCTCCACGCGGGTGGTGATGCTCCACGGTCAGGACGGCCATGCCGCCGCCGGTAAGGTGATCCAGGCCTTCGGTGAAGTGGTGATCGGCGGTAACTACGTGGTCGGTATCGTGGTCTTCGCGATTTTGATGATCATCAACTTCGTCGTGGTAACCAAGGGCGCCGGGCGGATTTCCGAGGTGAGCGCGCGTTTCACCCTCGACGCGATGCCCGGTAAACAGATGGCGATCGACGCCGACTTGAACGCCGGCCTGATCGATCAGAACCAGGCGAAACTGCGCCGGATGGAAGTCGCTCAGGAGGCCGAGTTCTACGGTTCCATGGACGGTGCCAGCAAATTCGTGCGCGGTGATGCCATCGCCGGTCTGCTGATTCTATTCATCAACCTGATCGGCGGCATGGCGGTGGGTATCTTCCAGCACGGCATGAGCTTTGGTGATGCCGGCAAGGTTTATGCGCTGTTGACCATCGGTGACGGTTTGGTGGCGCAATTGCCATCACTGCTGTTGTCGACCGCTGCCGCGATCATGGTGACCCGTGCTTCCGGCTCGGAAGACATGGGTAAACAAATCAATCGTCAGATGTTCGCCTCGCCGAAAGCCTTGGCGGTGGCCGCAGGCTTGATGGCGGTGATGGGCCTGGTGCCCGGCATGCCACACGTCTCCTTTCTGTCCATGGCAGCCCTGGCGGCCGGTGGCGCTTACCTGTTCTGGAAGAAGCAGAACGCGGTCAAGGTTCAGGCCCTGCAAGAGGTCAAGCGTCAGCAGGAGTTGCTGCCGTCACCGGCCCGGGCTCAGGAAACCAAGGAGCTTGGCTGGGATGACGTGACGCCGATCGACATGATTGGCCTGGAAGTGGGCTACCGCCTGATTCCGCTGGTGGATCGCAACCAGGGTGGGCAGTTGCTGGCGCGGATCAAGGGGGTGCGTAAAAAGCTCTCCCAGGACCTGGGCTTCCTGATGCCGACTGTGCATATCCGTGACAACCTCGACCTGGCGCCTAGCGCCTATCGCCTGACCCTGATGGGCGTGATCCTGGCTGAAGCGGAGATTTACCCGGAGCGCGAACTGGCGATCAACCCGGGTCAGGTCTACGGCACGCTCAATGGCATCACCGCCAAAGATCCGGCTTTTGGCCTGGAAGCGGTGTGGATCGAAATCAGCCAGCGTGCCCAGGCGCAATCCCTCGGTTACACCGTGGTCGATGCCAGTACGGTGGTGGCGACCCACTTGAACCAGATTCTGTACAAGCACTCCAGCGAGCTGATTGGCCACGAAGAAGTCCAGCAACTCATGCAATTGCTGGCCAAAAGCTCACCGAAACTGGCCGAAGAGTTGGTGCCGGGGGTGGTTTCGCTGTCGCAACTGCTCAAAGTCTTGCAGGCGTTGCTGGCCGAACAGGTGCCGGTGCGGGACATCCGCAGCATCGCCGAAGCCATCGCGAACAACGCCGCCAAGAGTCAAGATACCGCCGCTTTGGTGGCCGCAGTGCGCGTCGGCGTATCCCGTGCAATCGTGCAAAGCATTGTAGGCACTGAGTCGGAGCTGCCTGTGATCACCTTGGAACCAAGGTTGGAACAAATATTGCTCAATAGTCTTCAGAAGGCAGGACAAGGCTCGGAAGAGGGTGTTCTGCTGGAGCCAAGCATGGCGGAAAAACTGCAACGCTCGTTGATCGATGCGGCGCAGCGTCAGGAAATGCAAGGTCAGCCGGTGATTCTGCTGGTGGCCGGTCCGGTTCGCGCGATGCTCTCGCGATTCGGTCGGCTGGCAGTGCCGGGTTTGCACGTGTTGGCTTACCAGGAAATTCCTGACAACAAGCAAGTGACCATCGTTGCGACAGTAGGGCCCAACGGCTGAGGTAGTGGTTTATGCAAGTTAAGCGTTTTTTCGCCGCCGATATGCGTCAGGCCATGAAACTGGTTCGTGATGAGCTGGGCGCTGATGCCGCCATCATTGGCAATCGCCGGATCGCCGGCGGTGTCGAGCTGACGGCTGCCCTGGATTACAAATTGTCGGCGCTGGCCCCGCGTGTTCCGAACATGGAACTCGAGGATGAGCTGCGCAAGACCCAGTCGCGGATCGTCACCGCCCAGGCCGAACTGAGCCTGCGCGGCGATGGCGAGAGCGACAAGACCACCAATCGCCAGTTGTTCGCCGGCCTGCCGTTGACCGCTGCCGAACCGCTGATCGAACCGGCGCTCGCCGAACCTCGGCGTCCGGCCCCCGCGCCTGCTGCGGCGACCGGTGTCGATCCGCGCGCATTCGATTCGATGCGTTTCGAGCTCAACAGCCTGCGTGAACTGATGGAAGTGCAGCTTGGCTCGCTGGCCTGGAATCAGCTGCAAGGCAGCCGTCCGGCCCAGGCCAACCTCTGGCGTCGCCTGCAACGCATCGGCCTGTCCGGCCCGTTGTCGCGCGATCTGCTGGCACTGATTACCGACATTGAAGAGCCTCGTCAGGCCTGGCGCATGCTGCTCGCGCACCTGGCGCGGATGATCGCCACCCCGGAAGTCGAGCCACTGGAAGAGGGCGGTGTGATTGCCATGGTCGGCCCCGCCGGCATGGGCAAGACCACCACGCTGGCCAAGCTCGCGGCCCGTTACGTGCTCAAGTACGGCGCGCAGAACATCGCGCTGGTGAGCATGGACAGCTATCGCATTGGTGCCCAGGAACAGCTCAAGACGCTGGGCCGGATCCTTAACGTGTCGGTGACCCACGTCGATCCGGGTCAATCCCTGGTGCAGGCGCTGGAGCCCTTGCTGCGCAAACGCGTGGTGCTGATCGATACCGCCGGCCTTCAGGCCAGCGATCCGGCACTGCGGATGCAGCTCGAAAGCCTGGCCGGGCGCGGCATCAAATCAAAAAATTATCTGGTCCTGGCAACCACCAGCCAGAAACAGGTTCTAACTGCCGCTTATCACAGTTACAAACGCTGCGGCCTCGCCGGCTGCATCCTGACTAAACTGGATGAAACGGCAAGTCTGGGCGAGGTGTTGAGCCTGGCGATCAGTCATGAGTTGCCGGTGGCTTACCTGACCGATGGTCCACGGATTCCGGATGATTTGCATCTGCCACGTCGTCATCAGTTGGTCAGCCGCGCCGTTAGCGTACAAATGCAGGAAGAACCCAGCGAAGAAGCCATGGCTGACATGTTCGCTGATATTTACCACAGCCCGACCAAGCAGGTTGGCTGAGGTGTTAATGAACATTTTTTGTACCTACATCGATGGTCTGCCATGCATTGTTCCGATGGTGAACGCGCAGCCAGTAATGTGGCCTCCGTCTAAGTAAGACAAGGTAAAGAAATAACATGGGCAGCATGCATCCCGTACAGGTGATCGCGGTGACCGGCGGCAAAGGTGGCGTCGGGAAGACTAACGTGTCAGTGAACTTGTCCCTGGCTCTAGCTGAGCTCGGCCGGCGCGTCATGCTGCTGGATGCCGATCTGGGGCTGGCGAACGTCGACGTTCTGTTGGGACTGACACCCAAACGCACGCTGGCCGACGTGATCGAAGGCCGCTGTGAGCTGCGCGACGTGCTGTTGCAAGGGCCTGGCGGTATCCGCATCGTCCCGGCCGCCTCCGGCACCCAGAGCATGGTTCATCTGAGCCCGGCCCAGCATGCCGGCCTGATCCAGGCGTTCAGTGATATCGGCGACAACCTCGACGTATTGGTGATCGACACCGCTGCGGGCATTGGTGACTCGGTAGTCAGCTTCGTGCGCGCCGCGCAGGAAGTCTTGCTGGTGGTGTGCGACGAACCGACCTCGATCACCGACGCTTACGCGCTGATCAAACTGCTTAACCGCGACTACGGCATGAACCGCTTCCGCGTCCTGGCCAACATGGCGCAGAGCCCGCAGGAAGGCCGCAACCTGTTCGCCAAGTTGACCAAGGTCACGGATCGCTTCCTCGACGTCGCCTTACAATACGTCGGCGCAGTGCCTTACGACGAAAGCGTACGCAAGGCCGTGCAGAAGCAACGCGCGGTGTATGAAGCCTTTCCGCGTTCCAAGTGCGCCCTGGCGTTCAAGGCCATTGCGCAGAAAGTCGATACCTGGCCACTGCCGGCCAACCCTCGTGGACATCTGGAGTTTTTCGTCGAGCGCCTCGTGCAACAAACGGCAGGACCCGTGCTATGACAGCCAGCGGTTACAACCTCTACAAGCAGTCGGCACGTGACGCGCAGTACGAGCTGATCGAGCGTTACGCGCCACTGGTCAAACGCATTGCCTACCACTTGCTGGCGCGTCTGCCGGCCAGTGTCCAGGTCGAAGACCTGATCCAGGCCGGGATGATCGGCCTGCTTGAAGTATCAACCAAATACGACGCCAGCAAAGGCGCGAGTTTCGAGACGTACGCGGGCATTCGAATCCGCGGCGCGATGCTCGATGAAGTGCGCAAGGGGGACTGGGCGCCACGTTCGGTCCACCGCAATACCCGCATGGTCAGCGACGCGATTCGCTCGATTGAAGCTAAAACCGGCCGTGACGCTAAAGATCACGAAGTTGCGGCCGAACTCCAATTGAGTCTCGACGATTATTACGGGATTTTGAACGACACCCTGGGCAGCCGGTTATTCAGTTTCGACGATCTGTTGCAGGACGGCGAACACGAAGGGCTGCATGAGGATGGCGCGAGTGCTCATCTCGAGCCGTCACGCGATCTGGAAGATGAACGCTTCCAGGCGGCGCTGGCGGACGCGATTGCCAATTTGCCGGAGCGTGAGCGACTGGTGTTGGCGCTGTACTACGACGAAGAGTTGAATCTCAAGGAAATCGGTGAGGTCCTGGGGGTCAGCGAGTCGCGGGTCAGCCAGTTACACAGCCAGTGCGCGGCCCGTTTGCGGGGGCGTTTGGGGGAGTGGCGAGCGCGCTGAAGGCAGTGTGGGGACACTGCGAATGGAGCTGGTGTGGTGTTGAACCGTACCGGTCTCGATCTGTTGTGCTCCAGACAGTCATTGAGTGCTTTGCCGGATTGATTGAAATGGCGCGTCCAGGTGCTGGGCGCGTTTAAGACTGCTTGGAGGTCGAATTGGACAAGAACATGAAAATCCTCATCGTTGATGACTTCTCAACGATGCGGCGGATCATAAAAAACCTGTTGCGTGACCTTGGGTTCACCAACACCGCCGAAGCCGATGACGGGCTGACCGGGTTGCCGATGCTGCAAAGCGGTAACTTCGATTTTCTGGTTACCGACTGGAACATGCCCGGTATGACCGGCATCGACCTGCTTCGTGCGGTGCGCGCCGATGAAAGGCTCAAGCACCTGCCGGTGCTGATGGTGACCGCCGAAGCCAAGCGCGAGCAAATCATCGAAGCGGCCCAGGCCGGTGTTAACGGCTATGTGGTCAAACCCTTCACAGCCCAGGCGTTGAAAGAAAAAATCGAGAAGATTTTCGAACGCATCGGCTGATGTACTGCGCACGGGGGAGCTATGGAGCATAACGAATCTTCACAGGGCGATTTTGAGTCGACCCTGAAAAAACACGCGGTCGAACTGGTCGACAGCCTTGAAAAAGGCAAGTTTGGCGACGCTGTGCAACTGATCCATGAGCTCAACCAGACCCGTGACCGCGGCCTGTATCAGGAAGTGGGCAAGCTCACCCGCGAGCTGCATAGCGCGATCGTCAATTTCCAGATTGACCCGCACATGCCGCAAGCCGAGGAAGTGTCTCAGATCACGGATGCCACCGAGCGCCTGTCCTATGTGGTCAAGCTGACCGAGGCCGCGGCCAACCGCACCATGGACCTGGTGGAAAACGCCACGCCGCTGATCAACAGCCTGAGCGATGAAGCCCAGGCGCTGAGCACGGATTGGGGACGGTTCATGCGTCGCGAAGTCGGGGCTGAAGAGTTCCGCGAACTGGCCCGGCGGGTCGATGGTTTCCTGACACGCAGCAGTGAAGACAACCGCGTCGTGTCGAGCAACCTCAACGACATTCTGCTGGCCCAGGATTACCAGGACCTCACCGGTCAGGTGATCAAGCGTGTGACCCAATTGGTCACCGAAGTTGAAAGCAATCTGCTCAAGCTCGTGCTCATGGCCAGTCACGTAGACCGCTTTGCGGGTATCGAACACGACCGTGAGGCGATGCTTGCTGAAAAAGATCCACAAAAACATCTCTCTCAGGGTGAAGGTCCGCAGATTCATGCCGATAAAAGAGAAGACGTTGTGTCCGGTCAGGACGATGTGGACGATTTGTTATCCAGTCTTGGATTTTAGTTTTCTGGGTTTTTAGACCTGTAGGAGCACCCCCTTAATGAGCTTCGGCGCCGATGAAGAGATCCTTCAGGATTTCCTGGTTGAGGCCGGCGAGATTCTAGAGCAACTGTCCGAGCAGCTGGTCGAGCTGGAAAGCCGACCTGATGATGCGGACTTGCTCAATGCAATTTTTCGCGGTTTTCACACTGTAAAAGGGGGCGCCGGCTTCCTCCAGCTCAACGAGCTGGTGGAGTGCTGTCACATCGCCGAGAACGTGTTCGACATCCTGCGCAAGGGTGAGCGTCGCGTCGACTCGGAACTGATGGACGTGGTTCTCGAAGCGCTGGACGCGGTGAACAGCATGTTCAGCGAAGTCCGCGAACGCAGCCCGATCACGGCTGCCACGCCTGAATTACTCGCGGCGCTGGCCCGTCTGGCCGAGCCGCAAATGGAAGCTGCACCGGCGCCGGTCGCTGAAGTGGTTGAAGCACCGGTCGCCGAAAGCGAATCGGGCGACATTACCGATAACGAATTCGAACAACTGCTGGACTCGCTGAACGCCGCCAAGGCCCAGGCCGAGGCGCCCGTAGCGGCTGCGCAGCCTGTTTCGCAGCCTGCCGCCGATGCAGCCGCCAGTGACGAAATCACCGATGCCGAGTTCGAGTCGTTGCTCGATCAATTGCACGGCAAAGGCCAGTTCGCCGCCGATGCAGTAGCCGCTGCGCCTGCTGCTCCGGCTGCTCCGAAAGCCGCCGGCGACAGCTCCGACATCACCGACGACGAGTTCGAAGCTCTGCTCGACCAGTTGCACGGCAAAGGCAACTTTGCGGTCGATGCGCTGGAATCGGCAATCGCTTCGGCGCCAGCCCCGGCTGCGCCAACCGCCGCTGCGGCCGGTAGCGATCTGATCTCCGATCATGAATTCGAATCGCTGCTCGACGAATTGCATGGCAAGGGCAAGTTCACTGAAGTGGGCACTGCGTCTGCTGTTGCTTCGGTAGCGACTCCGGTTGCCAAGGCACCAGCACCTGTGGCCAAGGCACCCGAGCCAAAAGCCGAAGCGCCGAAGCCTGCTGCCGCCGCAGCGCCGGCTCCTGCTCGTGCCCCGGCCGCGCCGCCCGCGGAAAAGCCAACCAGCGAAGCCGAGACCACCGTGCGGGTCGACACCGCGCGTCTCGACGAAATCATGAACATGGTCGGCGAGCTGGTACTTGTTCGTAACCGCCTGGTTCGTCTGGGCCTCAACAGCGGCGACGAAGCCATGTCCAAGGCCGTGTCGAACCTCGACGTGGTCACGGCCGATCTGCAAACCGCGGTCATGAAGACCCGGATGCAACCGATCAAGAAGGTCTTCGGGCGCTTCCCGCGCCTGGTTCGCGACCTGGCTCGCCAGCTCAAGAAAGAGATCAACCTGGAACTGGTCGGCGAAGAAACCGACCTCGACAAGAACCTCGTCGAGGCACTGGCCGACCCGTTGGTCCACTTGGTGCGCAACTCGGTCGACCACGGTATCGAAGAGCCGGCTGATCGCGAAGCGATGGGCAAGCCTCGCAGCGGCAAAGTGATTCTGTCCGCTGAACAGGAAGGCGACCACATCCTGCTGTCCATCTCCGATGACGGCAAGGGCATGGACGCTGACGTTTTGCGCGGGATCGCCGTGAAAAAAGGTTTGATGGACAAGGATGCGGCGGACCGTCTCAGCGAGTCCGATTGCTTCAACCTGATCTTCGCGCCGGGCTTCTCGACCAAGACCGAGATCTCCGACGTGTCCGGTCGTGGCGTGGGCATGGACGTGGTGAAAACCAAGATCGCCCAACTTAACGGCACCATCAATATCTACTCGACCAAGGGCAAAGGCTCGAAGATCGTCATCAAGGTCCCGTTGACCCTGGCGATCATGCCGACGCTGATGGTCATGCTCGGCAACCAGGCGTTCGCGTTCCCGCTGGTGAACGTCAACGAGATCTTCCACCTCGACCTGTCGCGCACCAACGTGGTGGACGGCCAGGAAGTGGTGATCGTGCGGGACAAGGCGCTGCCCTTGTTCTACCTCAAGCGCTGGCTGGTCAGCTCCGCCGCTCACGAAGAGCAGCGCGAGGGCCATGTGGTGATCCTTTCGGTGGGCACTCAACGGATCGGCTTCGTCGTCGATCAGTTGGTGGGCCAGGAAGAAGTGGTCATCAAGCCATTGGGCAAAATGCTCCAGGGAACCCCGGGCATGTCCGGTGCCACCATCACCGGTGACGGCCGCATTGCTCTGATTCTCGATGTTCCGAGCATGCTCAAGCGTTACGCCGCACGGCGTATTTGATTCTGGGGGAGCGGGGCGCCAGAGCCTCGCCCCGTCTAACGGAGTGTTTATGGTAGTCAAAGTCCTGGTGGTGGACGATTCGGGGTTTTTCCGCCGCCGCGTCTCGGAAATTCTTGCAGCGGATTCAAACATCCAGGTCGTCGGTACGGCGACCAACGGAAAAGAGGCGATCGATCAGGCCCTGGCCCTCAAGCCAGACGTGATCACCATGGACTACGAGATGCCAATGATGGATGGCATCACGGCGGTGCGGCACATCATGCAGCGCTGCCCGACCCCGGTGTTGATGTTCTCCTCGCTGACCCACGAAGGCGCCCGGGTCACCCTCGATGCGCTGGACGCCGGCGCGGTGGACTTCCTGCCGAAGAATTTCGAAGACATCTCCCGTAACCCGGAGAAGGTCAAGCAACTGCTGTGCGAGAAGATTCTCAGCATCTCGCGCAGTAACCGTCGTGTCAGCGCCTACACCCCTCCGGCACCGGTCGCTGCGCCAGCCCCGACGCCTGCGCCTTCGAGCGTCGGCAGCTACGGCAGCAGCGCGCCTGCGCGTCCGGCACCGGCACCGATTGCGGCGCGCCCCCATGCAGCGGCTCCGTCATCTCCCGCGCCGAAACGCAAAGCCTACAAATTGGTCGCCATCGGTACCTCCACCGGTGGCCCGGTTGCGCTGCAACGGGTTCTGACACAGTTGCCGGCCAACTTCCCGGCACCCATCGTGTTGATCCAGCACATGCCGGCAGCCTTCACCAAGGCCTTCGCCGAGCGCCTGGACAAGCTGTGCCGCATCAGTGTCAAGGAAGCCGAGGATGGCGACATCCTGCGTCCGGGCCTGGCGCTGCTCGCACCCGGTGGCAAGCAGATGATGATCGACGGCCGTGGCGCGGTGAAAATCCTGCCGGGCGACGAGCGTCTGAACTACAAGCCGTGCGTGGACATTACCTTCGGTTCCGCGGCCAAGTCCTACGGCGACAAAGTTCTGGCGGTGGTACTGACCGGCATGGGCGCCGACGGTCGCGAAGGCGCGCGTCTGCTCAAGCAGGGTGGCAGTGCGATCTGGGCCCAGGATGAAGCCAGTTGTGTGATCTACGGCATGCCAATGGCCATCGTCAAAGCCGAACTCGCGGACGCGGTGTACAGCCTCGACGACATCGGTCGGCACCTGGTTGAGGCTTGCATCTGATGGATGTGCTCAGCCTTATCGGGATCATCATGGCGTTCGTCGCCATCATCGGCGGCAACTACCTTGAAGGCGGTCACCTCGGCGCACTGGCCAACGGCCCGGCGGCGTTGATCGTACTCGGTGGCACCATTGGTGCCGCGCTGCTGCAATCGCCGATGAGTGCCTTCAAGCGTGCCATCCAGATTCTCGCCTGGATTCTGTTTCCGCCTCGCGTGGACCTGGCCGGCGGCATTGATCGCGTGGTGAACTGGAGCCTGACCGCTCGCAAGGAAGGTTTGCTCGGGCTGGAAGGGGTGGCCGACGCCGAACCTGACAGCTACTCGCGTAAAGGCCTGCAATTGCTGGTCGACGGTGCCGAGCCGGAAGCGATCCGCAGCATTCTGGAAGTGGATTTCTACACCCAGGAAAGCCGCGACATCGAAGCCGCCAAAGTCTTTGAAAGCATGGGCGGCTACGCGCCGACCATCGGTATCATCGGTGCGGTGATGGGCCTGATCCACGTCATGGGCAACCTGGGCGACCCATCGCAACTGGGCAGTGGCATCGCCGTCGCCTTCGTCGCTACCATCTACGGCGTGGCCAGTGCCAACCTGGTGCTGTTGCCGATTGCCGCCAAGCTCAAGTCCATCGCGTTACGGCAGTCGCGCTATCGCGAAATGTTGCTGGAAGGGATCCTGTCGATCGCCGAAGGTGAAAACCCTCGCTCTATTGAGTTGAAGCTTCAGGGCTTCATGGATTGATGGGGGTAATGGATCATGGCTCGTCGCAGGCAACATGAAGAACATGTGAACCATGAACGTTGGCTGGTTTCCTACGCCGACTTCATCACCTTGCTGTTCGCGTTCTTCGTGGTGATGTACTCGATCTCGTCGATCAACGAAGGCAAGTACAAGATCATTTCCGAGGCGTTGATCGGGGTGTTTACCGACTCTGACCGCGCCCTCAAGCCGATTCCCATCGGCGAAGAGAGACCGAAGACCGTGACCCCGGCCAAACCGCTGGTCAAGGACAGCGAGCAGATCGACGCCGGCATCGCCCAGGCCGCCAACGATCCACTCAAAAGCATCGCCGATGACATCAGCGCGGCGTTCGGCGACTTGATCAGTTCCAACCAGATGACCGTGCGCGGCAACGAGTTGTGGGTCGAGATCGAACTCAATTCCAGCCTGTTGTTCGGCAGCGGCGACGCCATGCCCAGCGACATTGCGTTCAACATTATCGACAAGGTCGCCGCGATTCTCCGGCCGTTCGACAACCCGATCCACGTCGAAGGTTTCACCGACGATCAACCGATCCGCACCGCGCAATACCCAACCAACTGGGAACTGTCCTCGGCCCGTTCGGCGAGCATCGTGCGGATGCTGGCGATGCAGGGCGTGAACCCTGGTCGCCTGGCATCGGTGGGTTATGGCGAATTCCAGCCAGTGGCCAACAACGCCACCGCCGAAGGCCGTGCGCGCAACCGTCGGGTGGTGCTGGTGGTGTCACGCAATCTTGATGTACGGCGTAGCCTCACCGGTACCGGAACGGCTCATGCACAACCGGATGCCGCATTGAAGCGGGCTGGCACACAAACTGCACCGACCCCGGTCAAGTCGCCGGGACGCGAGAGTGCCGTCAATTCTCCGTCACCCGCATTAATACGTTGAGCTATTTCTCGGTCGACGTTTTCGACCGGGAGGAACAATCCGAATGAGAGTCTGGGCAGTTGCCAATCAAAAGGGTGGTGTCGGTAAAACCACTTCCTCCATTGCTTTAGCCGGTTTACTGGCGGAGGCGGGCAAGCGCGTGGTTGTGGTCGATCTCGACCCCCACGGCTCCATGACCAGCTACTTCGGTTACGACCCCGACAGCCTAGAGCACAGCAGCTACGACCTGTTTCTGCACAAGGGCAACGTGCCGCAAGGCTTGCCCGGTCAGTTGTTGATGCCCACCAGCGACGAACGAATTTCCCTGTTGCCATCGAGCACCGCGCTGGCCACCCTTGAGCGCCAGTCGCCGGGCCAGAGCGGTTTGGGCCTGGTGATCGCCAAGAGTCTGGCGCAGTTGTGGCAAGACTTCGATTACGCCGTGATCGACAGCCCGCCGTTGCTCGGCGTGCTGATGGTCAATGCCTTGGCGGCCAGCCAGCAGTTGGTGATTCCGGTGCAGACCGAGCACCTGGCGGTCAAAGGCCTGGAACGCATGGTCAACACGCTGGCGATGATCAACCGCTCGCGCAAACTGGCGTTGCCGTTCAACATCGTGCCGACCCTGTTCGACCGCCGCACCCAGGCTTCGCTTGGCACTCTGCGCGTGCTGCGCGACAAGTACCCGGAAGAAATCTGGCAAGGCTACATCCCGATCGACACCCGCTTGCGTGACGCGAGCCGGGCAGGGCTGACGCCGTCGCAATTCGATGGCAAGAGTCGCGGCGTTCTCGCCTACCGCGCACTGCTCAAGCATCTGTTGGCCCAGCAACTTGTTCCGCAGGTGGCTTGAGATGAGCCTGATTCCTACGATGGTATTCGCATGACCCGGCCGGTGAAGATCACCTCGCGCCCGCAATTGGCCCTTCAGTCTTATCTGGATGGCTTGCTGCAGGACGCGACCGAAGAGCTGTTGCCTGAAGTCGAGGCGCTCCCTGAGGTTGTCGAGGCTGAAGCTGCGCTGGACGAGTTCCAGGCGGCGGTGCTCGAAGAGCAGGCGCGCGATGCGCAGAAGCCGGCAGTGGTCGCGGCCCCCGTTGTTGCGCCAGTGGCGAAGGCACCGGTGGCCGTGATCGAAGCGCCGGCACCGATTCTGGCGTCCGTGTCGACGATTGCGCCGTTGCTGCAAGCGTTGGTGCCGCCGGTGGTGGAAGTTCATCTGCCGCCGAGCAACACGCCGCCTCCGGTGGAAAATGACGATCGTCCGGCCTGGGCGGCCGAGCCGTTCGAATGCCTGTTGTTCGATGTCGCCGGGTTGACCCTCGCGGTGCCGCTGGTGTGCCTGGGTTCGATTTATTCCCTGGCCGGCCACGAGCTGACGCCGTTGTTCGGTCAGCCGGAATGGTTCCTCGGGATCCTGCCAAGCCAGGCCGGCAACCTGAAGGTGCTGGATACCGCACGCTGGGTCATGCCGGACCGCTACCGCGACGATTTCCGCCAGGGCCTGCAATACGTTATTTCAGTCCAGGGCTATGAGTGGGGGCTGGCGGTGCATCAGGTCAGCCGCTCGTTGCGCCTGGACCCGAATGAAATCAAATGGAGAAGTCACCGGGGACAGCGGCCATGGCTCGCCGGCACGGTGATTGAACACATGTGCGCTTTGCTCGATGTCGCCGCACTGGCCGAATTGATCGCCAGCGGCGGGGCGAAGCACATGGGCGGCAGTAAGCCGAACCACAAACCGACATAAAAAACACGCATCGGCATTCAAGTGCCGGTGCACTGAATACACACCGCTAGGGCGGTTTTTCGAGGGGTCAGGGTATGAATGACAAGGCGACGGCGGCAAAAGGTTCCGAAGATCCGATCCTGCAATGGGTCACCTTCAAGCTGGACAATGAAACCTACGGCATTAACGTGATGCGCGTTCAGGAAGTCCTGCGCTACACCGAAATCGCTCCGGTACCGGGTGCCCCGAGCTACGTGCTGGGTATCATCAACCTGCGCGGCAACGTGGTCACCGTGATCGACACCCGCCAGCGTTTCGGCCTGGGCACGGTCGACGTCAGCGACAACACCCGCATCGTCATCATCGAAGCCGACAAGCAAGTGGTCGGGATCATGGTCGACAGCGTGGCTGAAGTGGTTTATCTGCGTCAGTCGGAAATCGAGACCGCACCGAACGTCGGTAACGAAGAGTCCGCCAAGTTCATTCAAGGCGTGTGCAACAAGAACAATGAACTGCTGATCCTGGTCGAGCTGGACAAGATGATGAGCGAAGAAGAATGGTCGGAACTGGAGAGTATCTGATTGATTCTTGAGGTGGCTGTGATTGTCCTGTTCCTTTTGTGGGCAGGCACGCTGGCGATGTTCCTGGCGTACATCCGCGCTCAAAGGCAGGTCGCCGCACAACAGGCTCAGGGCGATGCGCTGCGCGATCAGCGCATCAAGGACCTGGCCAAGCGCGTCGACGACTACCAGAACGGCAACGTGCGCATGGGTGAAGACCTGCACGAACTGCGCGCGGTGGTCGGGCCGTTGCCGGACAAGCTGGCGCAGTTGGAACAGCGTGATCCATCGAGCCTTTCATTCGCCCAGGCCGCGCGCCTGGTGGGGATGGGGGCCAGCGTCGATGAGCTGACTCAGTCTTGCGGCTTGACCCAGGCTGAGGCGGAGTTGATGAGCAAGTTGCACAGAAACTGAGAAGAGCAAAAGATCGCAGCCTCGTTTCACTCGACAGCTCCTGCATTGGGATGGTGTAAGCCCTGTAGGAGCTGTCGAGTGAAACGGCGCTGCGATCTTTTTACATTCAACAAAGATTCAATAATCATCCCCGCGCTCGGTGACGTCCTTCTCCACCGTCACCGCATGCGGATCATGCCCCGCCGGAAACTTGCCTTTCAGATTCCAGGCAAACGCAATGATCTCGGCAATCGTGCGGTACAACTCCTCGGGAATACTCTCGCCCAATTCCATCCGCGCCAGCAGTTTCACCAGTTCGGCGTTCTCGTAAATCGGCACTTCGTAGTCACGGGCAATCCGTAGAATTTCTTCAGCCAGTTCTTCGTCACCTTTGGCCGTAAGGGTAGGGGCGTGGCTGCCGTCGTATTTGAGGGCGATGGCCTGGCGCGGTGCGGTGGATTCGTTCATGCGGTTTCGTCGACCCAGCGTTGTTCGAGACGGGTTTGAGGGCCTTGTGGCGGTGTGCCGAGGTGGCAATCCAGATCGCCGACGTTCAGCCCGGAATCCAGCAGGCGCTGGCGCAGCGCGGCCAGATTGCTTTCGATCAGGCTCGCGGTGTACGGCCGTTCGGCCCACAGCTGACTGGAGAGGCTGCCTTTGATCAGTTGGGCCTGAATCTGCAACGGCCCCAACGGTTCCATGTCGAATGCCAGCTCGACGCGCCATAGCGGTTGCTTGGGTTCGCGTTCGTCGCGGCGTTCGCGCGGTTGTTCTTTTTCGGGGGCTTCTTCGCGCTGGAATTTGACCTGCAACGGCACGATGTCCTGCAGGTTGCGCATGGGGATTTCCAGTTGCCAGGTGCTCATCAACCGCCCGTCACTGGTGACGCCAGTCTGCTCAAGGCTCGACAGCTGATGACTTTGCAAACGTGAAACCGCCGCCGCAGCCAGGCGCAGCAGGTGCTCGAGATCATCTTCGCCTTCCGCGCTTTGCAACAGGCGCTCGGGCAGTGGGAAGCTGGTCGGCGACGGTTTGGCACTGACTTGCCCGAGCATGCCGAGGGCATTGCGCACAAAACTCGGCATGGCCTGGGCCAGGGTGTTGGCGGCGATGATTGCGTTGAGATTGGTATTGGCCGGCAGGCCCGGCGTCAGTTGGGCGATCAGCTTGAGCAGGTCGCCTTTCATGTCTGGCACCAGCGTCGGGTTTTGTCCGGTCAGCAATTTGGCTTCGAGGAACAGGCCACTGTTGGCCAGCGCCTGGGCCAGGCCTTTGGGCGTACTCAATTGTTGGACGTCCGGCAGGCCGGCGAGCAATTTGTCCACGGCAGCGCGCAGGTCGCTGGAGGTTTGATCCGACGGCGGCAGGTTTTGCAGGACCTTGATCAAGCCATCCAGAGAACCCTGGCGACTTTGCTGGCTGACCAATTGTTGCGTCACCGCCAACTGTTCCTGACGGCTGCTCAGCGGCACGAATTTGAGTGTCTGGGTGTCCTGCACCAAGGCACTCAGCAAGGTGCCGATGCGCAGCGGCGTCGGGCTGTCGATGCTCAGCGTGCTGCCGCTCAGCGCGGTGTTGAGCAGGCTCACCATCGAGCGAAACACCGTCGGCTGGCCCGGCACCTGCGGCATCACCTGAGAGGTCAGCACTTTGCCTTGCAGCAGGGTGCCGACCGGCAGTTGCGCCGTGTCGATACGGGTAAGGGTGGCGACGCTGGAGGCGATGGCCTGTTGCACCGTGACTGCCAGATTGCCCGCCGACGGCTGGGTGATCGACAGGCTGGTACCCTGGGGCAATGGCTGAGTGCTGGTGGCCTGGACAGTGGTCTGGCGGCCGCTGTCGAGGGTGACCTTGAGCAACAGTTGAAAGGTCTGATCCGCCTGCTTGAGTGACAGCACTTCAGCCTTGGCGGTCTGACCGGCCGTGATCAGGCCCTCCATCGGCGTCAGCAGCTTGAGCAACTCGCCGCTGATCACCAATGGACGCGCAGTCGCCGGGTTGGTTGGCGGGAGCGGGAGGATGTTCATTTCGCCTGTCATACGCGGACACAACCTGAGGAAATTGCACTCTTGAGAGTAGGGAACGCCATGTATAATGCCGCCCGTCTTTCGCTGAGTGGCGAAAACTTTGCAATTGATTGACGCAGCTCTCTAGAACAAGCCGTCATAGCATCTATGCTGCATCTCTTTAACGGCCGCGCCAGAGCCGACTTGAACCGCATAAGGCCCGTGAACCCTTGACCAGTCCTGTCCTGCAAACCGTTGCCCTTGCCTGTGAGCGAGACCTTCGGCTGCTTTTCGAAAATCTCGAATTGCGACTGGCCAGTGGCGAAATGTTACAGATCAGCGGCCCCAACGGCAGTGGCAAGACCAGCCTGCTACGTCTGCTTTGCGGTTTGATGCATCCGACCGCCGGTCAAGTGTTGCTCAACGGCCAGCCACTGAACGAACAACGCAGTGAACTGGCGCGCAACCTGCTGTGGATCGGCCATGCCGCCGGCATCAAGGACCTGCTGACCCCCGAAGAAAACCTCAGCTGGCTCTGCGCCTTGCATCAACCGGCCTCCCATGAGGCGATCTGGCAAGCACTGGCGGCGGTGGGGCTGCGCGGTTTCGAGGATGTTCCCTGTCACACCCTGTCTGCCGGCCAGCAACGTCGTGTGGCGTTGGCGCGGTTGTACCTGGACAGCCCGCCGCTGTGGATCCTCGACGAGCCATTCACCGCGCTCGACAAACAAGGCGTGGCGCAACTCGAAGAACACCTGGCCGCGCACTGCGAGCGCGGCGGCATGGTGGTGCTGACCACTCACCACACGCTGAGCCGGATGCCGGCCGGTTATCGCGACATTGATTTGGGGAATTGGGCCGTATGAGTGTTTTCGGCCTGTTGGTCGCCCGTGAGGCTCGTTTGCTGTTCCGCCGTCCCGCCGAATTGGCGAACCCGTTGGTATTTTTCGCCATCGTCGTCTCCTTGTTCCCGCTGGCGGTTGGTCCCGAGACTCAATTGTTGCAAACCTTGTCTCCGGGGCTGGTCTGGGTGGCGGCGCTTTTATCGGTTTTACTCTCGCTGGACGGGCTCTTCCGCAGTGATTTCGAAGACGGATCCCTTGAACAGTGGGTCCTTTCGTCGCACCCCCTGCCTCTTCTGGTGCTGGCCAAGGTGCTGGCACACTGGGCCTTTTCCGGCCTGGCACTGGTTTTGCTCGCGCCATTGCTGGCGCTGATGCTCGGTTTGCCTGCCGCTTGTCTGCCGGTGTTGCTGCTTTCTTTATTGCTCGGTACACCGGTGTTGAGCCTGCTCGGTGCGGTGGGCGCGGCGCTGACGGTAGGATTGAAGCGTGGTGGCCTGTTGCTGGCGCTGCTAATTCTACCGCTGTATATCCCGGTGTTGATTCTCGGCAGTGGCGCCTTGCAGGCGGCATTGCAGGGCATGCCGGCGACTGGTTATCTCTTGTGGCTTGGTAGCCTGACCGCCCTGGCGATAACCCTGGCACCTTTTGCAATAGCTGCTGGCCTGAAGATCAGTGTCGGCGAATAATGAGGTCTGGTTAAAATTTAACCAGTAAAGACCCTTTGGCTGTTTCGTGATAACGAACAGCAACCGTGATGGAAACAGCAATGAACTGGACCTGGTTTCATAAGCTCGGCTCGCCCAAATGGTTTTACGGCATCAGTGGCAAATTGCTGCCCTGGCTGAGCGTCGCGGCGTTGCTGCTGATTAGCGTCGGCGTGGTCTGGGGCCTGGCCTTCGCACCGCCGGACTACCAGCAAGGCAACAGCTTTCGAATCATCTATATCCACGTTCCCGCCGCCATGCTGGCGCAGTCGATCTACGTGATGCTGGCCGTGTGCGGCGTTGTCGGGCTGGTGTGGAAAATGAAACTGGCCGACGTCGCCCTGCAATGCGCCGCCCCGATCGGTGCCTGGATGACCGCCGTGGCGCTGGTTACCGGAGCGATCTGGGGCAAACCGACCTGGGGTTCGTGGTGGGTCTGGGATGCGCGACTTACGTCCATGTTGATTCTGCTGTTTCTGTACTTCGGTCTTATTGCGCTGGGCAACGCCATCAGCAATCGTGACAGCGCGGCCAAGGCCTGCGCGGTGCTGGCGATTGTCGGCGTGATCAACATCCCGATCATCAAATACTCGGTGGAGTGGTGGAACACCCTGCACCAGGGCGCGACGTTCACCCTCACCGAAAAACCGGCGATGCCTGCCGAGATGTGGCTGCCACTGCTGCTGACGGTGCTGGGGTTCTACTGTTTCTTCGGCGCGGTGCTGTTGCTGCGCATGCGCCTTGAAGTGCTCAAGCGCGAAGCCCGGGCGAGCTGGGTGAAATCCGAAGTGCAGAACAGTCTGGAGGCCGCTCGATGAGTTTCGCTTCATTCGGCGACTTTCTCGCCATGGGCCATCACGGCCTGTATGTCTGGTCAGCCTATGGCATTTGCCTGGCGGTGCTGGCCCTCAACGTGGCGGCGCCGATCCTGGCCCGCAAGCGGTATCTGCAACAAGAGGCGCGTCGTTTGCGCCGGGAGAACGGCCAGTGAATCCGCTGCGTAAAAAGCGTCTTGTCATCATTCTCGCGATCCTGGTCGGTGTCGGCGCTGCCGTCGGCCTGGCCCTGAGCGCCCTGCAGCAGAACATCAATCTGTTTTACACCCCGACCCAGATCGCCAATGGCGAAGCGCCGCAAGACACGCGCATCCGTGCGGGCGGCATGGTCGAAAAAGGCTCGCTGCAACGTTCCGGCGATTCCCTGGACGTGAAATTCATCGTCACCGACTTCAACAAATCCGTGACCATCAGCTATCGCGGCATCCTCCCGGACCTGTTCCGCGAAGGGCAGGGCATCGTTGCCCTCGGCAAGCTCAACGCTGATGGCGTGGTGGTGGCCGACGAAGTGCTGGCCAAGCACGACGAGAAGTACATGCCGCCGGAAGTGACCAAGGCGTTGAAAGACAGTGGTCAATCGGCACCTACGCCAGCCAAGGAGGGCTAACGGATGACTTCCGCACTTTACAGCTCGGGGCTGTTCATCCCCGAACTCGGCCATCTGGCCATGATCCTGGCGTTGTGTTTTGCGTTGGTGCAGGCCGTGGTGCCGTTGCTCGGTGCCTGGCGCGGCGACCGTTTGTGGATGAGCCTGGCCCAGCCGGCCGCGTGGGGGCAGTTCGCGTTTTTGCTGTTCGCCTTCGGTTGCCTGACCTATGCGTTCATGACGGACGACTTCTCCGTCGCCTACGTGGCCAGCAACTCCAACAGCGCGCTGCCGTGGTACTACAAGTTCAGCGCCGTGTGGGGCGCTCACGAAGGGTCGTTGCTGCTGTGGGCGTTGATTCTCGGCGGCTGGACCTTCGCGGTGTCGGTGTTCTCCCGACAGTTGCCGCAAGTGATGCTGGCCCGGGTGCTGGCGGTGATGGGCATGATCAGCACGGGTTTCCTGCTGTTCCTGATCCTGACGTCTAACCCTTTCGCCCGGATCCTGCCGCAGATGCCGGCGGACGGGCGCGATCTTAATCCTCTGCTGCAAGACATCGGCCTGATCGTTCATCCGCCGATGCTGTACATGGGTTACGTCGGCTTCTCCGTGGCCTTCGCCTTCGCCATCGCCGCGCTGTTGGGCGGTCGTCTCGATGCGGCGTGGGCGCGCTGGTCCCGTCCGTGGACCATCGTCGCCTGGGCCTTCCTTGGCATCGGTATCACGTTGGGTTCCTGGTGGGCCTACTACGAGCTCGGCTGGGGCGGCTGGTGGTTCTGGGACCCGGTGGAAAACGCGTCCTTCATGCCTTGGCTGGTGGGCACGGCGCTGATTCACTCATTGGCGGTCACGGAAAAACGTGGCGTGTTCAAGAGCTGGACCGTGCTGTTGGCCATCGCCGCATTCTCGTTGAGCCTGCTCGGGACCTTCCTGGTGCGTTCCGGCGTGCTGACCTCGGTTCACGCCTTTGCCTCCGACCCTGAGCGTGGCGTGTTCATTCTGGTCTTCCTGCTGTTTGTGGTCGGTGGTTCATTGACGCTGTTCGCCCTGCGCGCGCCGGTGGTCAAGAGCCATGTCGGCTTCAACCTCTGGTCCCGGGAAACCCTGCTGCTGGGCAACAACCTGGTGCTGGTGGTGGCTGCTTCGATGATTCTGCTGGGCACCCTGTATCCGCTGATCCTTGACGCGATGACCGGTGCCAAGCTGTCGGTCGGCCCGCCGTACTTCAACGCGCTGTTCATTCCGTTGATGGCGATCCTGATGATAGTGATGGCGGTCGGCGTGGTGGTGCGCTGGAAAGACACCCCGGTCAAATGGCTGGTGAGCATGCTGACCCCGGTATTACTCGGCAGCGCCGCGCTGGCCGTCGTGGCGGGTGTTGCTTACGGCGATTTCAACTGGGCGGTGCTGGCAACCTTCATGTTGGCTGCGTGGGTGTTGCTGGCCGGTGTGCGGGACATTTTCGACAAGACTCGCCACAAAGGCTTGATCAAAGGACTGCCGACCCTGACCCGCAGTTATTGGGGCATGCAACTCGCGCATTTGGGTATCGCCGTGTGCGCGCTGGGTGTCGTGTTGTCGAGCCAGAACAGCGCCGAGCGTGATCTGCGCCTGGCACCGGGTGAGTCCATGAGCCTGGCCGGTTACCAGTTTGTGTTCGAAGGCGCCAAGCACTTCGAAGGCCCGAACTTCACGTCCGACAAGGGCACCGTACGGGTGATCCGCGACGGTAAGGAAGTCAGCGTGCTGCACCCGGAAAAACGCCTGTACACGGTGCAGAACTCGATGATGACCGAGGCCGGGATCGACGCCGGTTTCACCCGTGACCTGTACGTCGCACTGGGCGAGCCGTTGGGCGAGGGCGCCTGGGCGGTTCGCGTGCACGTCAAACCGTTCGTGCGCTGGATCTGGTTCGGTGGGCTGCTCACAGGTGTAGGCGGGTTGCTGGCGGCGCTGGATCGCCGTTATCGAGTCAAGGTAAAAAGCCGCGTGCGTGAAGCGCTCGGCATGACGGGAGCCACCGCATGAGACGTTGGTTGATGCTGTTGCCGCTGGCGATTTTTCTGGTGGTTGCTGTTTTTCTGTATCGGGGGCTGTACCTGAACCCGGCCGAGTTGCCCTCGGCGATGATCGGCAAGCCGTTCCCGGAGTTTTCCCTGCTCTCGGTGCAGGGCGACAAAACCCTGACCAAAGCGGACATTCTGGGTAAACCGGCGCTGGTCAACGTCTGGGGCACCTGGTGCATTTCCTGCCGGGTCGAGCACCCGGTGTTGAACAAACTGGCCGAGAAGGGCGTGGTGATCTACGGCATCAACTACAAGGACACCAATGCAGACGCCTTGAAGTGGCTGGCCGAGTTCCACAACCCGTATCAACTGGACGTCCGTGACGATGAAGGCACCCTGGGCCTGAACCTCGGTGTGTATGGCGCACCGGAAACCTTCTTCATCGACGCCAAGGGCATCATCCGCGACAAATTCGTCGGGGTGATCGACGAACAGGTCTGGCGCGAAAAACTGGCGGCCAAGTATCAGGCGCTGGTCGACGAGGCCAAGCCATGAAACGCTGGATTGCCGCCGCCGTTCTGGGGTTGAGCATGGCCGGCGTGGCCCATGCCGCCATCGATACCTATGAGTTCGCCAAAGAAGGCGATCGCGAGCGTTTTCGCGAGCTGACCAAAGAGCTGCGTTGCCCCAAGTGCCAGAATCAGGACATTGCCGATTCCAACGCACCGATCGCCGCCGACCTGCGCAAAGAGATTTTCCGCATGCTCGGCGAGGGCAAGGACAATCAGCAGATCATCGACTTCATGGTCGACCGCTACGGTGATTTCGTCCGTTATAAACCTGCTCTGAATGCCAAGACCGCATTGCTCTGGTTCGGCCCGGCCGGCCTGCTGCTGGGCGGTTTTGTGATCATCGCCGTGATCGTCCGCCGTCGTCGCGTGCAACGCGCTGACAGCCCGGACACGCTTTCTTTTGATGAGCGCGAGCGCCTCGACCACCTGTTGGATAAAACCAAGCATGATTGATTTCTGGCTCGCTGCAGGCCTGCTGCTTCTGGTAGCCCTGAGTTTTTTGCTGATCCCCGTTCTGCGCGGTCGTCGCGCCCAGCTTGAAGAGGATCGTACGGCGCTTAACGTCGCGCTGTATCAGGAGCGCGTGGCTGAGTTGCAGACTCAGCAGGAAGAAGGCGTACTCAACGCCGAACAAATGAATGCCGGCCGCGCCGAAGCCGCCCGTGAACTGCTTGCCGACACCGAAGGCGTCGAGGCACCGCGAGTGTCGCGCCTGGGCAAGCCATGGCCATTGCTGGCGGCAATTCTGGTGCCCGTGCTGGGCCTTGGGCTGTACCTGCATTTCGGTGCCAGCGACAAAGTCGAGCTGACCCGCGAGTTCGCCCAGGCACCGCAGTCGATGGAAGAGATGACCCGTCGCCTGGAGCGTGCGGTTGCGGCCCAACCGGATTCGGCCGAAGGCCTGTACTTCCTCGGCCGCACTTACATGGCTCAGGACCGCCCTGGCGATGCGGCGAAGATCTTCGAGCGTACCGTGAACCTGGCCGGTCGCCAGCCGGAACTGCTCGGGCAGTGGGCTCAGGCCCAATACTTCGCCGATGGCAAGAAGTGGTCGGACAAGGTCCAGGCCCTGACTGACGAAGCACTGAAAGCCGATCCGAAGGAGGTCACCAGCCTAGGTCTGCTGGGCATCGCGGCCTTCGAAGGCGAGCGTTACCAGGAAGCCATCGACTATTGGAATAGGCTGTTGGTGCAACTGCCGCCGGATGATCAGTCCCGTGTCGCGCTGCAAGGCGGCATCGCCAAGGCCGCCGAGAAGCTTGAAGCCAGCGGTGGCAAGGTGGCTCAGGTTCAGGCTCCGGCAGTGAAGGTTGCAGCACTGCTCAAGGTGCGTGTCGATCTGGCTCCCGACTTGAAAGCCAGGGTCCAGCCCGGCGACAGCGTGTTCATCTTCGCCCGCGCCACCGCAGGCCCGCCCGCACCATTGGCGGCCAAGCGTCTGACCGTTGCCGACCTGCCAGCGACCGTCGAGCTGGGCGATACCGACGCAATGATGCCCCAGTTGAAACTGTCGAACTTCCCCGAAGTCCAACTGGTTGCGCGCATCTCCCGCGCCGGCCAACCGACTGCCGGCGAGTGGATCGGTCGTAGCCAACCTTTGGCCACCAGCACCAGCGCGCCACAAAAACTGACCATCGACAGCCCGGATAAATAACAGGAAACGCCACCATGACCGCCTTCGCTCGTATCACTCTCCTCAGCATGATGGTTTTGGGGCTAAGCGCTTGTGCGGTCCAGGAGCAGGAGCCCGAACGGCTGCCGCCGATTCCGCCCTCGCAGCCGAGCACCAAACCGACCACACCGAGCAAACCGGTCACGCCGAGCAAACCATCGAAGCCGGTGCCACGCACCTCCGCCAGCTTCGCCCCGCCACCGGGGGGCAACAGCCATTGGGATGCGAAACTCGGTGTTTACGTCCTCGACAATCAAACCAACACCTTCTACCGCCAGCGCACCTACTACCGCTGGGACAACGGCTGGAGCCGCTCGATCAGCCCTAACGGGCCGTGGGAAGAGACGGATATCCACGGTGTACCGGGTGGGCTGGGCAGACAATTCGGGCAGTGAATGGAAACGGCGATCTGAGGATCGCCGTTTTGCTTTTTGGCATTTATGAAAGGCGATTAAAGAATGGCCTGATAGTGGGTCAACGCCTTGCTCGACCGAGTCAGGCCTTGGCGCAACAGCAGTTCGAGATAAGTGCTGACATCCATCGGCGGCATCTTTAGCTGTTTGCGTTGCCGTTGTGCTGCCGCAACAACTGCTGCCGGGTCCAGATCGAAGAGGTTATCGACGAACTCGTCAGGATGCTGGGCCTCGATGCCAAAAGGTCCCAGTCGTCAGGAAAATCTTTCTGATTAAAGGTCACAATGACACTGGCATTGCAGCGTATAGCGGCAGCCAGAACATGTCGGTCATCGACATCAGGTAGGGTTAGCCCTTCGATCAGCCTTTCGTAACCGTAGACGCAAGCATCAGGTATGGCCTGATCCATCAAGTCGGACGTGCGATCCAACTGCTCTGTTGTCAGGTCCGGGCGGTTCTTCAGTAGATTGCGCTTCCATTCGTTATGTATCTCCAGTGACCATCGCGCCCTGAAACGCCCGGAGAGCGCGAGCCACATCAGAAAATCTCTCAAGGGCGCGGGGTACAAAACACATGCGTCATATACAGCGGTAAAAGGGGAGTGCCTCACTCGTATCCTGTCCTTAACGCTTGTGCCTGCTCGGCGAGAAGCGTCATTGCTTGCTCGCTGGCTATGTCGCGCTGGGTTTTATAGTCCATCAAATCGGTAAAGCGCACACGTCGGTGCTTGCCGGTTTTGTGGTAGGACAACTCACCGGACTCCAGCAGTTTGATCAGGTGCGGGCGTGAGACATTGAGCAAGTCCGCCGCTTCCTGGGTGGTCAGTTCAGCGTGTACCGGGACCACTTTGACGGCGTTGCCTGCAGCGAGCTCTGCCAGGATGTCGACAAGCAACCGAAGCGCTGAGGTGGGAAGTTCGACGCTGTGTGCTTCATTCTGCTCATCGAAAATCTGGATATGCTGAGTTTCGAATTGGGTGGCGAGGTAGGCAGCCAAGGCGCGCTGACCTTCGATAGCGGCCTGGACCTCACGCTCCATGGGCAGGTTAAGGGGGGGATGGATAACTGGTGACATGATGCTTTCCAATATTCTGAATAATCGATATTGGAAGGCTATTCGAATCAAACGAAAATCGCAATAAACGAAACGACCGGCTTTTCAGCTCCTTATGCAGTCGCGTTAGTGCTTCCTGACGCTTTCGCGGACAAGCCCGCTCACACAGGGACTTACGTTTGTTCACGATGTTTCTAACGTTGTTACGCCGTCGCCAGTGCCGGTTTCTCCGACACACTCAAAAACCGCAACAACGCCAGCAACGGAAACACGCTGCCGACGATCACGATCCACAACCAGCCACCGTGTTCGTACACCGCACTGGCCACTGATGAGCCGAACGCGCCGCCGATGAAGATGCTGGTCATGTACAGTGCATTCAGACGGCCGCGGCTCTTGGCGTCGAGGGTGTAGACCGCGCGCTGGCCGAGGACCATGTTCATCTGCACACAGAAATCCAGCACCACGCCGGTCACGGCCAGGCCGATGACGCTGTAGGCCGGGTGGATGAAGGCCGGCAGGAAGCTCAGGCTGGCGAACAGCATCGCCAGCAGCGAGGCGAGGCGGGTGTGGCCGGCATCGGCCAGTCGACCGGCGATGGGCGCGGCAATCGCGCCGATGGCTCCGACCAGGGCGAAGATCGCGATCTGGGTTTGCGACAGACCGTGATTGCGCGCCAGTTCCAGCGGCACGGCGGTCCAGAACAGGCTGAACGTAGCGAACATGCAACCCTGATAAAACGCCCGTTGACGCAACACCGGTTGCTGGCGCAGCAGCGTCCAGAGCGAGCCCAGTAACTGGCCATAAGAGGCGCTGTGATCAGGCTGGCGCTTGGGCACCGTCAGGGCCAGTACGATGCTGATTGCAGCCATCAAAACTGCGGCAATGACGAACATAGCGCGCCAGCCGAAGTGGTCAGCCACTACGCTGGACACCGGCCGGGCCAGCAGAATCCCCAACAGCAAACCGCCCATGATCCCGCCAACCACACGGCCGCGCGACGCTTCCGGCGTCAGGTGGGCGGCCAGCGGAATCAGGATCTGTACCGACACCGAGCTGAAACCCACCAGCAACGAAATCAGCAGAAACACGTTCGGCTGATCGGTGAACGCCGCGCCTAGCAAACTGGCAATCGCCACCACGGTGGTGATGATCATCAAGCGGCGGTTTTCCAGCAGATCGCCCAGCGGCACCAGGAAGAACAGGCCCAGCGCATAGCCAATCTGCGTCAGCGAAACGATCAGGCTGGCCATGGTGTCGGTCAGGCCGATGTCCGGCGCGATCAGGCCGATGATCGGCTGGGCGTAGTAGATGTTGGCGACGATCGCGCCGCAGCAGAAGGCGAAAAGCAGCACCATGCCCCGGGTCATTGTCGCGGCACCGTGGGGCGCCTGAGTCGCTGGATTCATAACATGGCTCGCTGAACAAGAAGGAATGAGCAGAGGCTAAGCGGCTGGCTAGAGCGGCGGAAGAGGGTTTGGATTGATAGTAATCATTCCTTTGCGGAATGATTGACGCCGGTATGCGCTGTCTGCCGATGAACCATGCGTCCGAACAGTGGGATCCGATGATACATTCACTGACATCCTCTTCGATAGCGTGCTTATGTTCTTCTGCGCTCCATAAACCGGAAGGTACTTCGATATGAATGCGATGTTCCGTCACCTGATTCGCGGCGCTTGCGTTGTTACCTTGATCAGTTTGTTCACGGCAGGTCTTGCCCAGGCCGCCGATGTGCCGCCGGGAATGCGCATTGGCGTGCGCGGCGAGATCACCGGCATCAGCGCCGACGTCATGAAGGTCCATGTCAACAGCGGCGAAAACGTGGTGATCAACCTGACCAAGGACACCAAAATCCGCGCTGTCACCCTGGCCAATATCGAAGACATCAAGCCCGGCAGCTACATCGGCTCGGCTGCCGTGCCGCAGGAGGATGGCACGCTCAAGGCGCTGGAAGTCCACGTCTTCCCGCCGGAACTGGCCGGCAGCGGCGACGGCCATCGGCCTTTTGATCTGGTCAAGGGCAGCAGCATGACCAATGGCAGCGTAGGCGATCTGGTGGTCAGCAACGGCCGGGTTCTGACCGTCAATTACAAGGGCGGCCAACAGACGATTCTGGTGCCGGAGGATGTGCCGATCGTCAATCTGGTGTCGGGGGATCGCAGCTTGCTGAAGGTGGGCGTGAAGATCGTGACGTTTGTGACCCAGAGTGCCGACGGGACGCTGACCGCTCAATCCATCTCGGCCGGCAAGGACGGTGTGACGCCGCCGATGTAACGGTATCCCACAAAATAGGCGACCTTCACAGGTCGCCTATTTCATTGAGCTCAGTGATTACTGGCCGTTGTAAATCTGGTCGAAAACCCCACCATCGTTGAAGTGAGTCTTCTGCACGGTGCGCCAGTCACCAAAGGTCTTCTCCACCGACAGGAAATCCACTTTCGGGAAGCGATCGGTGTATTTCGCCAACACCGCCGGGTCACGCGGACGCAGGTAGTTGGCAGCCGCAATTTCCTGACCTTCCGGCGACCACAGGTATTTCAGATACTCCTCGGCAACCGCGCGAGTGCCTTTCTTGTCGACGGTTTTGTCGACCACCGACACCGGCGGCTCGGCTTCGGCGGAAACACTCGGGTAAATCACTTCGAACTGATCACGACCAAACTCGCGAGCAATCATTTCCGCTTCGTTTTCGAAGGTCACCAGCACGTCGCCGATCTGGTTGGTCATGAACGTAGTCGTGGCCGCGCGGCCACCGGTATCCAGCACCGGCGCTTGTTTGAACAGTTTTCCGACAAAGGCTTTTGCCTTGTTTTCGTCACCGCCATTTTTCAGCACATAGCCCCAGGCCGAGAGGTAGGTGTAGCGGCCGTTGCCCGAGGTTTTCGGGTTGGGGACGATCACCTGCACGCCGTCCTTGAGCAGGTCCGGCCAGTCTTTCAGGGCTTTCGGGTTACCTTTGCGCACGATGAATACGGTGGCCGAAGTGAACGGCGCGCTGTTGTTCGGCAGGCGTGTGACCCAGTTGTCCGGGACCAGTTTGCCGTTGTCCGCCAGGGCGTTGATGTCGGTGGCCATGTTCATGGTGATGACGTCAGCCGGCAGGCCATCGATCACCGAGCGCGCCTGTTTGCTGGAGCCGCCGAAGGACATCTGCAGCGTGATGTTTTCGTTGTGCTCGGCTTGCCAGTGTTTCTGGAAGGCAGCGTTGTAGTCCTTGTAGAAATCTCGCATCACGTCGTAGGAAACGTTAAGCAGGGTCGGTGCGGCCTGAGCCATGCTGCTCAAGGCCAGGCCAGCGGCCAGAAGTGAGGCGCCAAAGAGTTTTTTCACTGCGCATTCCTTGTTTTATCAAACGTGTTCGATGGAGATTATTGGCAATTTGCCAGCGACTATAGCCGGACTCGCATAGTCGCTTAAAGATTAAAAAACACTTTGCTTATTCCATTTTCTTGAACAACGCATTGCCACAACGAGAGCAGAACGCCGCGCTATGCTCGTGGCTGTTTTTCTTGCAGACCGGGCAATCGTGCTGCAGTTGATCACCGCGCATGGCGTTGGCCAGTTCCGCGGTAAAGATCCCCGTCGGCACAGCGATGATCGAGTAACCGGTGATCATCACCAGGGATGAAATCACCTGGCCCAGCGGCGTCTTGGGCACGATGTCGCCAAAACCCACGGTGGTCAGCGTCACGATAGCCCAATAGATTCCTTTGGGGATGCTGGTGAAGCCGTGCTCCGGGCCTTCGATCACGTACATCAAGGTGCCGAACACCGTCACCAGGGTGCTGACGCTGAGCAGAAATACGACGATTTTCTGCTTGCTGCCGCGCAACGCCGACATCAAATAGTTGGCTTGTTTCAGATACGGGCTGAGCTTGAGCACGCGGAAAATCCGCAGCATTCGTATGATCCGGATGATCAGCAGGTACTGCGCATCGCTGTAATACAGCGCGAGGATACCCGGCACGATCGCGAGCAAATCCACCAGTCCATAGAAGCTGAACGCGTAGCGCAGCGGCTTGGGCGAGCAATACAGGCGCAGGCCGTATTCGATGACGAAAATGACGGTGAAGCCCCATTCGATGTACGCCAGCACGTCGGCGTAGTTCTGGTGAACGCTGTCGATACTGTCCAGAACCACGATCACCAGGCTGGCGAGGATGATCAACAGCAAGATGCTGTCGAAGCGCCGACCGGCCTGGGTGTCGGTCTGGAAGATCATGACGTAAAGCTCTTCACGCCAGTTTTTGCTGCTGTCCATGGATAACGCCTGAATCGAGAATCAGCGCAGCCTAGGGTGATTCTCCCCGCTAGCGCAAGGTGCGCTGTCCATGGCGGACTGACGCAACACCCGAATGCCTGCGCGAATCAGCCAGCAGGCAAGAATGAACGGCGCGGTCAGCGTTGCCAGGCCCAGTGCGGCGAACCCCGGCGTGAGCAATACCGCGAGCAGAATGCCGAGCAGCGGCAGCCAGGGTTGGCGGCGTTGCGGGCTGAAGGCGAGGGCGGCGAGTACCGCGTTGTAACCGCTCAAACCCTGCAAGGCATTTGAAGTTTCGCCATGCAGAAGGGCAAATCCGAGGCCGGCAGCGGAGCCCAGCAGCGCCCACACAAAGGCGTGGCGATCGGCGATCAGTAATCCGGCGGCAATCAGCGCGCCGGCCAGGGGATGGCCGAGAAACATGACTTGCCCCAGGCCTTTCAATTCGGCAGCGAGCAGGTTGAGGGTGTTCAGTTCGATCAGCGGCGCGGGTTGCTGTAGTGCGGCAAAGCCGAGCAATAACCAGCTCAACCCAACGAAGGGTGCGGTGTACGCCGGTAGACATTGATGATCGCGAGCACCTTTGAGCCATTGCTGAGTGAGCATCGCACTCAGGCCGCCGCAGGCGATGATCAGCGGTGGCAACAGTGCTGACCATGGGAAATACAGGCTCAGCAGCAGGCCGAGCAAAATACCGTTGTAACTGAACAGCCCGGCCTGACGATCCGCCTTGGCATACCCGCGACGTTGCGCGGTAAGCAACCCGGCGACGCCGCCCAGCAGCGCACCGCCGAGCAGAGTGGGCGCGGTGAAAAGAATCGCTAACAGACACAACAGCCCGCTCAGCGGATGGCGCTGGAGAAAGATCTGGCTGAAGCCGTTAAGCAGGGCGGTCGCCCAGTCGGGGCAGTGGGTGTTGAAGTGGTTGGCAGGCATGGGTGGGGTCTAGGGCAGAGGAAAATCCAGGGTCTTGCACAAACCTGTGGCGAGGGAGCTTGCTCCCGCTGGGCTGCGGAGCAGCCCTGAAATCAGCAATGCGGTCTTTCTGTTGAAACCGTCATGCCAAAGCGACGACTGCTTCGCAGCCGAGCGGGAGCGAGCTCCCTCGCCACAGGGGTAGTTCTTACCGGGGTAGCACTTACAGGGGGAGTTCTTTAGATCAATGTCTCGATGCGCAACGAATTGGTTGACCCCGGCTGCCCAAAGGGCACGCCCGCGGTAATCAGCAACGTATCCCCGCGCTGAGCCATCCCCTGTGCCTGAGCGATTTCCAGCGCCGTCGAGCACACTTCATCCACCTGTCGCAGCCGATCGTTGACCACCGAGTGCACGCCCCACGCCACCGTCAATCGCCGGGCGGTTTGCAGGTTTGGCGTCAGGTTGAGGATCGGCACCGTCGGCCGTTCCCGCGCCGCCCGCAGGCTCGAGGTGCCGGACTCGCTGTAGTTCACCAGCACCGCCACCGGCAGCACGTTGCTGATGCGGCGGATCGCGCAGCTGATCGCGTCCGACACCGTGGCCTCGGCTTTTGGCCGGCTCACGTCCAGTTGGGTTTGATAGTCCGGGCCGTTTTCCACCTGACGGATGATCTTGCTCATCATCTGCACGGCTTCCAGCGGGTACTCGCCAGACGCGGTTTCCGCCGACAGCATCACCGCATCCGCGCCTTCGGCCACCGCGTTGGCGACGTCGGTGACTTCGGCGCGGGTCGGGGCCGGGGAGAAGCGCATCGACTCCAGCATCTGCGTCGCCACCACCACCGGTTTGCCGAGTTGGCGGCAGGTGCCGATGATGTTTTTCTGAATCTGCGGCACGCTTTCGGCCGGCACTTCCACGCCCAGATCACCGCGAGCGACCATGATCGCATCGCTCAATTCAGCGATTTCCCGCAGCTGAGTCACGGCCGATGGCTTCTCGATCTTGGCCATCAAGAACGCTTTGTCGCCGATCAGCGCGCGGGCTTCGCGGATGTCTTCCGGGCGTTGCACGAACGACAGCGCGACCCAGTCGACCCCCAGCTCCAGACCGAAGCTCAAATCACGGCGGTCCTTGGCGGTCAGCGGGCTCAGGTCGAGCACCGCTTGCGGCACGTTGACGCCTTTGCGATCCGACAGTTCGCCACCATTGAGCACCGTGGTGTCGATGGCGTCGGCGTACTTGGTCACCACTCGCAGACGCAACTTACCGTCATCCAGCAGCAGGTCCATGCCGGGCTCCAGCGCGGCGATGATTTCCGGGTGGGGCAGGTTGACCCGGCGCTCGTCCCCCGGCGTCGCATCCAGATCCAGGCGCAGCGCCTGGCCGCGATATAGCTGCACTTTGCCCTGGGCGAATTTGCCGACCCGCAGTTTCGGGCCTTGCAGGTCCATCAGAATCCCCAGCGGATAATTCAGCTGGCGCTCGACTTCACGAATCCACTGATAGCGCTGCGCGTGGTCGGCGTGATCGCCGTGGCTGAAGTTCAGGCGAAAGATATTGACCCCGGCGCGCACCAGTTCACGGATATCGTCGATCCCGTCGGTGGCCGGGCCGAGGGTGGCGAGGATTTTGACCTTCTTGTCAGGCGTCATGATTAGGGCTCTCGAGAATCAGAATGGCGCGGAAGTCGTTGACGTTGGTACGGGTCGGCTCGGTGACGATCAGTGCATCGAGCGCCGCGAAGTAGCCATAGCCATTGTTATTGTCCAGCTCATCGCAGGCAGTGAGGCCGAGGGCGGCGGCACGGGCATAGCTGTCCGGAGTCATGATGGCGCCGGCGTTGTCTTCGGAGCCGTCGATGCCGTCGGTGTCACCGGCCAGGGCGTAGACGCCGGGCAGGCCTTTGAGGCTGTCGGTCAGGCTCAGCAGGAATTCGGCGTTACGCCCGCCACGGCCATTGCCGCGCACGGTGACGGTGGTTTCGCCGCCGGACAGAATCACGCACGGCGCCGCCAGCGGCTGGCCGTGCTGGACGATCTGCCGCGCAATGCCGGCGTGGACCTTCGCCACTTCCCGGGATTCACCTTCCAGGTCGCCGAGAATCAACGGGCTGAAACCCGCCTGACGGGCTTTCACCGCCGCCGCTTCCAGTGACTGCTGTGGGCGGGCGATCAATTGGAAATGACTGCGTGCCAGGCTCGGATCGCCAGGTTTAACCGTCTCCGACTCGGGACTTTGCAGCCAGGTGCGCACCGAGGCCGGGACTTCGATGGCATAACGCTTGAGGATCGCCAACGCTTCAGCCGAGGTGCTCGGGTCGGCCACGGTGGGGCCGGAGGCGATGACGGTGGCGAGATCGCCTGGCACATCGGAAATCGCATAGGTGTAAACCGTGGCGGGCCAGCAGGCTTTGCCCAGACGCCCACCCTTGATCGCCGAGAGGTGCTTGCGCACGCAGTTCATCTCGCCGATGGTCGCGCCGGATTTGAGCAGCGCTTTGTTGATCGATTGCTTGTCGGCGAGGGTGATGCCGGCGGCGGGCAAGGCGAGCAGGGCAGAGCCACCGCCCGAGAGCAGGAAGATCACGCGGTCGTCTTCGTTCAGGTTGCTGACCAGTTCCAGAACCCGTTTCGCGACGGCCAGACCGGCAGCGTCCGGCACCGGGTGCGCGGCTTCGACCACTTCGATTTTTTCGCACGGGGCGCCGTGGCCGTAGCGGGTCACCACCAGGCCAGACACTTCACCCTGCCAGCAGCGTTCGACCACCTGGGCCATGGCTGCGGCGGCTTTACCGGCGCCGATGACGATCACCCGACCGCTGCGGTCAGTTGGTAAATGGGCTTCAAGGACATGCTGCGGATGGGCCGCGTCGATGGCTGTGGCAAACAGCTCGCGCAGCAATTGTTGCGGATTGACCGACATGGCGGGCTCCCGGAATTCTTGTTATTGGGTTTGTCGCGGACCCTGTGGGAACGACTCTGTGGCGAGGGGGCTTGCCCCCGTTGGGTTGCGAAGCAGCCCCAAAATCTGTGATGCACTGAAGATCTTGTGAGTGCTGCGCACTCAAACGGGGGCAAGCCCCCTCGCCACAGGCTCGCTCCTGCAGGTTTGATGCGGTTTGGGGCAGGGCTTACTTCTTGTCGCGAATCGAGAAGTTCGCCATGTGTTCCAAGCCTTTGATCAGCGCCGAGTGATCCCAGTTGCTGCCACCGATGGCCGCACAGGTGCTGAACACCTGTTGGGTGTTGGCGGTGTTCGGCAGGTTGATGTTCAGCTCGCGCGCACCGGCCAGGGCCAGGTTCAGGTCCTTCTGGTGCAGGCTGATGCGGAAGCCCGGGTCGAAGGTGCCCTTGATCATGCGCTCGCCGTGAACTTCCAGGATCTTCGACGAGGCGAAACCACCCATCAGCGCTTCACGCACCTTCGCTGGGTCGGCACCGTTTTTCGAGGCAAACAGCAGCGCTTCGGCCACGGCCTGGATGTTCAGCGCGACGATGATCTGGTTCGCCACTTTCGCGGTTTGCCCGTCGCCGTTGCCACCGACCAGGGTGATGTTCTTGCCCATGGCCTGGAACAGCGGCAGGGCGCGTTCGAAGGCATCGGCTTCACCACCGACCATGATGCTGAGGGTCGCAGCCTTGGCGCCGACTTCACCGCCGGAAACCGGTGCGTCGAGGTATTGCGCGCCTTTCTCGTTGATTTTGGCGGCGAAGGTTTTGGTGGCGGTCGGCGAGATCGAGCTCATGTCGATCACGACTTTGCCCTTGCTGACACCCGCCGCAACACCGTCTGCGCGGAACAGCACGTCATCGACCTGCGGGGTATCCGGCACCATGACGATGATGAATTCGGCTTCCTGGGCGACTTCTTTCGGGTTGGCCAGCGCAACGGCGCCAGCAGCCAGCAGATCGGCAGGGGCGGCGTCGTGGTGCGCCGACAGGAACAGGCTGTGACCGGCTTTCTGCAGGTTCAACGCCATTGGGTGGCCCATGATGCCGGTGCCGATAAATCCGATTTTAGCCATGAGAAAATCCTCTTGTTTTTATTGCTCTATTCGCAAAATTCGTGGGGTGGCAGCGAGGACGCCTTCGCGGGCAAGCCTCGCTCCTACAGACAACCCAGGCCCCTGTAGGAGCGAGCGGTGCGGCGATCCGACTTGCCCGCGAAGAACGATGACACGGTGCCGGATCAAACAGCGTTATGGGTTTTCAACCAGCCCAGACCCGCTTCAGTCGTGGTCAGCGGCTTGTATTCACAGCCGACCCAGCCCTGATAACCGATGCGGTCCAGGTGTTCGAACAGGAAGCGGTAGTTGATCTCACCGGTGCCCGGTTCGTTGCGCCCTGGGTTGTCCGCCAATTGCACGTGGTTGATTTCGTCCAGGTGCGCGGCCATGGTGCGGGCCAGGTCGCCCTCCATGATTTGCATGTGATAGATGTCGTATTGCAGGAACAGGTTGGCGCTGCCGACCTGTTCGCGAATCGACAGGGCTTGCGCCGTGTTGTTCAGGTAGAAGCCCGGAATGTCGCGGGTGTTGATCGCTTCCATCACCAGTTTGATGCCCGCCGCTTGCAGCTTGTCGGCCGCGTACTTGAGGTTGGCGACGAAGGTTTTTTCCACGGTGGCCTCGTCGACGCCTTGTGGACGAATACCGGCCAGGCAGTTGACCTGGGTGTTGCCCAGCACTTGGGCGTAGGCAATGGCCAGATCGACACCGGCGCGGAACTCTTCGACCCGATCCGGCAGGCACGCGATACCGCGTTCGCCCTTGGCCCAGTCACCGGCCGGCAGGTTGAACAGCACCTGGGTCAGACCGTTGGCATCGAGCCTGGCCTTGATTTCGGCAGAGCTGAAGTCATAGGGGAACAGGTATTCGACACCACTGAAGCCGGCCTTGGCGGCAGCGTCGAAACGGGCAAGAAAATCCTGCTCGGTGAACAGCATGGACAGGTTGGCTGCGAAACGCGGCATGGTGGTCTCCCGTATATGTGTGAGGCCTCCTGTGGGAGCCGGCTTGCTGGCGATGGCGGTGTATCAATCGACATTGATGTGATTGACACATCGCCATCGCCAGCAAGCCGGCTCCCACAGGGGAACGATCAGCAGTTAATCGAGCAGCGAAATCGCCGTTGGCGCATCGTTGCCGACCAGCGCCAGGTCTTCGAATTCGTTGACGGCGTTGATCTCGGTGCCCATGGAAATGTTGGTCACGCGCTCCAGAATGATCTCGACGATTACCGGCACCTTGAACTCTTCGATCATCTCCTGAGCCTTGCGCAGGGCAGGCTGGATCTGGCCGGGTTCGAACACCCGCAGGGCCTTGCAACCCAGGCCTTCGGCGACCGCGACATGGTCGACACCGTAGCCGTTGAGTTCCGGAGCGTTGAGGTTGTCGAAGGACAGCTGCACGCAGTAGTCCATGTCGAAACCGCGCTGCGCCTGACGGATCAGCCCCAGGTACGAGTTGTTCACCACGACGTGGATGTACGGCAGCTTGAACTGCGCGCCCACCGCCAGTTCTTCGATCATGAACTGGAAGTCGTAGTCGCCCGAGAGCGCCACCACCTTGCGGGTCGGATCGGCCTTGACCACGCCGAGCGCGGCCGGAATGGTCCAGCCCAACGGGCCGGCCTGGCCGCAGTTGATCCAGTGACGCGGTTTGTAGACGTGCAGGAACTGCGCACCGGCAATCTGCGACAGACCGATGGTGCTGACGTAGCAGGTGTCCTTGCCGAACACCTGGTTCATCTCTTCGTAAACGCGCTGCGGCTTGACCGGCACGTTGTCGAAGTGAGTCTTGCGCTGCAGGCTGGCTTTGCGCTGCTGACAGTCTTGCAGCCAGGCGCTGCGGTTTTTCAGCTTGCCAGCGGCTTGCCACTCGCGAGCGACTTCGATGAACACGGTCAACGCGGCAGCGGCGTCGGACACGATGCCCAGGTCCGGGGTGAACACGCGGCCGATCTGGGTCGGTTCGATGTCGACGTGGATGAATTTGCGGCCTTCGGTGTAAACGTCGACCGAACCGGTGTGACGGTTGGCCCAGCGGTTACCGACGCCCAGTACCACATCGGACTTCAGCATCGTGGCGTTGCCATAACGGTGCGAGGTTTGCAGGCCGACCATGCCGACCATCAGCGGGTGATCGTCCGGGATGGTGCCCCAGCCCATCAGGGTCGGGATGACCGGAATACCGGTCAGCTCGGCGAACTCCACCAGCAACTCGCTGGCGTCGGCATTGATGATGCCGCCACCGGCCACCAGCAATGGGCGTTCAGCCTGGTCGAGCATGGCCAAGGCTTTTTCCACCTGCACGCGGGTCGCGCTCGGCTTGGCCAATGGCAGCGGCTGGTAGGCGTCGATGTCGAATTCGATTTCGGCCATCTGCACGTCGAACGGCAGGTCGATCAGCACCGGGCCCGGACGGCCGGAACGCATCTCATAGAAGGCTTTCTGGAACGCGTAAGGCACCTGGCCCGGCTCCAGAACCGTGGTCGCCCACTTGGTGACCGGCTTGACTATGCTGGTGATGTCGACGGCCTGGAAGTCTTCCTTGTGCATACGGGCCCGCGGTGCTTGCCCGGTGATGCACAGGATCGGGATCGAGTCGGCCGAAGCGCTGTAGAGCCCGGTGACCATGTCAGTACCGGCAGGTCCCGATGTGCCGATGCACACGCCGATGTTGCCGGCCTTGGTGCGGGTGTAACCCTCGGCCATGTGCGAGGCGCCTTCAACGTGGCGAGCGAGGACGTGATCGATGCCACCGACCTTCTGCAAGGCGGAGTACAGCGGGTTGATCGCGGCGCCCGGGATGCCAAAAGCGGTATCGACCCCTTCGCGGCGCATCACCAGAACGGCGGCTTCGATTGCTCTCATTTTGCTCATGGTTTTGTGCCTCTTACGTTTTGTAATTGTATACAAGTGGCTTTGCGCAGAGTGTATTCACGGCGGACGGCGCAGGTCAA
>Ga0207655_1000622_pt1 | contig 42525 bp, 35 predicted proteins | sample KBSM44metaG_FD_184398 | JGI IMG/M metagenome (GOLD analysis project Ga0207655, IMG submission 184398) | Miscanthus rhizosphere microbial communities from Kellogg Biological Station, Michigan, USA - KBS M4-4 metaG (SPAdes) (version 2) | ecosystem: Host-associated > Plants > Roots > Rhizosphere >...
AGGACTGCTTCAGCTCGTCTTCGATATTGACCGGGAGGATTTCTTTGGCCAGTTCGCCCATGAGAAGCCTGATTCCTTTTTCTGGTGAAACTTCGTCACATCCATATGGGACGAACGAAGCTCGCCGGTACAGACTGAGTGCCATGCACCGACTTACGACAAATCAACGAGTTATGCCATGGATCTGCGCAGTAAAGGCAGCCACATCAGGCTACCCTGGAAACCGCCGGATGTTATCACAAGAGCCGCCACGCACCTATCCCCCAGATGCGCATGGAGCATAGTTAGTTGACCGGTGACAGGCTTGAAGGAGACGAGAGGGGCTTAGAGGCGTGATCAACCGGCATTCAACCGTATTTTTCACTTGTAAACACCGATTTCGTGCAGCCTGAATGATTTAATGCAGACGCTTGCGGCACATCAATTGAGCCATTTTCGCGGTGTCCGGGCGCTCGACGATGCCTTTTTCGGTGACGATCGCATCGATCAGGTCGGCCGGGGTCACGTCGAAAACCGGGTTGAACGCTTCCACATCTGCCCCCACCCGCTTGCCGCCAACTTCCAGCAACTCGCGGCCATCACGCTCTTCGATAGGAATCTCGTCGCCACTGGCCAGGTTCATGTCGATGGTCGAACTCGGTGCCACCACCATGAAGCGCACGCCGTGGTGCATGGCATTGACCGCCAACTGGTAGGTACCGATCTTGTTCGCCACATCGCCATTGGCGGTAATCCGGTCGGCGCCGACGATCACCCAGGTCACACCCTTGGTTTTCATGATGTGCGCGGCAGCGGAATCGACATTGAGGGTCACCGGAATACCCTCATTGGCCAATTCCCACGCAGTCAATCGCGAACCTTGCAGCCATGGCCGGGTTTCGTCGGCGTAGACACGCTCGACCATGCCTTCGATGAACGCCCCGCGAATCACCCCCAGCGCCGTGCCGAAACCACCGGTGGCCAGTGCACCGGTGTTGCAATGCGTAAGGATCGCCTGGGCGTTGCCTTGATGTTTGCGGATCAGGTCGACGCCCAACTGGGCCATGGTCAGGTTGGCTTCGCGATCACTTTCGTGGATGGCGATGGCTTCGGCTTCCAGCACCGACAGCGGATCGGCGTGCTCCCTCAGGCGCTCAAGCCGCTCACGCATGCGACCCAAGGCCCAGAACAGATTGACCGCGGTCGGACGGGAGTCGGCCAGCAGCGCGAAATCCTCTTCCAGCGCCGCTTGCCAGTCGCCACCTTCGGCAAAACGGGTACGGGCCGCCAGCACCACGCCATAGGCCGCACTGATGCCAATAGCCGGCGCACCGCGCACCACCATCGAGCGAATGGCTTCGGCCACACCCGCAGCGCTGGTGTAGGCGATCCAGGTTTCCTCGAACGGCAAAATACGCTGATCCAGCAAGAACAGTGCGCCATCACGCCAATCGATGGCCTTCACCTTCTCCGCAGCCAACAGTCGATCGCGCATCCCACACCCCGCACTCATGAACAAAAGCCGCCGATTATAGCGATCCCCCCGCGAAGACGCTCGGGTATACTTCGCCATCCTTTACAAAAGCACTGGAACCGACTCTCGATGCCGACCCCCACCGCTGCGCTCGACCTATTATTGCTGCCGACCTGGCTGGTACCCGTCGAACCGGCTGGCGTGGTCCTTAAAGAGCATGCCCTGGGTATCCGCGACGGTCGTATCGTGTTTATCGGCCCACGCGCAGCAGCCTTGAAGCTTAACGCAGCCGAAGTGCGCGAATTGCCGGGCATGCTGCTCAGTCCGGGCCTGATCAATGCCCACGGGCATGCAGCAATGACGCTGTTCCGCGGCCTGGCCGACGATCTGCCGCTGATGACCTGGCTGGAAAACCACATCTGGCCGGCCGAAGCCAAATGGGTCGACGAGGCGTTCGTACGCGACGGCACGGACCTGGCCATCGCCGAGCAGATCAAAGGTGGCATCACCTGCTTCTCTGACATGTATTTCTTCCCGAAGGTCGCCAGCGAACGCGTACATAACAGCGGCATTCGCGCCCAGATCGCCATTCCGATCCTCGATTTCCCGATTCCAGGCGCCAGCACGGCGGATGAAGCCATTCGTCAGGGCGTCGAATTATTCGGCGATCTCAAGCATCACGAACGGATCAAAGTCACCTTCGGCCCCCATGCCCCGTACACCGTGGGCGACGAAAACCTGGAAAAAATCCGGGTGATCGCCGAAGAGCTGGACGCCTCGATTCACATGCATGTCCACGAAACCGCCTTCGAAGTGCAGCAGTCGGTGGAGCAGCGTGGCGAACGCCCGCTGGCCCGCCTCGGCCGCCTGGGCCTGCTCGGGCCGCGCTTCCAGGCCGTTCACATGACCCAGATCAGCGATGAAGACCTGGCGCTGCTGGTAGAAAGTAACACCAATGTGATTCATTGCCCGGAGTCGAACCTGAAGCTGGCCAGTGGCTTCTGCCCGGTCGAGCGCTTGTGGCAGGCTGGGGTGAATGTGGCAGTCGGCACCGATGGCGCGGCCAGCAATAATGACCTGGACCTGCTCGGTGAAACCCGCACCGCCGCATTGCTGGCCAAGGCTGTCGCCGGCTCGGCCACCGCGCTGGACGCCCATCGCGCCCTGCGCATGGCCACGCTCAATGGCGCCCGCGCGCTGGGAATCGAAGCGCAAACCGGTTCGCTGGAAGTCGGCAAAGCGGCAGACATCGTCGCATTCGACCTGTCGGGCCTGGCGCAGCAACCGGTCTACGACCCGGTTTCGCAACTTATATATGCCACTGGCCGCGACTGCGTGAAACACCTTTGGGTCGCCGGCAAGCAACTGCTCGACGACCGCCGCCTGACCCGCCTGGATGAAGCGCAACTGTGCGCCACCGCCAAGGCCTGGGGCAGGCGCATCAGCGGCCACACCGAATCGTAAGCACCCTGGACCAAAACCGGGGCAACAGAATTTTTCAAGTTTTAGAGGACTGACACCATGAGCAACGTCGACCACGCCGAAATCGCCAAATTCGAAGCCCTGGCCCATCGCTGGTGGGACCGCGAAAGCGAGTTCAAACCGCTGCACGACATCAACCCCCTGCGGGTCAACTGGATCGACGAGCGCGTCAATCTGGCCGGCAAGAAAGTCCTCGACGTCGGTTGCGGCGGCGGCATCCTCAGCGAAGCCATGGCCCAGCGCGGCGCCACCGTGATGGGCATCGACATGGGCGAAGCGCCGCTGGCGGTCGCGCAATTGCATCAACTGGAATCCGGCGTAAACGTCGAGTACCGGCAAATCACCGCCGAAGCGCTGGCCGAAGAAATGCCTGAGCAGTTCGACGTCGTCACCTGCCTGGAAATGCTTGAACACGTTCCGGATCCGTCCTCGGTGATCCGCGCCTGCTTCCGCATGGTCAAGCCTGGCGGCCAGGTGTTCTTCTCCACCATCAACCGCAATCCGAAGGCCTATCTGTTCGCCATCGTCGGCGCCGAATACATCATGAAGCTGCTGCCGCGTGGCACTCACGACTTCAAGAAATTCATCCGCCCTTCCGAGCTCGGTGCCTGGAGTCGCATGGCCGGCCTGAGCGTCAAGGACATCATCGGCCTGACCTACAACCCGCTGACCAAGCACTACAAACTGGCATCCGATGTCGACGTCAACTACATGATCCAGACCCTGCGCGAGGAGTAAGCCGATGCGTATCAGAGCAGTTCTTTTCGACATGGACGGCACCCTGCTCGACACCGCGCCGGACTTCATCGCCATCTGCCAGGCGATGCGTGCCGAGCGTGGTTTGCCGCCGATGAACGACAAGCACATCCGTGACGAGATCTCCGGCGGCGCCAGGGCGATGGTCGCGGTGACTTTCTCGATGGACCCGGAATCGCCGGGCTTCGAGGAGCTGCGCCTGGAGTTTCTGGAGCGCTATGTCAAAGGTTGCGCGGTGCACAGCAAGCTCTTCGACGGCATGGGCGAATTGCTGGCCGACATCGAGAAGGCCAACCTGATCTGGGGCGTGGTCACCAACAAGCCGCTGCGCTTCGCCGAGCCGATCATGCAGCAATTGGGGCTGGCCGAGCGTTCGGCGCTGCTGATCTGCCCGGATCATGTGAAGAACAGCAAACCGGACCCGGAGCCGTTGATCCTGGCGTGCAAGATGCTCGACCTCGATCCGGCCAGCGTGCTGTTCGTCGGCGATGACCTGCGCGATATCGAATCCGGCCGCGATGCCGGCACCAGAACAGCCGCCGTGACCTACGGCTACATTCATCCGGAGGATAACCCGCGGCATTGGGGCGCGGATGTGGTGGTCGATCATCCAATGGAGTTGCGCCTGGTGCTGGATAGCGCTTTGTGCAGTTGCTGATTACAGAGGCTTTTGTGGCGAGGGAGCTTGCTCCCGCTGGGCTGCGAAACGGCCCCTTTTATTATCGCGCAGTGTCAGGTATGTCGCATTTGCAGGTTTACGACTGCTTCGCAGCCGAGCGGGAGCAAGCTCCCTCGCCACAAATACGATGCCTGCCTGTTGAATTGTGTTGAGGTTTTTTATGTTTGATTATTCCGCCCGTCCTGAATTGCTCAAGGACCGGGTCATCCTGGTCACCGGCGCTGGCCGAGGCATCGGTGCTGCCGCCGCGAAAACCTACGCCGCTCATGGCGCCACCGTGTTGCTGCTGGGCAAGACCGAAGCCAATCTGACTCAGGTATACGACGAAATCGAAGCGGCCGGGCATCCACAACCGGTGGTGATCCCGTTCAACCTGGAAACCGCCCTGCCCCACCAATACGATGAACTGGCGGCCATGATCGAAACCGAATTCGGCCACCTCGACGGCTTGCTTCACAACGCGTCGATCATCGGCCCACGCACACCGATCGAGCAGTTGTCCGGCGAGAACTTCATGCGCGTCATGCAGGTCAACGTCAACGCCATGTTCATGCTCACCAGCACCCTGCTGCCGCTGCTCAAGCTATCGCAGGACGCCTCGGTGGTGTTCACCTCCAGCAGCGTCGGTCGCAAGGGTCGTGCATATTGGGGCGCTTACGGCGTGTCCAAGTTCGCCACCGAAGGCCTGATGCAAACCCTGGCCGACGAAGTAGACACCGTCGCCCCCGTGCGCTCCAACAGCATCAACCCCGGCGCCACCCGCACCAGCATGCGCGCTCAGGCCTACCCTGGGGAAAATCCGCTGAACAACCCGACACCCGAGGAGATCATGCCGGTCTACCTTTACTTGATGGGGCCGGACAGTACCGGCATCAACGGTCAGGCGTTCGACGCTCAGTAATGCCCGTGCGTCGCTTTTGTGCCGCGACGACTTCCCGTCGCGGCACGCAAAGCCCGTGATAACTGTTGCTGTTTCAAGTCAAATAAATGCCAATACCCCCGACACCATCCTTCGCAACCTCCCCAACCTTGTTGATTTAGAACGCTTTTTAACCGACTGAACCGAATGGCACGACTTTCGCTCTAATTTTGCTCAGACACGCCGTGTGAAAGCAGACGGGGCAGAGCTCGAGCCGAGAGGTTACTAATCTTCGGCAAAGCGGACTAAACTCGTGCCAAATGTCCTACGGGACTGATGGACCAGTATGACGCGCAGCCCAAAGCCGCTCTCACCCAGCCTGTAAGACAGTCTTACTGTTTAGGGGCTCACGCCATATGAAATCGCCTTCCCAGACCAACGCAATTGACTTCGACAGCGCCAAATTGCAACGCCTGGGCTTTGGTCAGCAGCCTCCCCTTCTGGAGCGGCCCGTCAGTCTTGCGCAGTTGCGTCAGGAGCTGGGCCTGCAACTGCAAACCAGTCTTGAGCCGCAACGCATTCTCGGACTTTTCTTCCGTGAAATTCAGCGCCTTGTACCGCTGGATGCCTTGAATTATGAGCATCAGCCCAGCGACTTGCGCCTGCAGTTCGGCCAGCGAGGTCATCATTCGATCAGCTACAGCCTCAGTCATGAAGGCGAGCAATTGGGTGAACTGGTGTTCCGTCGCAATCAGCGTTTCAGCGATGAAGAGCAAGGCCATCTGGAATCGCTGTTATCAGCGCTTCTCTACCCGATGCGCAATGCCCTGCTCTACCGTGCCGCCACCCAAAGCGCCTTGCGCGACCCGCTGACCGACACCGGCAATCGCATCGCGATGGATCAGACGCTGCAACGGGAAATCGAGATGTCGCGCCGACACTCACAGCCCCTGTCGTTGCTGATGCTGGACATCGATCACTTCAAACAGATCAACGACACCTACGGGCACAGCGCCGGCGATGAAGTGCTCAAGGCCGTCGCGGCCTCGATCAAAAGCCAGTTGCGTAACGTGGACATGGTGTTCCGGTTTGGAGGCGAAGAATTCATGATCCTGCTGTCCAACACCAGCCGGGAAGCCGCGGCCATGGTCGGCGAACGACTGCGGTTCGCTGCGCAGGCCCAGGACTATGTGGCCGAAGGCAAGACCATCGAACTGACGGTCAGCCTGGGTTGCTCGACCCTGCTGCCCGGCGAGTCTGCCGAGAGCCTGTTGCGACGAGCCGACAGTGCGCTGTATGTGGCCAAGCGCGAGGGGCGTAACCGGTTGGCGATGGCGGGGTAGATATTTTTGAAGAGATCGCAGCCTACGGCAGCTCCTACGAGCTGCCGTAGGCTGCGTCTTTTAGCTCTCTGCCAACGCCATCCGCTCACGGACTACCGGGGCTTTTGCCGCCAGTTCCAACTGCATGCATCGCTCCAGGAACAGGTACATGTAGTCGTAACTTTTGCAGACTGCCTGACGCAATTCCATTTGCAGGGATTTGCTCGGGTTCAGCCCCGCCAGGGTGCAGATGATTTCCAGCGCTTCCCAAGGATGGGCATCGTCGTACTGGGCGTGCATCTTCAACCACTTCATGGCCCGCTTGCGATCCTCCTCGGGGAACGACGCCGCGTAGACGCCACTGGAACAAACCAGCGCCGACCACTCCCCGGTAGCACCCTCGATGGCATAGTTGGTGGCGGCGATAGCCACGATCAGCGAGTCCGACGAACTGGTGTGCCAGCACCAGTGACTCAAGGCGTGAAGTTCAGGGGCAACCTGTTGCGCCTGCAGATCTTCCAGGCTGATACCGTGAGCACGGCTCCAGTGCACCCAGTAATCGGCATGGTTCAGTTCGACGCGAATATTGCGCATCAGCCAGCGACGCGCCATGTCTTCGCCAGGGTGGCGTGCAAAACGGGTCTTGGCCAGGTTCTGTGCCATGTATAAGGCGAACTGTTCGACCACCGGCCAGCCACCAATGAGGTACTGACGCATGGTTTTTGCGCTGAGCTTGTTATCGCGCATCCGCTGGTACAGTTCATGTTCGACGACGCGGCGCTTGCTCTCACTGCAATCCTGAATCAATTGCTGAGCCCAGGCGGGGTAACTTGCAGCTTCCATGAGGGGTCCGGTTCTGTTGAATGTGTCGATCACTGTCGCGCTCCTTTTGATTGTGATTTCAAGATCGACAGGAGCTTTCAACGGAATGTGCCGGGCGCCTTGAATAACAAAGGCCGGGGTCTGGCAGGACGACTTTGTAAACTGTCGCAGGTAAACAGATGCGGGCGTTCAATCAGATACCCTTGAGCGTAATCCACCCCGATCTCCAGCAATGCCTGCTCGATCTGAGGTGTTTCAACGAACTCGGCAATCGTACGCTTACCCATGACATGCCCGATGTGATTGATCACTTCGACCATGGCGCGGTTAATCGGGTCGTCCAGCATATCCTTTACGAAACTCCCGTCGATCTTCAGGAAGTCTACAGGTAAATGTTTCAAGTAAGCGAATGAGGACATACCGGCGCAGAAGTCATCTAATGAGAAGTGGCAACCTAAGCCTTTGAGTTCATTAATAAATCTAATCGCGCTAGGCAAGTTGGAAATCGCGCTGGTTTCTGTAATTTCAAAACAAATCATTTCAGGCGGAATTGAATATGCAACAAACTGTTCACGAAGGAAGTCCAGAAACGCCTCATCTCCGATAGTAATACCTGACAGATTTATCGCACACATGGCCAGCGGCTCTTCGCCCTCTTGGGCGATGGCCTGGGCAATGACCTTGAAAACGTTCTCCACCACCCAGCGGTCAAGCGACGTCATCAAACCATAACGCTCGGCGGCCGGAATGAAACTGTCCGGCAGAATCATGCGCCCGGCTTCGTCATGCAGGCGCAGCAGGATTTCGATATGTCCGCCGTCTCGCTCGCCAAGGCCCAGAGGCGCGATTTCCTGGGAGTACAGGCAGAAACGGTCCTCCTCCAACGCCATGTGCAGGCGCTGCACCCAGGCCATCTCGCCAAAGCGCAGGGACAGTTCCGAATCGTCGGCGTGATAGACCTGAACCCGGTTGCGGCCCTTTTCCTTGGCCATGTAACAGGCCATATCAGCGGCTCGCAGCGAGGCCTCGAGGGTGGCCGGACTCTGAGTGACGTGCACCAGACCAATGCTCACCGTGGTCACGAACGGCCGGCCTTTCCAGACAAAATGCAGGTTCTGCACAGTCTGGCGCAGGACTTCGGCAATTTTCTCAGCCGCTTCCGGCGCACAGTTTTCCAACAGAATGCCGAACTCGTCACCACCCAATCGGGCCAGGGTGTCGCCTTCGCGCAATCCTGATTGCAGCAACGCACAAATATGCCGCAACAACTCATCGCCGGCAGCATGACCGCAGGTGTCGTTGACCAGTTTGAATTGATCCAGATCGAGGAACATCAAGGCGTGACGCCCCGCTTGTCGCATCAGGCCATGCAGGGCCTGTTCCAGGCGATATTCGAATTCGCGGCGGTTGGTCAGCCCGGTCAAGGCGTCATGGGTCGCCTGCCAGGACAGATTGGCGATGTACTGCCGCTCCTGGGTCATGTCATGCAGCACCAGCACGGTGCCACTGACCTTGCCCGCGTTACGGATCGGCGCACCGACCAGGGTGACCGAAACCGTGCTGCCATCCAGTCGCTGGATCAGTTTGGAATGTTCGCTGCCGCCGCTGAGCTGGCCGCTCAAAATGTGTTCGATCAAGGTAAAACCGTCGGCCTGAGCGTTCTCGTCCAGCAGATTGAACAGCGCCGCCAATGGCAACCCCGTCGCCTGTTCGGCCTTCCAGTGAGTCAAGGCCTCGGCGGCCGGGTTCATGTAGGCAATCGCGCCCTCGACGTCGGTGGTGATCACCCCGTCGCCAATCGATTGCAGGGTGATCTGCGCCCGGTCTTTCTCCAACTGCAAGGCATCGGCGAAGGCATGCCGCTGTTCGAGCAGTTTGTGGGTACGCAGCAACGCCAGCACGATCAGGCCCAGCGCGGTGGCGAGGTTCGTCGCCAGCAGCAGCCGGAGAATCATGCGCGAGCCCTCGCCCAAGGCATCGCTGAACGCTTTGGCAGGGGGCGTCACACCATCGTTGATGGCCAAAATCTGCACCTTCCAGCGCTTGATGTCGGCATCGGTGGCCTGGTTATCGACGATACCCTGATGCATTTCCCGCGCGACGTCATCGAGCCGCACCAGGTACGCGTCACCGATCGTCCAGAGCTCGATGGCTTTTTCCAGGTAACTGAAATGCCGGAAATTGAGGTACAGCCAAATCAGGCTGGGGACGTCGTCCGGGTGATTGCCGCCCTTGAGAATCGCGAGCCGCGCGGCCTCGATATTCGGTGGCTGATGATCCAGCGCCATACGCAACTCATGGCCGCCCTGAGGCACGGCAATCGCGTTCTGGTATTTGAGAAAAATCGTCTCGTCGCGACTGTCGGCGTAGAGATTGAGGTAATAGATGGCGTCTTTCTGGCCCTTGGACCACAGGCTCTCACCGCCGACGTAGCCACGAACCGCTGAAAGAACGTAAAGACTGACGCCGCCCAACAATGCCTGAAACAACACAACGGCGATAAATGGCCAGACGATGCCCAACAGCCGTGGCGTTCCGAGAGTCCGCGCTTGATTCATGAGGTCCCTTGTTTTAGCACCGCCAGATCATCATCCAACGTGATCGCTACAGCTAGACTAGGGTGCGTTCTCGAAACCGGCAAGCAGAGGATCGACCTCAACGCCGTACACGTGCGCCCCATATAGATATATACCGCCAAGGCCAGTTTGGAGATCTGTTTACTGGGCACTTCGGGCTCCCCCTATCCGTTACGGGATCCCTTTCAAAGGAGTGCAACATGACAGAGACGTCTTCACCTTCACCCGATCAACCGGCGCTGTCACCGGCAGACGAAGAATTTCGCGCCAGACAGGCTCTGGGACTCGACGACGGCCCGGATATCGAAAACTTCGGCCTGCGCACCACCGCCCAGGATCGACGAGGGTTCAAGCTTATTCAACGCGGGGGCCCCAACCTCGCGCAACACATGACCATCGACACTTACAAGGCAAAACGCATCGATGTTCAAATCACCAACATCGTGAAGGCTTTCCTGAATGGCAAGCGTTCGTTAATCGGTCATCTCGGCGCCTCGGTACTGGCTTCCACCTCCATGGATCAACTGCGAGCAACGCCGTCTGTATTCCTCCAGCGAATACTGAACACAGTCGAAGCGAAAGAGCTGGGGGACAGGCTGCTCAAGATGCTCAGGTGGTATGGCGCAGGCCCTGGCGAACAAACTTCGGCGTCCGTGCGCCATCAGCTCGTATGCAAAGCCATATGCCTTTACTTGCAAGCCCCGTCAGCGGATGAGCCGCAGGAAGTCGCCGGATTCCGCTGGCAAGACACGGCTCACTGGGGCAAAAGCTACCAGGCCCTGCGCAGCGATTTTGAACAGCACTTGCTGCGCACCAACCGGGTGACCGATGCAAAAGAGGCGGCCTTTCTCGCGCGGGTGTTCGAGACCCGCCTCTCAAAGGACTTCGCTGTGCGCGATATCCCGTCCGACCTTCCTTACAAAAGTTCGGTGGTGTGGGTGAACTTCATGCACGGCGTGCTGCTGGCAGATGAACTCGGCCTTGATCGATTGCAAGCGCTGTCCTTTCAACAACTCGTCGACTTGCCCCTGAGCCGGAGCGCCGACGCCTCGCCCGAACAACTTGAGCAGATAACTCGACTGAGGATGGGGCCGGCACTGGAATGGGCGGTCTGCTGCGGCATCGTTCAATCGCGAACAAAATCCGATTACGACGAGGACGATATGAAGCGGGCGATGGCGGCGCTGGAAAGCCACAGCAAGAGCCTGAACAACGCCATTATGGCACTGGACTTGCCACCCCCTGAAAGATTGAAGATGGCCAAACGGGTAAAGGATGATCTGTTTGGCGAGGCCATGTTCGAATCGGACGGGCTCAAGTTGCTGCGCGATGATCCACCGAGCGGCGGCCCCAAAGACACGCCCTCATTGAAGCTGCCAGGCTATGCATTCCTGGATGTCTATGCCGACGGCCAATTCGATGACAAGAGAAAATGGTTTGTAACCCGCTCCGACGGAAAAACACGAACCCGTCACTGGATCAAGATCGACGACAAGCGAATCCTGCGTCATGAGGAACTCTTTCGCAAGGATCATGAGGGGATCGAAAGGCGTGTGATTACCAGATACGGAGGCAAGACGTTGCCCGATATCAACACGCAGTTTGAAACAGACTTCACAAACTACCTCTCGAAAATCAGGACGGCCTATCAGCCCCTGATCGCCAGTTTGCTGACCTCACTGCCACTGACCGACCGCCAGGCCCTTGAACGGGGTGACGTCCGCTTGCTGAGCCTGCACCTGGACGAAAAACTCATCAAGGCAAGGGGAGACATCCGGCCAAGAAAAGGTTTCGTTCTACAGGTGACCCACAATCATGAAATTACCTATTACGAACTGATCCCGAGTGCTGGCGTCATTCGTCGTCGACCCCACCTGAGAGTTTCAACAGTCAACGGGGTTCGCACCACGTTTCCATTGCACGCCTCGATCCCCGGACAAACATATACTCCTGAAATCAGCACTACGCTGCTTCTCGATTGGGCCGCTCACTTAAATGGCACGCAGCCTGCTGACAGAGCGTACTGCGTGGCGATCCTCGGCGTGGTAGGCGACGTGCCCACAGTTGTATCGCCAATCGCAGCCGTTAACGATAGCGAAGTAACAGCGCTGGCATCCTCCCGTTTGAATGCAGTGGCCCACTACATTGCAACGAACTTCCTGTTCGTCGACGAACAGCTGTTGCGTACCCAGTCTCGCGGCGTGACGGCATTCGACACCATCAGGACCAGAAGCGAACAAAGGATCAGTACGACCCTCGAAATAGCCAAAGGGCTTGTACCCTTCTGGGGCAGTATCGAGGACATTTTGTCGGGCAAAATTGAGCAGATACTCATAGGCGTAGCCGGAGTCGTGCTGGACCTGGCTTCATTCCTCACCCCTGTCGGGAAATTCATGTCAGGTTCGGTGCGGCTGATCAAGGCGGGCGCCAAAGCCTCGCAAATGACCGTCAAAGCAAGTCTGCCTTCCTTTTCAACATTGACCCGAAAACTCCTGACCGCTTCCCTGAGCAACCTCAATCCGCTGGATGGGGTCCCGACACTACTCAAGACACTGGGAAGCGGTGCGTGGAAAGGACTGCATACGGCGGGACGCATTGGTGTTAGCGGGTTCAAGAAACTGACAGGACACGCCGACAGCTACCGACTGGTGCACAACCTGCCCCAGACAACCGATCCGGGGCGCTGGAAGCCGCTGGCAAGCGGTGATCGACTGGCAACGGTCAACGGTGTCGATGATGTACTTGTGCGCAATACCAGCCCATCGGACCTGACCCGATTCCACCCCGTCGATCCAGTGACATCCTTGCCCTACGGCCCCCGCCTGCACAATCACAGCAAAAACCTCGTACAGGGCCGGTCAACCTTCAAAACGTTATCTCCTACCGAATCCCACGTCCTGGTAGAACTTCCGAAAGACGCCCATGTCCGTGAAGTACTTGAGGTCGATGGTCGAACCACACTGTTCGTTGATGACATTCCCTATCGTCTGGACGGCAACCAACTGCGCCGTGCCGACTTGATTGATGATCAGGCAATGTTCAGATCCTTGCCTTGCCGGGTACGTCGCGCCCCTGGTCCCGAGCTGTGTCAAACAAGCTACGTCACTCGCGACCCGGCTCCTACCCCTGCTATCGCTACTTTCGATGAAACCAAAGGCTGGGCCCCCTGGTTCGGAGACGCCATTTACACCCCCGCAACAGGCAGGACACCGATGCAAGTGTCCTCAATAGCTGCCAATTCATCCCTCAAGGCCGTACTGGAGTTTCAGAAAGGGATGTATGGGCGGGTCATGGTCAGCGTTCCCGTATCCGGGCAAAAACTCGTCGATAAATTTCGCGTGGGCGCAACTATCGTAGAGTCAATCGACGGTTCAAAACATTACGTGTTCACGCGGCTGAGCGCGGGAGACTTTTACGTTACCTCGCGCGCAAAGGGCCAAAGCGTTAAAGACCTCCTGACCTTCAGAAAAGCCGACACCCTTCCTGACGAACTGAGGAAAGAGTTAATTGGTGGTGTACACCGGCTCACTGAACTCCAATAACATGGTAAGAATCCATGGCCAGGAAGCGGTGGAGCGCGCATTGAGAGCCATGGATGAAATTGCCATTTCGATCGGTAGCCATGCCAATCCGCCCGATACGCTCAGATTGCTCAAGGTCGATACCAGCCCAGCAGAAGCGGCCCTGTTCGATCACTCCACAAGAATGATCATCAGGAACTCCACCGATGGCGCCGCGACCTGGTCCTTGTCCAAGGCTACGCCGGACAGCGTGCGGGATACGACTGCGGAGGTTTTCAACACACTGTTTCAGAAAACCGTCATAACCTTGGAGTCGTCGGTTCAGGGCGGACCCAAGGCATTAAAAATCGATGACACAATGCGGCAACTACAAGAACTTATCAGGCAAAAAACCGGTCGGCCTTTGCACAACCCCAGGAACATTGCGTTCGTCGAAATCAAGACCACGGCAGGGGTGCGTGAAGTGTATGTCAGCGTATCCGGTAGCAAGCGTGACACCGGCTTTTTGCCGTTGTTTGCCAAAAACAGAAATATGGATGAAGTAAAAGTCGGCAGTACGAGTTACTTCAATATAGATAATGGAATGCGCTTCCCGGAGACGGCACTTAGCGTAACTCCCCAAGGCAAGCTACAGGCGATCCCCCACACCATCGACAATATTGAGACGTACACGCCTGCGCTCACATCTCGCCCCACTTCGCTGGACACCGAAAGCAAGCTCATCAGCGTCATACGAACCAAATACCCTGACCCTAAAGATCTTGATTCCATCACGATAGCCACCACTATGGCGCCTTGCGACTCATGCGCCGTCGTCATGAAGCAATTTGGTTATGACGGTAGCCCTGGTGCACTGCAAGTGACCTGGAAATGACTTCGCGACTTTATCAGTGCTGCTGCAAATGCCCATACAGCTTGGCGTACAAACCACCATCGGCAATCAACTGCTGATGGTCGCCATCCTCGGCAACCTGCCCGCCATCGAACACCAGCACCCGATCGGCCTGCTTCACGGCCGACAATCGATGCGCAATGATCAACGTGGTGCGGTGGCTCAAGAACCGCGCCAGCGCCTGGTGCAGGTTGTACTCAGTGGCCGCGTCCAGCGCGGACGTGGCTTCGTCGAGGATCACCACTTTGGGCTCGGCCAACACCATTCGGGCAATCGCCAGGCGTTGACGCTGCCCGCCGGATAAACGCACGCCGGATCGCCCGACGATACTGTCCAGGCCATTGGGCAGTTCACGCACAGTGTGTTGCAACTGAGCAATTTCCAGTGCCTGCCAGCAGGCCTCGTCACTGCGTTCGCGGCCCATGGTCAGGTTGGCGCGCACGGTGTCGTTGAACAGGGCGGGATGTTGCAGGACCACGGCGACATTTTCGCGCACGGTTTCCAGGCCGATCTCTTGCTGAGTCGAACCACCGAAACGGATGGTCCCGGCCAGCGGTGTGTACAAGCCCAGCAGCAACTGCACCAGAGTACTTTTGCCTCCACCGCTGGCGCCGACAATCGCGACTTTTTCACCGGGGGCAATCGACAGATTCATTTGGTTCAGCACCAACTCGTCGCCGTAGCCGAAACTCAGTCCCTGAACTTCGATGCCCACCGTGTCGCGCCCCTGAAACGGGTCGACGCTGCCGGTGTATTGCGGCTCGTCGGCACGGGCCAGCAACTCGTTGATCCGCGACAGCGCACCACCAGCGGCATAAAAGGCGTACTGCAGATTGAGCAGCTGTTCCACCGGACCGATCATGAACCACAGGTAGCTGAACACCGCCAGCATCTGGCCGATGGACAGGTCGGAAAACAGCACGGTGAGCATGGCCGCGGCGCGGAAAATATCGATGCCGAACTGGAACAGCAAACCGCTGGCCCGATTCGATGCATCGGTTTTCCACTGCGAGCTCACCGCGTAATCGCGCACTTCCCGCGCTCGCTGCCCCAACCGTCCGAGGAAAAAACCCTGACGATTACCGGCACGCACTTCCTGGATGGCGTCCAGGGTTTCGGTCAAGGCTTGGGTGAAGCGTGAGGTGCTGTCGTTCTCGAGCTTCTTCAGATGTTTGACCCGCTTGCCCAACTGCACCGTGGCGTAGATCACCAGCGGGTTGAACAGCAGGATCAGCAGCGCGAGTTTCCAGTGCATCCACATCAGGATCGATGCGGTGCCCACCAGTGTCAGCATCGCCACGAGGAAACGACTGAGGGTTTCGCCGACGAATTTGTCCAGCGTGTCCAGGTCGGTGACCAGATGCGTGGTCACCGTGCCACTACCCAGGCTTTCGTATTCGCCCAGCGAGATGCGCTTGAGCCGGTCGATCAACCGCACCCGAATCCGATACACGATGTCCTTGGCCAGCGCCGCAAACAATTTCGCCTGCACCACGTTGAACAACAACGCGGCGCAACGCAGCGCCAGGGTCACCAGCAGCATCAGGCCGATATAACCCGCGGCTTTCTGCCAGACGTCGGGCAGCGCGTGGTTCATGATTTTCAGCGCAACGTCACCATGCCCCAGCAGCACTTCATCCACCAGCAACGGCAACAGCAACGGGATCGGCACGCTGCACAGCGTTGCCAATACCGCAACGCCGTTGGCAATCCACAGGGATTTTTTATGGTGTAGGGCCAGGCGGCGGACTTCCGCCCAGCTCAGCCGATCGACACGTTTGGGAGCTGCTGCATCATCGGGCAGATCATGCACAGGCAGCGCGCTCCAGCCAGCGGCCGAGCAACGGTGACAACTCGCTCAAGGGCTGATAGCCATTGGTCAGCAGCGCCAATTGACCATTGCGCTCTGCCAGCAAGGTCGGAAAACCGGCAATACCCAGGTCCTGGACCCAAGTGAAATCGGCGGCGGTCGCAGCGTGCTGATCGGCACGATCGAAGGCTGCGGCAAATTCGATGCGTGGCAAACCGGCCTGCTCCGCCAGCTCCACCAACACGCTGGCACGGGTAACGTCGCGACCTTCAGCATAGAACGCATGCTGGATCAGCCCGAGCAGTGTCCAGGCGCAATCCGGCGCCAGGCTGCGCGCAGTCACCAGCGCTCGACAGGCAGGCTCGGTGTCGTAGACAAACCCGTCGGGCAACGCGCCTTCAAACTTGAACGGCTGGCCGGTGGCCTCGTGAACCGCCTGCCAGTGCTCAAGGATATAGCGCCGGGTGGTCGGCTCCAGCGCCGCGCCACTGCCGGTGCGCAAACCACCCACCACCAGATGCAACTCCACACCCGCCGCCTGCGCCTGCTCAACCAGCGCTTTGGCCACCGGAGCGAAGCCCCAGCACCAGGAACACATCGGATCCATCACATAGAGCAGGCGTGCAGACATGGTTCAAGCCTCGGAAGCGGATTGCTTGTAGTTGTAACCGATCGGGTGCGGCATGTTGCGCGCCTTGGCCAGTTCGATCTGCTTCTGCCGGTCGATGGCACTGCGACGGGTTTTCTCGCTCAGCTTATCCCAGCAATGCGGGCAACTGATGCCGGCCACATAGTGCTCGGATGCGCGGTCTTCAACGCTGACGGGCGTACGACAGGCATGACATTGATCGTAGTCGCCTTCGCTGAGATCGTGACGAACGGTCACGCGGTTATCGAACACGAAGCAGTCGCCCTGCCATTTGGTTTCTTCCTGCGGCACCTCTTCGAGGTACTTCAGGATGCCGCCCTTGAGGTGATAGACCTCGTCGAAACCCTGGCTGAGCATGTAGCTCGACGCCTTCTCGCAGCGAATGCCGCCGGTGCAGAACATCGCGACTTTCTTGTGCACGGCCGGGTCGAAGTTGGCTTTGATGTAGTCGGGGAATTCGCGAAAACTGGTGGTCTTCGGATCGATGGCGCCTTCGAAGGTGCCGATCGAGACTTCGTAGTCATTGCGGGTGTCGATCAACAGCACTTCCGGATCGCTGATGAGTGCGTTCCAGTTCTGCGGATCCACATAGGTGCCGACCTTTTTGTTCGGGTCCACGCCCTCAACGCCCAGGGTGACGATTTCTTTCTTGAGTTTGACTTTGGTGCGGTAGAACGGCTGTTCGTCGCAGTACGACTCTTTGTGGTCGATGTCGTCCATGCGCGGGTCGTTCTTGAGCCAGGCCATCAGCCCGTCGATGCCTTCGCGGCTGCCGGACACGGTGCCGTTGATGCCTTCTTCGGCGATCAGCAGCGTGCCTTTGATGCCGTTGTCGATCATCGCTTGCAGCAGTGGCTCACGCAGATCAACGTAATTTTCCAGGGTGACGAACTTATACAGTGCCGCCACGACAATCTGTTGTGTCATGGGTGATTCTCCAGGTGGCTACCCTCGTAAGGGGTGAACCGGATGCGAAAAAAAACGCGCCGGGTAAGCGGCGCGTTGCGGATTCTAGCAAAAAACCAAGGGTTAATGCTTGCTGCCGCCAGCACAGGTCGGCGAGGCCGGAGCCGCATCGATCTGCGCCCATTCCTCCGGCGTGTAGGTATGCAGCGCCAACGCATGGAACTCGCCCATCAGTTCGCCCAAAGTGCCGTACACCTTCTGGTGACGCTTGACGCGATTGAGCCCTTCGAACTGCCGGCTGACCACCACCGCCTTGAAGTGGGTCTGCAACCCACGGCTGTGCATATGGCTTTCATCCAGCACTTGCAGGTGCTCGGGCTGTAGCAGCCCCAGCGTCGATTCGATGCGTTGTTGCATGGTCATACCCGGCTCCGCTTAAGGCTTTTTCTTGGCTGCAGGAGCAGCGGCGCCGGCTTTAGGATCCAGCTCGTTAGTCATGTCTGCCAGCAGTTTGTTGACCACAGGCACCGCGCTTTCCAGCTTGGCTTGAGTCATCTGGGCCGATTGCTGAGTCAGCTGCGGCATTTTTTCCAGGACTTTCTTGCCCAGTGGCGACTGGTAGAACGCCACCAGATCCTTGAGCTCGGATTCGCTGAAGTTGGTGGTGTAGAGCTTGACCATGTCCGGCTTCAGCTTGTTCCAGCCAATGGCTGCGTCCAGCGCTGCGTTGGCCTTGGCCTGATAAGTTTCCAGAACGGCTTTTTTCGACTCAGGGGCTTTGGTCTGTTCAAAGCGCTGAGCGAACATTTGCTGCACTTGCATGTACACCGGAGTGCCCAGTTTGTCAGCGTGCGCCAGGGTCAGGAAAGCTTCGGCACTGGCGTTGTGGCTGGCGGTATCGGCAAAAACCTGGCCGCTGGCGCAAACCAGTGCAACCGCGGTACAGATGGCACGAAGACGAGTCATCGAGTTTCCTTTTCTAGCAGGCGAGGTATAACCCCAAGGGCGCCCATTCTGCGCCTAAAAAAGTGTGTCGCTCAACCCCAAGCCTTGTCGCGACTGATTTTGAGGGGTTGAACGGTCAAATTCCAGACTGATGGAACCACGACCGGCGATCACAGCCTAAACTGCGCTATCAGACCTACAGGAGTGTGCATGATGAGCCGTATCGAAACCGACAGCCTGGGCCAGGTGGAAGTCCCGGATGACGCTTACTGGGGCGCTCAGACGCAACGCTCGCTGATTAATTTCGCCATTGGCAACGAACGCATGCCGCTGGCTGTGTTGCATGCCCTGGCCCTGATCAAGAAAGCCGCGGCACGCGTCAATGATCGTAATGGCGACCTGCCCGCCGACATCGCCCGCCTGATCGAACAAGCGGCCGACGAAGTGCTCGACGGCCAACATGACGACCAGTTCCCGCTGGTGGTCTGGCAGACCGGCAGCGGCACCCAGAGCAACATGAACGTCAACGAAGTGATCGCCGGGCGCGCCAACGAACTGGCCGGCAACCCACGCGGTGGCAAGAGCCCGGTGCACCCCAACGATCACGTCAACCGCTCCCAGAGTTCCAACGATTGCTTTCCCACGGCCATGCACATCGCGACGGTTCAGGCGGTGCAACAGCATTTGCTGCCGGCGATCGCTGAGTTGTCCGGCGGCTTGGCGGAGCTGTCCGCGCGGCACATGAAACTGGTCAAGACCGGTCGTACCCACATGATGGACGCCACGCCGATTACCTTCGGTCAGGAACTCTCGGCGTTCATCGCACAACTGGATTACGCCGAGCGGGCGATCCGCAACGCGTTGCCGGCGGTTTGTGAACTGGCCCAGGGCGGCACCGCGGTCGGCACCGGGTTGAACTCCCCCCACGGTTTTGGCGAAGCGATCGCCGCCGAACTGGCCGCCCTCTCCGGCCTGCCGTTCGTCACCGCGCCGAACAAATTCGCCGCACTGGCCGGTCATGAGCCACTGACCACGCTGTCCGGCGCCCTGAAAACCCTCGCTGTGACCCTGATGAAAATCGCCAACGACCTGCGCGTGCTGGGCTCCGGGCCACGTGGCGGACTTGCCGAAGTGAAACTGCCGGCCAACGAGCCGGGCAGCTCGATCATGCCCGGCAAGGTCAACCCGACTCAGTGCGAAGCCCTGTCGATGCTGGCCTGCCAAGTGTTGGGCAATGACGTCGCCATCGGTTTTGCCGCCAGTCAGGGGCACCTGCAATTGAACGTGTTCAAACCGGTGATCATCCACAACCTGCTGCAATCGATCCGCTTGCTGGGCGACGGCTGCAGCAACTTCCAGCAGCATTGCATCGCCGGCCTGGAACCGGATGCCGAGAAAATGGCCGAGCATCTGGAACGAGGCTTGATGCTGGTGACGGCGCTGAACCCGCACATCGGCTACGACAAATCAGCCGAGATTGCCAAGAAGGCCTACAGCGAGGGGCTGACACTGCGTGAGGCGGCGTTGAAGTTGGGGTATCTGACCAATGAAGAGTTCGATGCGTGGGTGAGGCCGGAGAATATGCTGGAGGCAGGGGCCAAGGGCTGATTATCCCTGATCGTTCCCACGCTACGTGGGAACGATCACTCAACCGCCATTTTGATCTTTCTGGCACGAAGCCCGGCGATCAACGATGGCCCCAACGCCACCAGCGCCGACCCGAGCACCACCAGCACCGCCCCGCCATAACCCAGACCGTTGATCGTTTCGGCATGCACAAAATCAGGCCATAACCAGGCCGCCACGGCCACCGCGGCAAAGGTCACCAGCGGCGTGATCGCCAGCGTCGCGCTGACCCGCGACGCTTCCCAATGGGCCAGGGCTTCGGCGAAGGCGCCATACGCGATCAGGGTGTTCAAGCAGCACGCCAGCAGCAGCCAGCCTTGCAGCGGGCTCAGTTGCAGTGCTTCCAGCGGATGCACCCACGGCGTCAGCAACAGCGCGCAGAACAGGTAAATCACCATCATCACCTGCAACGAATTCCACACCGTGAGCAACTGCTTCTGGCCCAAGGCATAGAAGGTCCAGACCGTCGACGCCAACAGCACCATCAGCACACCCGCGGTGTAATCGGTCAGGGAGGTGAGCAACTCGCCCAGGCGCTGATTGAAGAACAGTGCAAAGCCGATCAGCAGCACCAGCAGGCCAATCCCCTGCCCCACGCTGAAACGCTCCTTGAACACGAACAGACTGGCGATCAGCAACATGATCGGGCCCATCTGCACCACCAGTTGTGCGGTGCCGGCGCTGAGCAGGTTCAGGCCCATCAGGTACAGCACGTAGTTGCCGACCAGTCCGAGTACCGCCATCAACACCAACCAGCCACCGCGCGAGCCGAGGACTTTGCGACTCGGCAAGCGTCTGGTCGCCGCCAGATATATGAACAGGCACCCGCCGGACACCATCAGGCGAAACCAGGTCACTGTCACTGGGTCCATCACCAGCAGCACTTGCTTGAGTTTGATCGGCAGAATTCCCCACAACAACGCGGTCAGCAAGGCCAGGAATAAACCGTACACCCAGCGACCCGATGAAATATGCATGCTGCCCCCGAAGCCCATTGGCAAGAATGCTCATTCTAGGCTCAGACCGAAGCGCGACACAGGGACAGTTGCCCTCGGGCCGCGAATGAAACTGTGCGGGTCGCACCATGACATTGACGGGATGCCGTCGATCAGCTCGCCAGGCGTTGCAAAGGGTTCATGCATAAGCTCATTGAAACCGCCCTCTGCAGGAGATCGCCCATGTACGGCATGCGCGCCCAGGACACCACCCCCGCCACGCACTTTCGCTGTGACCGGTTGTGTCGTGTCAATGGGGAGTTGTATTTCACCACCCGGGAACAGACCCTGGAGGGGCCGTTCGATAATCCGGCGACGGCCGAGAAGGAGATCCTGGCTTATATCGAGCGGATGCAGGCTTTGAGCATGAACATGTCATCGAGATGACAACACCCGCGAGCATAACTGCTCTCGCGGGGTGTAAGCGCAACATACAAGGAGCGAGGCTTGCCCGCGAAGGCGACCTCACGGAATTACCGCACCGCCTCAAACAACCCCGTAGCCCCCATCCCGCCCCCCACGCACATGGTAACGATGCCGTAACGCAGGTTACGCCGCTGCAACTCGCGCACGATGTGCCCGACCTGACGCGAACCGGTCATGCCGAACGGGTGGCCGATGGAAATCGAGCCGCCATTGACGTTGTATTTGTCGTTGTCGATTTCCAGCCGATCGCGGCTGTACAGGCATTGCGAGGCGAACGCTTCATTGAGCTCCCACAAATCAATGTCGGCAATCTGCAACCCCTTGGCCTTGAGCAACTTCGGCACCGAGAACACCGGGCCGATGCCCATCTCGTCCGGCTGGCACCCGGCCACGGTGAAACCGCGAAAGAAGGCTTTGGGCTTGAGCCCCAGCGCCAGGGCTTTTTCCAGGCTCATCACCAGGGTCATCGAAGCACCGTCGGACAGCTGCGAAGAGTTGCCGGCCGTTACTGAGCCGTCTTCGGCAAACACCGGTTTCAATCCCGCCAGGCTTTGCAGGGTGGTGTCGGGGCGGTTGCAGTCGTCGTGATCGACAATGCCGTCGAGGATCTGCACCTGGCCGGTGGCCTTGTCTTCAACGCGATACTTCACCGCCATCGGCACGATTTCATCGTTGAACAACCCGGCGGCCTGCGCCAGAGCGGTACGTTGCTGGCTTTGCAGGGCGTACAGATCCTGCTCTTCACGACTGACGCTGTAACGACGCGCGACGATCTCGGCCGTCTGGCCCATGGGGAAATAGATACCTGGCACCTGCTCTTTCAGCAGCGGGTTGATCAGGTGGTCGGTGTTGACGCTTTTCATGGTCAGGCTGATCGACTCGACACCGCCGGCGACGATGATGTCGCTGCAACCGGAAGCGATCTGATTGGCGGCAATCGCGATGGCCTGCAAGCCCGACGAACAGAAGCGGTTAAGGGTCATGCCACCCGTGCCGATGCCCAGGTGCGACAGCACCGCGACGTTGCGACCGATGTTGTAACCCTGGGCACCTTCGTTGGAACCGGCGCCGACGATGCAATCCTCGACGCTGGACGGGTCGACGTCATTGCGCGTGAGCAGCGCGTTGACACAGTGGGCCGCCATGTCGTCGGGACGGGTCATGTTGAACTTGCCGCGAAAGGATTTGGCCAGGCCGGTCCGCACGCTGTCGACGATCACCACTTCACGCATGGCATACACCTCATTGTTGTTGTCAGTCGGGAGTTGGACCGAGCATAAGTCCGACTCATGACTGACCGCGACAATCATTCACCCCGCGTATGCGTAACCATCGGCTCAGCGCTTGCGCTTTTGCAGTTTCTTCTCCCGTTTGTCGGACTTTTCGAATGCTGCTTCCAGCGCCTCATTGAGGGTGCGCAATACCTTGACCCGCGCCCAGCGCTTGTCGTTGGCCTCCACCAGGGTCCAGGGCGATACCTCGGTGCTGGTGCGGTCGACCATATCGCCGACCGCAGCGCGGTAATCGTCCCACTTGTCGCGGTTACGCCAGTCGTCTTCAGTAATCTTGAAACGCTTGAAGGGGATCTCTTCGCGCTCCTGGAAGCGCTCCATCTGAGTCTGTTTGTCGATGGTCAGCCAGAACTTGACCACGATCACCCCGGCATCGTCGAGCTGCTCTTCGAAGTCGTTGATCTCGCTGTAGGCACGCAACCAGTCCGCCTCGCTGCAAAAACCCTCGATGCGCTCCACCAGCACCCGGCCATACCAGGAACGATCGAACACAGTGAATTTTCCCCGCGCCGGAATATGCCGCCAGAACCGCCAGAGATACGGCTGCGCCCGTTCTTCTTCGGTAGGCGCGGCGATCGGCACGATGTTGTACTGACGTGGGTCGAGTGCCGCGGCCACCCGACGGATCGCCCCGCCCTTGCCTGCCGCGTCGTTGCCCTCGAACACCGCGATCAACGCGTGACGACGCATGCGTTTGTCGCGCATCAGCCCGGAAAACCGTGCCTGCTCGGTAATCAGTTGCTCTTCGTAATCGTCCTTGTCCAGGTTCAGGGTCAGGTCCAGGCTGTCGAGCAGATTCACGTGATCGACGCTGGGAGACAAGGGCGCGGCACTGACTTTGTGCGGGTGAATCCTGGGTCTCTTGAGCGCGCTCTGCAGGCCCTCGAGCAGAATCTTGCCAACCGCCAGGCTGCGATAACGCGCATCCAGGCCAGCAATCACGTGCCACGGCGCGTAGTCGCGGCTGGTGCGGCGCAGTACCCGTTCGCCGTACTTCACGAACTTGTCGTAGGTCGCGGATTGTTGCCAGTCCAGCGGGCTGATGCGCCAGCTGTGCAGCGGATCGTCGTTCAGCGCCTTGAGCCGCGCTTTCATTTGCTTCTTGGAGAGGTGAAACCAGAACTTGAAGATCAGCGCGCCTTCGTCGCACAACATCTTCTCCAGTCGCTCGGCGCCGTTGATGGCTTGATCGAGTCGCGGATCCTTGAACAAACCATGAACCCGCCCTTGCAGCATCTGGCTGTACCAGTTACCGAAGAAAATCCCCATGCGCCCCTTGGCCGGGAGCATCCGCCAGTAGCGCCAGGCGGGTGGTCGAGCCAGCTCTTCGTCAGTCTGCTGGTCGAAGGTGCGGACCTCGATCAGGCGCGGGTCCATCCATTCGTTGAGCAACTTGACCGTCTCGCCCTTGCCGGCCCCTTCGATGCCGTTGATCAAAATGATCACTGGAAAACGGTGTTGCTGCCGAAGTTCGAACTGCGCTTCGAGCAAGGCTTCACGCAGGGCCGGCACTTCGGCTTCATAGGTTTCTTTGTCAATGGCATGACCGATTTCGGCGGATTCGAACATGGAGACGCTCCTTCCAGGATTGAGCAAGACTAGCGGATTGACGTCTCATGCGCAGGACAAATCCATCTTTGAGACTGATACGAACCCTGTGGCGAGGGAGCTTGCTCCCTCGCCACAAAACGACGATTCTCCCTGCCCCCCGAATGTGGCACTTGCCACGGATCAAGCACCACAGTGGCGATCGGCTAGAATGGCGGTCTTGCCGTTGCCGAGCCTGCCATGAAACCTGTATTGCCCCACGCCCAGCTCGACTGGGACGACCAAGGTCGCCCGCGTTCGCGGGTGTTCGATGATGTGTACTTTTCCGACCAGTCGGGCCTTGAAGAAACCCGTTACGTGTTTCTGGAGCAAAACGATTTGCGCGACCGCTTCGCCGCATTGCCGGCGGGTGGGCGACTGGTGATTGGCGAAACAGGTTTCGGCACCGGACTGAATTTTCTCTGTGCCTGGCAGTTGTTCGAACAGCACGCAGTGGCCGGTGCGCGGCTGCATTTTGTCAGTGTCGAAAAGTACCCGCTGAGCACCGCCGATCTGCAACGGGCCCTGGCGTTATGGCCGGATCTCAAGCCGTTCGCCGATCAATTGCTGGCGCAATACGTGGCGATTCATCAAGGTTTCCAGCGCCTGGTGCTGGGCAATGGCCGCGTCACACTGACCCTGCTGATTGGTGATGCACTGGAGCAGTTGCCGCAACTGGACGCGCAGATCGACGCCTGGTTTCTCGACGGTTTCGCCCCGGCGAAAAACCCCGACATGTGGACTGCCGAGCTGTTTGCCGAACTGGCACGTCTGGCGGCACCCGGCTCGACCATCAGCACCTTCACCAGCACCGGCTGGGTACGCCGTCTGTTGAACGCCGCAGGCTTCAAGATGAAACGCACGCCGGGCATCGGTCACAAGTGGGAGATCCTGCGGGGCACCTTTCTTGGCTGGCCTGAAGAGACCGCACCACCTGCCGCGACTAAACCCTGGTTCGCTCGCCCAACCCCGCCGACCGGCGAGCGCCGCGCCCTGGTGATCGGTGCCGGGCTGGCCGGTTGCGCCAGCGCCGCCAGTCTTGCCGCAAGGGGTTGGCAAGTGAGCCTGTTGGAGCGCCACGAAGCACTGGCGCAGGAAGCCTCGGGCAACCCTCAGGGCGTGCTGTACCTCAAGCTTTCGGCCCACGGCACCGCGCTGTCGCAATTGATCGTCAGCGGTTTTGGTTACACCCGGCGCCTGCTGGAACAGTTGCAGCGCGGCGTCGACTGGGACGATTGCGGGGTCTTGCAACTGGCCTTCAATGCCAAGGAAGCCGAACGTCAGGCGCAATTGGCCGCGGCTTTTTCGCCAGGCCTGGTACACCTGCTCGATCAACCGCAAGCACAGGCCCGGGCCGGCATCGAACTGGAGCACGGCGGCCTGTTCTTCCCCGAAGGCGGCTGGGTTCATCCTCCTGCGTTGTGCCAGTGGCAGGCGTCTTCAACGAACATTCAGTGGCTGCCCCATCGCGAGGTGCTGGAACTGCGCAAGGTCGATGATCAATGGCAGGCCTGGGACGGCGAGACGCTGCTGGCCAGCGCGCCCGTGGTGATTCTCGCCGGTGCCGCCGAGATCAAACGCTTCCCCCAGAGCGCCGAGCTGCCCCTCAAACGCATTCGCGGCCAGATCACCCGACTGGCGCAAACCCCTGAAAGCCAGAGCCTGGCGACCGTCGTCTGCGCCGAAGGCTATGTGGCACCGGCACGTCTGGGCGAACACACGCTTGGCGCCAGCTTCGATTTCAAGAGTGACGATCTGACCCCGACTGTCGCCGAGCACCTCGGTAACCTGGCGTTGCTCGAAGAAATCTCCACCGACCTGGTCACCCGCCTGCATGTTCAAGACCTGGACACGCAGCAGCTTGAAGGGCGCGCGGCGTTCCGCTGCACCAGTCCCGATTACCTGCCGATCGTCGGACCGTTGGCCGATCAGACCAGCTTCGCCAATGCCTATGCCGCGCTGAGCAAAGATGCCCGGCAAGTGCCCGACGTGCCCTGCCCGTGGCTTGATGGGTTTTACGTCAACAGCGGTCATGGCTCTCGCGGTTTGATCACCGCGCCATTGTCCGGAGAGCTGCTGGCGGCATGGCTTGAAAACGAGCCTTTGCCCTTGCCCAAAGCCGTGGCCGAGGCCTGCCATCCCAACCGTTTCGCCTTGCGCCAGTTGATCCGCGGAAAAGTCTGATACACCGACTTATAACTTATCGGTCTAAAACTCCAGGGATTCAGCCGGGTCAGTTTCCGGGTACCCGCCGTTTTTGGCGGGTATCGATTGACCCTCCCCAACGGAAAAACCGGTAAGGACTTATGTGCGGATTAGCTGGAGAATTACGTTTCGACCATCAACCTGCGGACCTCGCAGCCATTGAACGAATCACCCATCACCTGGCCCCTCGCGGCCCTGATGCGTGGGGCTTCCACAGCCAAGGCCCGATTGCCCTGGGCCATCGGCGCCTGAAAATCATGGACCTGTCGGACGGCTCGGCGCAGCCGATGATCGATAACCAACTGGGCCTGTCCCTGGCCTTCAACGGCGCTATCTACAACTTCCCGGAACTGCGCACCGAGCTGGAAAGCCTCGGTTATGCCTTCTACTCCGGTGGCGACACCGAAGTGCTGCTCAAGGGCTTTCACGCCTGGGGTGAAGCGCTGTTGCCCAAGCTCAACGGCATGTTCGCCTTCGCCATTTGGGAACGTGACGCCCAGCGTCTGTTCATCGCCCGCGACCGTCTCGGTGTGAAGCCGCTGTACCTGTCGCGCACCGGCCAGCGCCTGCGCTTTGCCTCGGCATTGCCGGCATTGCTCAAGGGCGGCGACATCAACCCGATCCTCGATCCGGTGGCGCTCAATCATTACCTGAACTTCCACGCGGTGGTCCCGGCCCCTCGCACCTTGCTGGCGGGCATCGAAAAACTGCCCCCGGCCAGCTGGATGCGTATCGAAGCCGACGGCACCACCGAGCAGAAAACCTGGTGGACCCTGCCCTACGGCCCACATGCCGACGAACTGAATCTGACCCTCGAAGACTGGCGCGATCGCGTGCTCGACAGCACCCGTGAAGCGGTGGCGATCCGTCAACGGGCGGCGGTGGATGTCGGTGTGCTGCTGTCCGGTGGCGTCGATTCGAGTCTGTTGGTCGGGCTGTTACGCGAAGTCGGGGTCGAAGACTTGTCGACCTTTTCCATCGGTTTCCAGGACGCCGGTGGCGAGCGCGGTGATGAATTTCAGTATTCGGACCTGATCGCCAAACACTACGGCACCCGGCATCACCAACTGCGTATCGACGAACAAGAGATCATCGAGCAACTGCCGGCAGCGTTCCGCGCCATGAGCGAGCCGATGGTCAGCCATGACTGCATTGCCTTCTACCTGCTGTCCCGGGAAGTGGCCAAGCATTGCAGAGTGGTGCAGAGCGGCCAGGGCGCGGACGAGTTGTTCGCCGGGTATCACTGGTATCCGCAGGTGGACGGCGCGAGCGATCCGTATGCGGCATATCGCGATGCGTTTTTCGACCGCAGCTATGCCGACTATGCCGCCACAGTGCAACCGAAATGGCTGACAGCCAACGATGCCGCCGGCGACTTCGTGAAGGAACATTTCGCACAACCCGGTGCCGACGCGGCGGTGGACAAAGCCCTGCGCCTGGACAGCACCGTGATGCTGGTGGACGACCCCGTCAAACGGGTCGACAACATGACCATGGCCTGGGGCCTGGAAGCGCGCACGCCGTTTCTCGACTATCGCCTGGTGGAATTATCAGCGCGGGTGCCGGGCAAATTCAAACTGCCGGATGGCGGCAAGCAAGTCCTGAAAGAGGCGGCGCGGCGGGTGATTCCGAGCGAAGTGATCGATCGCAAAAAAGGCTACTTCCCGGTGCCAGGTCTCAAGCATTTACAGGGCGACACACTGAACTGGGTGCGTGAACTGCTGCTCGATCCGAGTCAGGATCGCGGCCTGTTCAACCCCGCCATGCTCGACCGCCTGCTGACCGATCCGCAAGGCCAGTTGACCCCGTTGCGCGGCTCCAAGCTGTGGCAATTGGCGGCCCTGAACCTGTGGCTCAGTGAACAAGGAATCTGATCGATGAAACCCCACGCCACGGCTTACAGCCAACGCCTGTTGCGCGGTCAGGCGCCCTCCTACGAACGCTTGCAGGCACGCCTGGCCGAAGACGGCAGTGCATTGAGCGCCGCGCCCATCGCCGTGCATTGCGGTTGGGGCCGGTTGTTAATCGGCCATACCTTTCCCGATGCGGCGAGCCTCGCCCAAGAGTTGCTCAATGAGCAGCCCGGTGAGCGGGACATCGCCTTGTACGTCGCCGCCCCCCAGCAAGTGCTGGGGCTGGAACCGGCGCAACTGTTTCTCGACCCGTCCGATACTTTGCGCCTGTGGTTCAGCGATTACCGTCAGGCCACCCGGGTGTTTCGCGGTTTTCGCATTCGTCGGGCGCAAAGCGAGGCGGACTGGCAGGCGATCAATCAGCTGTATCAGGCCCGCGGCATGCTGCCGATCGATGCAGGTTTGCTGACGCCCCATCATCAGGGCGGCCCGGTGTACTGGCTGGCCGAAGACGAGGACAGCGGCGCGATTATCGGCAGCGTCATGGGCCTCAATCACCACAAGGCATTCAACGATCCGGAAAACGGCAGCAGCCTGTGGTGCCTGGCGGTGGATCCGCAATGTTCCCGCCCAGGCGTCGGTGAAGTGCTGGTGCGGCACTTGATCGAACACTTCATGAGCCGTGGGCTGAGTTACCTGGACCTGTCGGTGCTGCACAACAACCGTCAGGCGAAAAATCTTTACGCCAAGCTCGGTTTTCGCAACTTGTCGACCTTTGCGATCAAGCGCAAGAACGGTATCAACCAGCCGTTGTTTCTCGGCCCCGGCCCCGAAGCCGAGTTCAATCCGTATGCGCGGATCATCGTCGAAGAGGCTCATCGGCGCGGTATTGAGGTGCAGGTGGATGACGCGCAAGCCGGTCTGTTTACCTTGATCCATGGCAGTCGTCGGGTGCGTTGCCGCGAATCCCTGAGCGATCTGACCAGCGCCATCAGCATGACCTTGTGCCAGGACAAAAGCCTGACTCACAAGGTGCTGAAAAACGCCGGCCTCAAACTGCCCGCACAACAACTGGCGGGAAGCGCGGACGACAATCTGGCGTTTCTCGACGAGCACGAACGGGTGGTGGTCAAACCGCTGGACGGTGAACAGGGTCAAGGGGTGGCGGTGGATTTGCGCAGCATTGAGGAGGTCCAGCAAGCCATCGAAAACGCCCGTGCATTCGACAGTCGAGTGCTGCTGGAAAGTTTTCACGAAGGCCTCGATTTGCGGATTCTGGTGATCGGCTTCGAGGTGGTCGCGGCTGCCATTCGCCGGCCGGCGGAAGTGGTGGGCGATGGTCAGCATTCGATCGGTGCGCTGATCGAAGCCCAGAGTCGTCGCCGTCAGGCGGCAACCAGCGGCGAAAGCAAAATCCCGCTGGATCAGGAGACCCAACGCACCTTGCAGGCGGCGGGTTATGACTACGCCAGCATTCTGCCGGCCGGCGAGCACTTGTTCGTACGGCGCACGGCGAATCTTCATACCGGCGGCATCCTTGAAGACGTCACGGCGATTCTGCATCCAGCCTTGGTGGACGCGGCGGTGCGCGCGGCGCGAGCGCTGGATATTCCGATGGTCGGGCTCGACCTGATGGTACCGGCCGCCGACCAGCCGCAGTACGTGTTTATCGAAGCCAATGAACGAGCCGGCCTGGCCAACCATGAACCGCAGCCGACGGCCGAGCGGTTTGTAGATTTGCTGTTTGCACATAGTCAGCCGGCAGTCCCTTAGTGATGTGTTGTCTGTACCAACACCATCAGGAGTTTCCATGACCAGCAAAATTCCCGAACCGGATCTCGATTACCTGCAAAAAGTCCTGCTGGAAATGCTCGCCATTCCCAGCCCCACCGGGTTCACCGACACCATCGTGCGGTACGTGGCCGAGCGCCTCGAAGAGCTGGGCATTCCCTTTGAAATGACCCGTCGCGGCACCATCCGCGCGACTCTCAAGGGCAAGAAGAACAGTCCGGACCGAGCAGTCTCCGCTCACCTGGATACCATTGGCGCGGCGGTTCGCGCGATCAAGGACAACGGGCGCCTGACCCTGGCGCCCGTCGGCTGCTGGTCCAGCCGTTTTGCCGAGGGCAGCCGCGTCAGCCTGTTCACCGACAACGGCGTGATCCGCGGCAGCGTGTTGCCGCTGATGGCTTCCGGGCACGCGTTCAACACCGCCGTGGATGAAATGCCGATCAGCTGGGATCACATCGAATTGCGCCTGGACGCCTATTGCGCCACCCGCGCCGATTGCGATTCGCTGGGGATCAGCGTCGGCGATTTCGTCGCCTTCGACCCGTTGCCGGAGTTCACCGAAAGCGGCCACATCAGCGCCCGTCACCTCGACGACAAGGCTGGCGTTGCCGCACTGCTGGCGGCACTGAAAGCGATTGTCGACAGCGGCGAAGAGTTGATGATCGACTGCCATCCGCTGTTCACCATAACCGAGGAAACCGGCAGTGGTGCGGCGGCTGCCCTGCCCTGGGATGTCAGCGAATTCGTCGGCATCGACATCGCGCCGGTCGCGCCCGGCCAGCACTCCAGCGAACACGCGGTGAGCGTGGCGATGCAGGATTCCGGCGGGCCTTATGACTATCATCTGTCGCGGCATCTGCTACGCCTGGCCGCTGACAACGAACTGCCGGCACGTCGGGACCTGTTCCGCTATTACTTCAGCGATGCTCACTCGGCCGTCACCGCCGGCCATGACATTCGCACCGCCCTGCTGGCCTTCGGTTGCGACGCCACTCACGGCTACGAACGTACCCACATCGACAGCCTTGCCGCTCTCAGCCGTTTGCTCGGCGCCTATATTCTCAGCCCGCCGGTATTCGCCAGCGATGCACAACCAGCCACGGGATCGCTGGAGCGGTTCAGTCACCAGATCGAGCACGAGACGCAGATGGAAAGCGATACCCGGGTACCGTCGGTGGATAGCCTGCTGGGACAGCGCACAGAAAGCTGAGGCGAACACTGGTGATGTGTTCATATCCGCCGTAGCATCGCGCCAATGTTTAACCGAGGTGCCTTATGCTGATCCCCCACGACCAACTTGAAGTCGACACCCTGACCCGCCTGATCGAGGATTTCGTGACCCGTGACGGCACGGACAACGGCGATGACACGCCGCTGGAAACCCGTGTGTTGCGTGTGCGTCAGGCATTGACCAAGGGCCAGGCGCTGATCGTCTTCGATCCGGAAAGCGAGCAATGCCAGTTGATGCTCAAGCACGACGTGCCCAAGCACCTGTTCGACTGAAGCCCTTAACGAGCCTTGGCTTTTGCCTGTTTGATCTGGATGCGCTCGTAGACTTCGGCGCGGTGTACGTTGACCTGCTGTGGCGCTTCAACACCGAAGCGCACACTGCTTCCGTTGACGGCGAGCACCCGCACGGAAATGTTGTCACCAATGGATATCAATTCGCCCACAACGCGACTGAGTACAAGCATGGCATTCATCCTTCAGGGTTACCGGTCCCTGAAGATGCCCTGCGCAGAGCGGGTCTTCAATGCAACGACCGCAAAACAGTCCCGCCCTACAATGCAGGCTGCATCACCCTGACGGACGTGTCTGACAAACCGCTTGAATGAAGGACCGATCCGTCAGGAAGCGGTAAGGCGCGGACCAAACAAAATGACAGTCGCCCCAAGTACACACAGCGCCACGCCGATCCAGTCCGAGCCCAATGGTCGAATCCGCTCGACCACCGCCAGCCAACCAACCGACGAGATGATGTAGATGCCGCCGTAGGCGGCATAGGCGCGACCGGCGTAGCTCGCTTCGACCCGGGTCAGCAGTAGCGCGAATAACGTCAGGCTGAGCAAGGCCGGGATGACCCACCACACGCTTTTACCCTGGCGCAGCCACATCCAGAAAGCGAAGCAGCCGGCGATTTCGAACAGCGCGGCGAGGAAAAACCACAGGTAATTGAGCATGCAGACGTCTCGTTGGGATGGCCGGTTGGCGGCCACCCTAACGACGGTGTTGCGCACAGGCAAGTTCAGCCTGCGTTTTGTTTGGCCTTGGCGCGCATTTTGTCGGCCATCACAGTCATTTCGTTGTAGAGCAATTGCGGGTCTTTCTGTTTGATCGCCCAGGCCATACGGCCCTGCTCATGAGGCAGGATCAAAAATTCGCCAGCGGCGACCTGCTGATAGATGTAGTCGGCAATGTCAGCAGCGGTGATCGGTGAGCTTTCCAGCAATTTGCCGACCTGGGCTTTCATGGCCGGGGTCGGGCCACGGAAGGAGTCCAGTAGATTGGTCTGGAAGAACGACGGGCAAACTACATGCACGCTGACTTCCTCATGGGCCAGTTCAATCAGCAAACTTTCGGACAACGCCACCACACCCGCCTTGGCCACGTTGTAGTTGCTCATGGCCGGGCCTTGCATCAGCGCCGCCATCGAGGCGATGTTGATGATTTTGCCTTTGCTTTTCTCCAGCAGCGGCAGGAAGGCCTTGCAGCCCTTGACCACGCCCATCAGGTTGATCGCGATTTGCCAATCCCAGTCCTCCAGCGACAGTTCACTGAAGAACCCGCCCGAGGCCACGCCGGCATTGTTGACGATGACATCGATACCGCCGAGTTTCTCTTCGCAGGCTTGGGCGAAGGCGGTCAACTGACTGTAGTCGCGCACATCGCAGCGCTGAATGAAGCCGTCACCGCCGGCTTCGCGCACCAACTTGAGGGTTTCCTGCAGACCGGGCTCACTGACATCCGACAAGGCGAGCTGCCAGCCTTCACGCGCCCAGCGCAGCGCGATTTCGCGACCCAGGCCTGAGCCCGCGCCAGTGATCATCATGCGATTTTGCATAGCAAACAGCCTTGTTGTTCCGGGGAAGATGCACCGAGTGTAGCGAAGGATAATGCGCGACCCACGCTCCATCAGAGTGCTGAATGGCCAGCGATGAACCACGGCGCGGTGCGGTTGTTTCAACTTCGAAACACAGCAAAAGAAATAAACATACTTTCCAAAAACATTAAAAAAACTTGGAATTTTTCTTCATAGCCATGAGTCGGATTTTTTAAGCAGCTAGGATTAATACAAGTCCAGCTGATGGCTAAAACGCCAGGTCAAACCCACAACGCTTCCAACAAGGAAATAGACATGGGCACAATTCTTATCGTTATTCTTATCCTGTTGCTGATAGGCGGCCTGCCGGTCTTCCCGCACTCCAGAAGTTGGGGTTATGGCCCGTCCGGTATCATCGGCGTGGTGTTGGTGGTGCTGTTAATCCTATTGCTGCTTGGCAAGATATAGAGATTCTACCGGCAAAAAAAAAGAGGCCCTGCGAAGGGCCTCTTTTGTATTCCGGAAAAACTTAGTCCGGTTTGCCGTCAACCACACCGGCGGTGTTGTCCAACAGGCTCTTGGTAGCCGTCTGGATGAACGACTCGAGCTTCTGCTTGAGCGCCGCTTCGTCAGCCGATGCCGGGATCACTTCACCTTTCGGGTTAGCGCCCAGTTCGTATTGATACAACCTTGGCGGCATCTCTTTAGGCAGTACCAGCACGCGGTCCGCGGTGAGCAAGGCGACCGTCTGATCGCTGCCCGACGGCTTGATCATGCCGAAACCCTTGTCACCTTCCGGCAGGTTCAGCAAGTCACGCCCCCAGCATTGATGGACCACATCGCCACCCACGCGGCCCATGATGGTCGGCACGATGTCGATCTGGGTGCCCACAGTGTGGTCGACCTGACCGAATTTTTCCTGTATGCCCGGCCCGATCATCAGCATCGGCACGTTGAAGCGGCCCAGGTCCATTTCGGTGATCTGTTGTTCATTGCCAAAACCGTGGTCGCCGACGATCACGAACAGGGTTTCCTTGAAGTACGGCTCTTTGCGAGCCTTTTCAAAGAACTGACCCAATGCCCAGTCGGAGTAGCGCATGGCGGTCAAGTGTTCGTTGAGGCTGCCACGATCGGTCACGCGCTCCACCGGCAATGGTGTCGGCAAGGCGTATGGCGTGTGGTTGGACAGGGTTTGCAGCAAGGCATAGAACGGTTTCTTGTCCTTGCCGTCGCGGGCTTTCAACTCTTCCAGGCCACGGTTGAACATGTCCTGGTCAGACACGCCCCAGGTCGGGTCGGAGAACACCGGGTTGACGAAGTCATTGCGCCCGATGAAGTTGGTCATGCCCTGGTTGCTGAAGAAGCCCGACTGGTTGTCCCAGGCGAAGTCGCCGTTATAAACATACACATCGTCGTAGCCACGAGTGCTGAGCAACTGTGGCAGGCCGGACAGTTTGTGGCTGCCTTCCGGGGTCTGCATCAGGTATTCGAAACCTGGCAGGTTCGGGAAGCAGGCCATGGTGGCGAACATACCTTGGTGGGTATGGGTGCCGTTGGAGAAGAAACGGTCGAACAACAGACCTTCTTTCGACAGTTTGTCGAAGGAAGGCGTGATCTCGCCCGGACGTCCCAGAGCGCCCACCGAGTGACCGGCGAAGCTTTCCATCAGGATCACCACGACGTTCTTGATCGGCAGTGTCTTGTTGGCGTCGGGGGTGTAGTTGCGACGCACCGCGGCGGTCTCCGGGTTCACCAGTTTGTCGCTCGGAGTCAGCAGCATATCGCGCACGGTCTGCTGGGCCAGAGGTTGTTCCAGTGTGGCTTTCCAGATGTTGTCGCGCTCTTCGGACATCCGGCTCTTGGCCGCGGCGATCAGCGACAGCGTGCCGTTGAGGCCCAACTGGTTGGCGAAATTCGAGTCGGTGGTGTAGACGTCACCCCAACGCAGCGGCGGGCCCTGGCGCAGGGTGCCACGCGCCGCGACCACACAGACCATCAGGCAGACCACGAACACCACGCCGCGCGCATACCACGGAGCGACCTGGCGCGTGCCGATGCTGCCACCGCTGAACGGCCCGCGAGGACGTGTGGCGCGGTCGGCGCCCTTGAACGCGAGGGTCAGAATCAACGTGCCCACACCCCAGGCCAACAGGTAGCGAACTACCGGAAAACCGTACCAGAGCATGCTCATCACGGTTTTCGGGTCTTCTTTCACATACTGGAAGACCAGGCCGTTGAGGCGCTGGTGGAACTCGCGGTAAAAGTCCATCTCCATCAGGCCGAGGAACAGCGCGATACTCGAGGCAACAGTCAACCAGAGCCGGAAGAACCCGCGGGCCGCCATGGCCCGCGCGCTGAACAGGGCCAGCAGCAGCGGAACGCTGAGGTAAACCACCAGGCGCAAGTCGAAACGCAGGCCATTGGCGAACGCTTCCAGGAAGGTCGAAGCCGGTGTGTCGAGGATCATCGAGCGGTTGTAGACCAGCAGCGCGACGCGCAGCAGGCTGAACATGACCATCATGATCAGGGCGCACAACAGCGTGTAGGCCAGATGCGATTTGACGGTCGGTTGCAGCAGGCGACTAGTAGCTCGCTGCTGATTCAGGGCGTCCGGGTTTGCCATGTCGTTTTAGGACCCATTGGAAGTTGAAGTTACAAAAATACAGTGGCGCCTTGCCCTCTGTTGGCCATCCTCGGCCCCGGGGCGTGCGCGGTGCGCAAATGTTGCACGATCAACCGCGGCATTGCCATTGATTACTGCCCGACAGCCAAACTGCCGCTCATAGCGGTCAGGGACAAGCGGCGTGGGCGCAAAGTTGCGGGGTTGATTCGTTGAGGCGAATTGTCTTGGAGAGATTGTGAAAATTTCGTTCAACGCATATCCGGAAACAAAATAACTCCCCTCCCCTGGTAGAAATGAAACGCCCCGATTTGATCGGGGCGTTGTTGAACAGGCCGCATCAACTGGATACGTGGCTACTTCTCGGCGCGTTCTTTCAGGGCTTTGAGAGTATTGAACGGCGCATCGACCACGAACTTGTTGGCCAACCACGACGGCACGCTGCCGCCTGGATCAGTGTGAACCTGATAAGTCACTTCGACTTGATCGCCTTTAGGCACGAACTTCCAGAAACCCTTGACCTGGGCGACCCGTACAAAACCCTTTTCTTCCGGAAGGTACTTCGGCTGCCCTTCCAGCTCGCGGGTCAGGCTGCCATCAGCGCCGTCAACGGTAGTGACATGCAACACCGAATCGCGAGCAGTGACCGGCCAGGGTGTATTGAACTGAGTGTAGGTCCAGCTCTGGTTGCCTTCGTGCTTGAGCAGCTTCTGGACCTTGCACTCGTGAATCCAGGCGCAGGCTCCCGGAACATCTTCCTGCAGTGCACGCAGTTTGGCCATGGTGGTCTTCATGATCGTTACACCACGGTAAGCCTTGTATTGGGAACCGGCCACCTCACTCAAGGACACCTTGATGCCATCTTCGTCCTTGGCGGTTTTCCAGTCTTCGGCCTGGGCCGTGGAGGCCAGCAAAACCGTCAAACCACACAGCACAGCGATACGATGCAGCGAACCCATAGTCTTATTCCTTATTGTTGAAGTTCCGTTCGTTGAACACATCACGCGGCCGTCATTTGCTCCCACCAGCCCAGCAATTTGATCGCTTCGTCGCGGCTGCTTCCGCAAACCTCGACATCGGCCTCAAATGCCGAACACACCGCGGGGCGTTCCGGCTTGCCGAAAATGCTGCACAGGTTATCGGCAGACAGTTGTACGCATCGTTCTCCGGCGGCTTTGCCATTGGGCATGCCGGGAATCGGCGAACTGATGGAAGGGGCAATGCAACAGGCGCCACAGCCTTCACGGCATCTCATGACGACAAGCTCCTCGCGACGAGCAATGTGTTAAAGGGACGCGGCACAGAGTAACGGCTAAAACAGTTGTTTTAAATTACCCGGGCCCGGGTTTTTACGCTCAAACGAACGTGACTGACCAGTCTCCGACAAAGCGTCTGTTTCGCGGGTCACGAACAGGGGGAAATTTACTGCTTGAACTCGAATTCCAGTGCCGCGCCTTCAACGTCCCGGCGCTCTTCATTGCGCCGTTGCAGCTGCATTTCGTTGCTGATCAGGCGACCGTTCAGCTGAAACGGACTGCTTTTGCCACCGAACATTTGCGGCAACACCGCATCGTGTCGAGGCAACGGTACCGTGCCGACCGGTTTCAATTCATCGACCTTATCCTTGGGCAAGCTCAAGTCGAGATTGGCGGGAGGGAGGTTGGTTTTCAACACTTCGCTGGCTGGTTTTGACTTGGAAGCAATGGGAGAACGCTTTTTGACCGGGGCAGCCTTTTTTTTGACCGGAGCGGTTTTTATAGCCGTCGCCGGTTTTTTCGCGGTTGCGGCGGCTGTCGGTTTTTCCTGAACGGAAGCCGCCATGACACCTTCCGCATGACAAGTCATCAACAGGCAGATCAATAACCAGGCAGAAGGAAAAATCGGCTTCATGGACCCAACGACGCGAACGGCAGAAGGTTATATGCTCGCCTGTTGGAGGCGACAAGACAAGCGGGCAGTTCATAACTGCCCCGCAAGTCAAAAACCGCTCGTTGTCTCCTGACACAATTGCGTCGCCAGCAGCCCCAGTGTCATCAATGCACGCTCGGCCTCGCGGTTCCAGGGGATGCCGCAGTTCAGGCGAATGCAGTGATTGAATTGCTCGGTGTTACTGAAAATAAGCCCTGGCGCAATGCTGATGCCCTGCTGCAGCGCACGCACATGCAACTCTTGCGTATTGACCCGCCCCGGCAAACTGACCCACAGAATGAAACCGCCGGTAGGCCGGGTCATCTGTGTGCCTTCCGGGAAGTATTGCTGCACTGCCAGTTGGAAAGCGCTGAGGTTCTTGCGGTACTCCTGACGGATGTAACGCAAATGCCGGTCGTACCCGCCGTTCTCCAGATAGGCGGCAATGCCCATTTGCGTGACACTGCAGGCCGAATGCGTGCTGAACGTCTGCAAGCGCTGAATTTCCTGCTGGTACTTGCCGGCAATCATCCAGCCGATCCGCACGCCGGGCGACAGGGTTTTGGAGAAGCTGGAGCAATAAATCACCCGATCCAGCCGGTCATAGGCCTTGAGCGATTTGGTGCGCCCCTGCTCGAACATCAGCTCGCCATAAATATCGTCTTCAACGATCTGGATATCGAAATCCGAGGCCAGGCGCAGCAGTTGTTTCTGCCGCTCTTCGGGCATGGTGCCGCCCAAGGGATTGCTCAGGCGCGTGGTCAGCACCAGTGCCTTGATCGACCACTGGTTGGCCGCCAATTGCAAGGCTTCGAGGCTCATGCCGGTGGCCGGATCGCTGGGGATCTCGATGACTTTCAGCCCCAGCAGATCGGCCAGTTGCAGCAACCCGTAATAGGTCGGCGACTCGGCGGCGATCAGATCGCCCGGCCGGGTCAATACGCGCAGAGACATCTGCAATGCATCGACGCAGCCGTGGGTGATTACCACTTCCGACGGATCAACCACCACGCCGGCATCGCGCATGCGGATCGCCACTTGCCGACGCAACGGCTCGAAACCAGGGCTGAACATATAGCTGAACGCGCGCGGACTATGGAAACGGGTGACTTTGGCCAGTTGCTGATGCAGTGCCCGCACCGGCAGATAATCGACACTCGGTACAGCCGCGCCCAACGGGAAGACCCCCTCACGGCGGGATTCGACCAGGACTTGCTGAATGATGCTGCTGCGGGTGACCAGGCCTGGGCGCTCGACCCGGGCGATGTCCGGGGTCGGTGCCGTCAGGGCGGGTGTCTGGTGCACGTAGTAACCGGATTGCGGCCGGGCACGGATCAGCCCTTGATCTTCAAGGTTGGCGTAGGCCTGCAACACCGTCGCATGGCTGACGTTGAGCTGCGAGCTCATCTTGCGCACTGAAGGCACGCGCTCTCCCGGCTGATAGACGCCACGGCGGATGTCTTCGGCCAGTTGCTGAGCAATACGTTGATAGAGCAAGAGATTGGTCATGACGCAGCACTCGATTTCACGGGCATTTTATTCTTGTGTGAAACAATACCGGAACAGTTTAGAAGTGTACTGGGACAGTTACTACAATAGTCGACCATACAGTGCGGTGTCAGCAAAAGCTGTACTGTTTTACGACGCATTTGACGGGCGCAAAAAAACCCGGCGCTGCTGAGCAGGCCGGGTTTTTCCAGTGACGCAGCCCTTAACGGGCCGCGCCGAGCTGGCCTTTTTCGTCGGAGAACACAATTTCCACCCGACGGTTCTGCGCACGACCGCGCTCAGAAGCGTTGGCGTCCACCGGGTACTCATCGCCGTACCCTTCAACCTGGATGCGTTTGTCGTCGATGCCCAGGTCCGTCAATACGTCAGCTACCGATTGCGCCCGGTCGCGGGACAGCTTGAGGTTTTCCTGTTTACCGCCAGTGCTGTCGGTATAACCCTCGATCCGCACCACACGCTTAGGGTTGAGCTGCAGGAACTGGACGATTTTCAACACCACGCGGTTCGCCGAGCTCTTCAGCTCCGCTTCACCGGTATCGAACAGCACATCACCCAGGGTCATCACCAGACCACGGTCAGTCTGGGTGGTCGCCAACGCCACGATCTGCTCTTCGAGCCACTTGCCCTGTTGCTGCACGCTAAGCAACTTGGACTCACGCAGCGCCAATTGCAGGCGCTGACGCTCGAGTTCGAGCTTCGCTGCGCGCTCTTCGTTGAGCACTTGATTGGTATGTTCCCGGGCGATTTCGCTGTAGCGCTGGCTCAGGTAGGCGTAATGGGCCACGTCCGAACCGCTGCCCCAGTAGCTGGACAGTCGATCGGCGCGGGCCAGGGACTCGCCGGCACGAATCACGTCCTTGGGCGCGATACGCAACACGTTGGAGTCTTCCTTGACCTTCTGGAAGTCGGCACCGGCCTGCTGCAACGCCACTTCGCTGTGTTGACCAGCGCAGCCATAAAGGCTTGCGCAGCCGGCCAGGATCAAGCCGCCGAGTGCTTTGGTCTTCAGGTTCATTGAGCATCTCCCAGTTGCTTGCGCAGGCGGGCGATGCGGGTATTGAGCACGTTCAACTGCGCCTCACTCTTGAGGGTCAGAACCCGGGCTTCGGCCAGGCGCGCGTCCAGCTCGGCCTGCTCGGCCCGCATGCGCGCATTCTTGAAGGACTGGTCGGCCATGTTGCCCTTGGCACGGTTGAACTTGTCCTGGGCCAGTTTCAGCTCCGGCACTTCCTCGGCGGTAGCGCCCACGGCCTTGGCTTGTTCGAGGGCCTGTTCGGTCAGGCGTATTTGTTCATTCGGCGCCGGATCGGCTGCACAACCCGCCAGAGCCAGAACGGCCAGGGCAGCGAAAAGAGGTCGAATACTCACTAAAAATCCCTACTGTTTTGGGGTACTGACAGGTTGTGGCTGCGGTTGTGAGCCTTGCGCTTTCCAACGCTCGATATTGCGCAACAACGCAGCTTCCGTCAGTCCGGAGGCGGGCAATTCTGTCATCTTTTTGGCCAGCTGTCCGCGCAACCAAGGATCGTTACAGGCGGAGTTATGGGAAACCGCGAGGTACAGGCCGGGATTGTCGATGGGTTGTGAGTGGGCCATCAAGTCATTGGCCATCCCCAGCGTTTGCACCATGGCCATGCCCGAGTAGCGACCGGCGAGGACAAACTCCACCTCGCCCAGCAGCAATTTCTGAAAGGCCTGAGTCAGATTGGGTGTGCGCAAGAGGGTCAATTGCTGCTCGGCGAAAGTGCCGAATGAAGGGCTCACTCGAGCCTTTTCCGACAACGCGCCGGGATGACCGTGGAGGTCCTGCGCTTCGTTGTAAACCAATAACGAGTCGTTGCGAGTCCAGACCAGATAATCGTTTTCCAGCAGCGCAGGATGGATGTAATCCAGATTTTCCAGTTCAGTGACCATCAACGGCGCATCGGCGAGCATGTCCATGCGCCCGCTGCGCACTTCATCCAGGGCCTGGGAGCGTTTGCCGGCATAGAGCAGCTCGACCTTGATGCCCAACTCCCCCGCCACTTGTTGCAATAAATCAGCACTGGCGCCAATCAGGTGCTTAGGGTTTTGCGGGTCTTGCCACAGGTACGGTGGTGCGTCGGGACTGCCGGTCACGATCAAGCGTTCGCATTTGCCCGCAGCGCTGGACAGCCCCGGTATCAGCGCCAGACTTAAACACAGTCCTGGCAAAAAAGAGCAGCCAAACCAGTGGCGCAGATCCATGGCAACACTCTCCCCACTCAAATCCGGAACAAAAAAAACCCGACCAAAAGGCCGGGCTCTTTATAAGTCAAGCCGCCGGATTAGACCAGCTTCTCGAACTCAGGGATGGCTTCGAACAGGTCTGCCACCAGGCCGTAATCGGCCACCTGGAAGATCGGCGCTTCTTCGTCCTTGTTGATCGCCACGATCACTTTGGAGTCTTTCATGCCGGCCAGGTGCTGGATCGCGCCGGAGATCCCGACGGCGATGTACAGCTGTGGCGCAACGATCTTGCCGGTCTGACCGACCTGCATGTCGTTGGGTACGAAACCTGCGTCAACCGCAGCGCGCGAAGCACCGACGGCAGCGCCCAGCTTGTCGGCCAGGGCGTACAGGTGTTTGAAGTTGTCGCCGTTCTGCATGCCACGACCACCGGAAACGACGATCTTGGCAGCGGTCAGTTCCGGACGATCGGACTTGGCCAGTTCTTCGTTGACGAAGCTGGAAGTGCCGGCGTTGTGAACAGCGGCAACAGCTTCAACGGCGGCCGAACCACCTTCAGCCGCCACCGGGTCGAAACCGGTCGCACGCACGGTGATCACTTTCACTGCAGCATTCGATTGCACAGTAGCGATGGCGTTACCGGCGTAGATCGGGCGCTTGAAGGTATCGGCGCTTTCTACCGAGATGATCTCGGAGATCTGGTCAACGTCCAGCTGAGCGGCGACGCGCGGCAGGATGTTTTTGCCGTTGGAAGTGGCGGCAGCCAGGATGTGGCTGTAGCCCTTGCCCAACT
>Ga0207655_1000625_pt1 | contig 42493 bp, 55 predicted proteins | sample KBSM44metaG_FD_184398 | JGI IMG/M metagenome (GOLD analysis project Ga0207655, IMG submission 184398) | Miscanthus rhizosphere microbial communities from Kellogg Biological Station, Michigan, USA - KBS M4-4 metaG (SPAdes) (version 2) | ecosystem: Host-associated > Plants > Roots > Rhizosphere >...
CTGCGAACGAAAAAACACTCAAGAATCCCATTTGCTTTAGCTGTGGGAGTGTCAAGACATACCGTTTTGACAAGTGGATGGTCCCTATTGTAAACGTGTAATGAGTATCTACCTTTCGTACACCTAATTTCAAGGTAACTGTTTGTAGGAGCTGATGCTTGGATGGACTCAACAAAACGAACGTGTTGACACGTGACAAGAAACTTTTCTTTGTATTTAAAAGGAATGCGTAGGCTGAAAATACCTATGACCTGACCTTTTGTGATGCCTGAAAGCGCACGAAGTAGATTGCACGTGGTGTTGGGTGGAAGAGAATATGTCCATTCTAATAAGGTGAGTATATGGATTTTAGGATAAGATAACACTAGGCTTCTTTCTACGATTAACAAAAGAAGAAGAAAATTGAATGAAAAACAAGCAGTAGGATACTGCTCGTTTAAGAAGTTCTTATTTATTTTTGTCTTTCGTATAATACTTAAACTGATAATCAAGGAAAAAGTCTTCTTCACCAACTTTATATAAGCGGTCCATAATTGGAAGTAAAAACGTAGTCGCTAAATAATGATAACGTTTTTCTTGCTCATCTGAAAGTGGTGCAGCTTCTTCTTGTTCAGAAAGGCTTTTAAATTCTTCATAAGCAGGCATGTACTTTTCTTTGAGTGTTGCTACATCGGTCATTTCGTTTAACAAATTATTAATTTCTTTGTCAGCACCTTGACCTATTGCATCTTTAAGCATTCTTTCAAAAAAAGCGCTATAAATGGTATCCAAAAAGATATTTTCTTCGTTTACAGCAGGATAGCCGTATGTTTGTAGATTTTTTACACTTTGGCTTAGGATATTTTGTTCTACTTCAGTTCGTTTCATTGTTCATTCCGCCTCTCGGTATGTTTGTTGTAGTAATTTCATAGTAAGTATAACAACGAAAATGAAAAAAGGTGAAAAAAGGACGAGGTTATAAACCTTGTCCTTTTTTCTTTTAAAATTTGAATCGGTCAATCAACTGACGAAGTGCATCAGATACTTCTATATTGGCGTTCATTTTTTCATTTACTTCTTGATTTTTGTTAGCGACATTTTCTGTTCGTTCGGCAATGTCTCGAACATTTTCGCTATTTTCTTTGAATGAATCGCTAATGTGACTAAGTGTTTGTGTAGTGTTATTCATATCATCATTTAATTGGTGGAAGGTAGTGGAGAAGTCGCGAAGTAAATCTGTAAAGATTTGAATGTCTTTTTTATATTCTTCTGCATCGTCAATAACTGAATCATAGTCGCGTAGAACACGTTCTTCGATGAAAGATAGAATACCATTTACGCTGTCTGCTACATCTTGTACATTGTTTTGAATAGAAGTTGTTACATCTTGAATGTCTTTAGCGGTTGTTGATGTATTCGTTGCTAGTTTTTTAACCTCTTCTGCTACCACCATAAAGCTACGGCCGCTTTCTCCTGCACGAGCTGCTTCGATACTCGCGTTTAAGCTCAATAGATTCGTTTGATTAGCGATATCACCAATGGATTGTGCCATTTCATTAATACGTTCAACAGATTTTACTTTTAGTAACGCTTCTTCGATTTCTTGTTTTACATTTTCGTATACCACAAGGGCTTGTTCTTTGGATTGAATTGAATTTTGCTTCCATTCATTTGCGCGTTCACTACTTTTTTGAGAAGTGTCGCGTGCATGAGATATTTTATCAGAGGTTTCTAAGACCATAGCATTGATTCGTTGTACGGTACTGTTGATGTTTTGAACAGCTTCGGTCACTTCTTCAGTAATGATAGATAATTGATATGCACCGCTAGCAGTTTGAATGGATTCGTCATTTACTTCACGGGTAAGAGCACTTACTTTCTGTGCATTATCAATAAGTAAATCCGATGTATGATGGATATCTACAGCAATGTCTTTTAGTTCTTTTCGCATTGTGTGAATCATCTTTTCCATTTTTCCTAATTCATCATTTCCGTTAATTACCGATTGGTCTTCTGTTAAATCAAAACTTGTTGTTTTTTCAATAAGCTTGGTCATTTTTCGAACAGCACGGTTAATCATTTCTGAAATAAAGTAGGAAATAAGCATTGTAGCAAGCAGGGTGATGGCTAGCTTAATGACAAAATGTTGACGTTCGGTTTTTAAAATACTTTGTAGATTTTTATCATTAAAGGTTACTTCAACCACTTTCCCAAGACCTGCAGCTTGTTCCTTTTTGGTATAGCTATAATAAACAAAGCGGTGAACAATACTGATGTCGCCTTTCTTTTCAACGTATTCAGTGTTTGTATGGTGTTTAAAAGTTTCGTTATAAGCCTTTTGATATTTTTTATCTAATATAATGGCTTTTCCGTTTTTATCGCTTTCACCTAGTACACGTCTGTTTAATAAGAAACGAACATCTTCAATGCTAGGGCTTTTTTCTTTCAGTTGTTTTTTAATAGAAGGGTAGTTAAACGTATCAAATAAAATAGAAGCTTGTACATCGTATCCTAATTCAATGATGTATTGATTATCAGGCGTCGTAATATACGTATATTTTTTAGCTTTACCTGTTAAATCCTCAATACCCATTCCTTCTGATGCAAATCCACCTTTTTTAAAGCGTTCAGCTAAAATTTTAGTGAAATCAGGTGACACTACTTTAAAATCTAAGCCTACGTCACTTGCTAAACTACTGTCGGTAATTACATACTCTCGGTCAATAACATAAATATCGAATCCTAATGTTTTTCGTAAAGATTGATAGTCCCATTCATTTACATTTGGGTGTTCGTTGTAATAAGATACCATCTTATCAGAGGTAGCCTTCATTTCAACATCCAATTGTGAATCGAAGACTTTGTATGCCATGTCGATGGTTTTAACGGCATCTAAAGCATACAATTGGGTTTGTTGACGGTTCTTTTCCTCTTCTTTAATGATGTTACTTTTTAATTTGTTGTAATCAATAAGAGAGAGTGTAACCACGATAGCAGTAGTAAATAGCAAAAGGGACACAAAGACTTTCATACGGTACGAATACTTCATCGTCATACCTCCTTTTACTGAGATACAATCTAGTTTATTTCTAGAGTTTTGTTAAGAAAAATGAGCGATTTTTTTTCGTTTTTAGGTACAAAAAAAGAAAGAAGGATTTACCTTCTTTCTAAAATAAGCATATATCGAATTTTGTAATTAATTTATTTTTTAAAAACATAAAACATTTAAGCGCTTACCATCGTTTATTTCTTGATAGAGACAAAAACAGAGTAGTTCAGGAACATATTACGGGCAAATAGGTTCGTCAAATGCGCCTTCTTCTACTAACTTTATATATTCGTTCCATGTTTCTTGGTGCCATTTTTCATAACAAACACCGCAGTACCAATCTACCTTAGTACGAACAGAGGTTTGAACACACTGCATTACTTCTCCCATGCGATTGCATTCAACGCAAGCACGTGTTAGCGAGAGGATAGAAGGGCACTGTGACAGGTACATTCCTTTGATTTCATCTTGTTCACGTACGAGTCCTCGTTGAATAGAAACAGGAAGAGTTGAAGGAATAATGAGTGGTCGTAAGCTTGAAAACCCTAAACCAATGCATGGTTCGTGCTTATTTCCTAAAGCAGTTACGTCGTTAACAAAAAAGCGGTTTGCTTGAAGGAACGTATCTAGGTCGGATTTGCTCATATATTGTTTGTAAAGAGAAGGTTCGATGGAAAGGACGGGAGTTAATTTATCGTAGCTAAAAGATACGAGGAATGAAGGGTCTGTACTATGCGTCCATTGTTGTTTAAATGTATTTGTTAAATCATGATACATAGAGAATGCCTCCTTTTTAGAACATATCTGTACGGTCTACACACTACTAAAATATTCGTAAAATGCAAAATTATACAAAAAAATATAATTTAATACTGGAAATTAAACTGTACTAAGATGTATAATACAGTTGTCTTAAAAAAAGAGAGGAGAACGACATGATTTCTGTACAACGGGTATCTCATTCATACCAAATTGGAAAAAAGCAAAATAAACAAAGTATTCCTGTGTTGAACGAACTATCTTTTGAAGTCGATTCAGGAGAGATTATTGGAATCATTGGGAAAAGTGGTTCTGGGAAAAGTACGTTACTACATATTCTTGCGGGGTTTTTACAACCTACAGATGGAAAAGTCATAATTAATGGGAATCAGCTTGTTGGCATGAACGAAGAAAAGTTAGCGGGCTTCCGTGCCAAACATATTGGCTTTATTTTTCAAAACTTTCAGCTTATGCCGAAGCATACAGCAAAAGAGAACATTGAGTTGTCCTTGACTCTATCGGGCGTTTCCAAGAAAGAACGTCAGAGTATCGTTAAAAAGTGGATGGAAAAGTTAGAGATTGAACATGTAGCAGACCATTACCCGAGCGAGCTTTCAGGTGGGCAACAGCAACGTGTCGCTATTGCTCGTGCAATGGTGCATGAACCTCCTGTTATATTCGCAGATGAACCAACGGGAAATGTGGATACCGAAACAGAAGAATCCATTTTATCTATCATTCAGCAACTGAATAAAGAGTTCAATTTAACGTTTGTTATGATTACACACGATAAAGAAGTAGCGTCTATCAGTGACCGCGTGTATACGCTGACTAAAGGAAACTTGAAAGAGGTGGATAAAGATGAAATTCGCTGATAAATTGGAATTTATCCGCCAAAACTTGAAGCAAAATCGGTCTCGTAACTTTATGACGATACTGGCAATTGTTATTAGTACTGCCTTTCTCATTTCATTAGCGTCTGTCGGATTTGGCTTGCAAAAAAGTTTTGTAAAAGAACTGACACAAGGGCGGAAAATGACGGAGATACAGCTGAACGGTAAAGCGGGAGATGACTCATTAATTTATCAAAAAGATATTAAAATGATTCAAAAAATGGCACACGTTAAAGGGGTCTCTTATCGTAACGAGCTCATGCAGTCCCCTCTATTTTCAATTGGAGCGTATAAAGCTAGTCAAAATGCCATCTTTATGAACATGAAACAAGAAAAGAAAACGGGATTTAAACTAGCAAAGGGGCAATTTCCTCTTGCGAAAGACGAAATTGTTGTAGGAGATGACTTTGCGAAACAGTTGCTTGATACAACGTTTACAAAAGGGGAAACAGCTCCAACCGAAAAAGAAAATGAAAAATGGCAAAAAAAATATAGCTACAAAGAAAACGTATTAGGCAAAACCATTAAGATGCACATTACCCAATTTGAAGGGGATAAAGAAATAACAAAAGACTTTTCACTTAAAATCGTAGGGATTGCTACGCCTCCTGCGCGTGATTATATGCAAGATGGTAGCGTGTATGCATCTGATGATTTGTATGCAGATGTTATGGCATTTACTGGAACCAAAAATGCGGAAATTGCATCATCTCCTGAAGATATAACAGCTGATATGAAGCCGACCGATGATTCAGGATATTCAATGGTCTATGTGTACGGTGATTCACTTGAACATATGAGCGCCCTTAGTGATACGTTAAAAAAGAAAGATTACTATGTGTATTCTGTTGCAGATGAAATTAAAAGTCTCCAAACCGTCTTTATGGTTTTTAAAATAGGACTTATCTTTATTGGTGTCATTGCAGTTGCGATTGCTTCAATTGGGATTTTTAATACCATGACTATGGCGGTAACAGAGCGTACAAGAGAGATTGGTATTTTAAAATCAATGGGATGCCGTCCTTCGCTTATTCGTCAGTTGTTTCTGATGGAAACTTGTTACTTAGCGGTAGTGGGATTAATATGGGGAATTATCATTTCGTACCTAATTAGTTTTGGACTGAATCAAGCGGTTCCGATGATACTTAACGCTTATCATGTAGAAGGTATTCCTAGTGGATTCCGTTTTTCAGATATTCCTCTTTCACTTGTGCTAATTGCAACAGTTATAAGTTTGCTAGTTGCTTTAATTTCAGGTGTAAGACCTGCTCGAAAAGCTACGCAAATTGATGTTATTTCAGCACTAAAAAATTAATAAAAGTGATATAAAAAGACGCTCCTAAGTTAATAGGGGCGTCTTTTTATATAGCGCTTTTCTGTATATACCGAGCGAATTCTTATATGTTTGTATCATGTTTTGTATTATTCATTTTTTTATCGCTTTATCAAGGATAGAAGCCATGATAGCGGATATTTCTGCCTTACCGTTATCATCTGTTTGTATGCGTGAAGTTCCATCTTCTTCAGGGAAATTCACTTCCGCAATGATGGGATTATAGCCTTCTATACCTTCATCTCCCTCGTCTACATACAGCTCGATGTGAGAAGAATTTGGGTATTTCTCTTTAAGTATCTCAAGAATATCCTTTTCATTTAGTGTCAGTAAGCTTGGTCTCATTTCAATTCCTCCTTAGAAACAAATAACTCTGTTTTCGCTTGATTTAAAAGTGTTAAAAGTGTTTGCTGTTGTTCTTCCTTTTGTTTTTCTAAGTTTTTAATTTTTTCGTTAGTAGATTGAAGTTCTATTGAGGCTATTTCAATCTTTTCATGTAATGCTTGCGGAATAGTGGCACCGTTTAATACATCTGTTAACGAACGGTCATGAAGAAGTTGAGATGCCATTTGATTAAGGATATATTCTTCGTAGAAAGGGCTTCTAAAAAAATCCCCGCTCTCATTAATCCGATAAGCTACCGCTTTTTCTACATGTGGCAATCCATTATATGGAGATGTTAAAGCTTCTTTAAAAGATTCAACGCTTAATCCTGCATGTTTTGCTATGCGTTCAATTCGAAATCCTTCTACGCGTAAAAAGAATAAAATATTTTGAGCAATTTCTTCATTTGTTCTCATTAGAAACACCTCTTTTATAGTAATTTTCTTGGTTATTAAGTTGTTATCCTTTTTGGTATGGAGATTGTACAAAGAAAGATGTGTTTTGTCTTTTTTTAATCATTCCCCAACTTAATGTAATTAGTACGACCAGGATTAAAGCTGTGTATGTTACTGCTGGTCCGAATGTGTGATGTAAAACAGTAAGTAGAAAAGTACTTACAGCTAGGGCTGTAATCCATCCTTTTTTTAATTTCATGTTTTTTTCCTCGCTTATATCTGTAATATGGTAATTTCAATGTAACATGTTGGAAAAGGGAAATCCACTAAACACCCTCGTATCGGAGGTAAGGACTATCAAGGGGATTGAAGGGGAGGCATTTTCTTATTCTATCACCTCGGAAATTCACCACTTAAAAAAACGCTCGATGGGTTTTTGAAAAAGAGTGAAGAAGATAGAGTTTTGTATAAAAACAAATTGAAGTGTTTTTTTGTTTATGTTTAAAAGGTACAAAACAACGCTAAAAGAATATAATTCCATTTATTTGGAGATGCAGCTAAAATAAAGAGAGATATTAACTTATAGAGGGAACGTAATACACGTGTGTCAGATGAAGATTTTATGACTGCTATAAAACATACGGTTATTTCATAAAAAGATATGTTTTTTACGTTATAATTGTGGAGAAGTATCAAGGAAGAAAACATTGGAAAAGGTGGAGAAACCATGACAAACAAAACAGATGTACTGAAGAATGTAGATGCAATCATTGAAGGATTAAAAGAACAAGGTTATTACATTAACAAACAAGTGGCAATTGCTATTCGTAATGCCTATGTTTTAAAGAAACCATTATTCGTAGAAGGACCTCCTGGGGTTGGAAAAACGCAATTAGCGAAATCACTTCATAAATGGTTAGACTTTAAATGGTTCCGTCTGCAATGTACGCCTGAAACAAATGAAAAGAAAGCACTGTATCAAATTGATTTTCAGAAGCAACTTTTACAAATTCAACTTTATAAAAATGATTCAACGGAAGAAGTTCATCAAGTAAATGACTTTTTCACACGGGATTATTTAATTGAAAGACCAATACTCAAAGCGATGCAACAGGACAAGCCGTCTATTTTGTTAATTGACGAATTGGACAAATCAGAAGAAGCGTTTGATTCTCACTTGCTTGAAGTATTAGGCGAGTATTCAGTGAGTATTTCGGAATTAAATGAAACAATTTTCGCCAAAGAAATTCCGTTTACAATTATTACAAGTAACAACGCTCGACCGATTAGTGACGCCATCTTACGACGATGTGTGTATGTGCATATTGATTATCCTACTGCACAAGAAGAAACAGAACTAATTCAAACAATTATCGGAAGTGATGAAGTAATTGCGAGAGGCATTGCTACAGTAATGGAACAACTTCGAGACGGTCGAAAAGTTCATTTGAAACAAAAACCATCTATTTCAGAAGGTCTAGAATGGGCTCAAATTATTTCTATTCACTTATCAGAAGATGAAAAAGAACTTAAAGAAACCATGTTGGAAAATGTAAATATTATTGCAAAATCTGAAAAAGACCAAAAAACAATAACAAATAAAATTGAATCCATGGCTATTTAAAGCCGTGGATTTTTAAGGGGAGTATCTAATGCAGAACATTGCCATATTATCGACAGAACATTCAATTTCATTTGAACACATAACCGTATATTGTTTCAAAGGAAATAGAGTCAGAGAATTTAAAAACAATGCAGGTTTAATGCAGATGTGGAACAGTTTAAGTGACTGTATAGGGAAACTTAAAGCAGAGTATCCATATGAAATGAAGGCTCTAAATCAAAAAATTTGGAAAAATGAAGAGAAACAAAAACTTCCTTTTGTATATAGCAAAAGTAAAGGGTTGCGAGGCATTAACCCGTTTGACGTTACGAGTCCAATTATAGATTATCATTCACTGAATTTAGCAGCGTTTAATTGTAGAGGTAACGATAAAATGTTAAGTGAGCTATACCAAAATTGGTTGCTTCCGCCTTTAAAAGAAACGAAAGAAGAAACAAAAACGGAAACAGAAGAAAAAACAAAAAATAAGAAGATAGCAAGCGAATATGAATGGTCGTTTTCTTTCAATGCGGATGTAAAAAAGGCTTTAGACAAACTCGAAGAATACAACCGCATAAAAGGAGACATTGATTCATGGATGCATGACAATGTACGATACTGGTTGGACACTTCCCATGAAGGGATGAGTATCAGAGTAGGAAGAATTAAAAATGAGTTAGCTCATTTAAAAAGTCACTTAACGTATTGTTGTTATCAAGACATAACCATACAATCCGTTCAAGAAAAAGAAATGAGATGTACAAGATGCCGTAGTAGATGGCATATTGATGATGATAATCAGAAACAAATCTTTTCAATTGAAGCTAACATGATGTTGAACAAGTTAGAAGATATTCGTGAAAACTACATCAAAGCTAAAAAAGACGTGCCTTTATTTACTAAAAAGATTAATGAGTTCTTAAAAATCCTTCCTCAAATTGGTTTTCGACAAATAACTTCTATAAAGAGACGAGCTGTAGAGTTAGCAGAATTAATTGATTACAAGCGCTCAAATGATTTGAATTCATTTATAAAAAAAATGCACAGGTTTGAACGTCTATACAAGATGAATAAATTTGGTAAAGAGTTACCAAAACAATTTTTGAAGCGAGGTTCAACTAGAGATATTGTTGAGGTTTTAGGTGTGTTTTATCAAAAAAACCTCTTGCCTACCGATATGAAAGATGTTGAAACATTTATAAAAGAAGCGGAGGAGTTTCTGTTTCGCCAAGAGATACTACTTGAAAATCAAGGAGTAATAGAAGGGGAAAGAGTTGTTTACAAAATTCAAAAATATCACTTTCATTTTACAATGATTCGTGAAGTGTTAGAGGTCATTAAGACTAAAGAAGTATCTCTCAGTAAAAATAAAATGTGCGATATATTACGCGGGGCTCTTTCTATAAGTACAACAGAAGAAGCGAAATTACCTTATTATGGACAGTTATTTCATCTCACATCCGAACAAGTGAAAGTACTATTTAATGGTATGTGGACAATAGGTTGGCTGTGCGATGAAAAGAATGTAACGGTTACCGAAAAAGGCGAGCAAGTTATTGATTTGTTACGTCAGAGAGAACGTAAGCTACGTGAAATGCCAAACGATGAAGCAAAGAAAAAACACATGAGAAAAAACGAAACCAAGTTCTTGAAAGAAATGAATGGTTTTCGAGCAATGAGAGAATGGAATCAAGAATATCTTTCTGTTCATTACCGAAAAAACGGGTTATCTTTCTACCGAAAAGTGATGAAGTTTTATGCAGATGTTCCTATTGTAATGACGGAGATTGCTAATTTCTTAATTAATAATTATGAACCAAATCTCTTACCGATTTATTCATTCTATCAACGCCAAAAGTATGGAAGCGAAGCATTTCAACAGGTAATAAACACTGTTTTAAATCAACAAAAAACTAATCAAAGGAATGATGAATAATGGATAAATTGCTTGTGCGCTATGCACATTATTTGAGACAAAACAATATAGAGGTTGCTCCTTCTTCGCTAATAGACATGATAGAGTTACTTTCGTATATCAACTTGAAAGATAAAGAAGAATTTTATTGTTCATTGGAGCAATTGTGGGTACAAAACGAAGAAGAACGTGAAAGGTTTTCCTTATGCTTTAAAGAGTTTTTCTATAAACGTATAAGCGAAGAAATAAGGGAAATAGAGTTAGAAAGTTTAAAGGAAAACTTTCAAGAAGCATGTCATCAATTAGAAGATGAATTTAAACTTGTAAAATCAGAAAAAGAAGACCAATGGAAAGAATTTTTAAATAAAGCGAGCGAGCGGTTCGAACAAGGGACTAACAAAGCACATCGGAAAATTCATAAATTTATTCAAGCTCAACATGATAATGAAAAGATGGATACAAATCGAATCATATCCCTATTAAGCAATCAAAGAAAAAGAAATATTGAGGGATATGTAGAGAACTTGTTGTGGCAAGCGATTGAACAAAATCAACCCAGTGTGGTGTTTGATGCAATCGCCAGTGTTGAGAGAAAGCTAATTGAAAGTAAACATAAAAAAGAAGTGTTAAAGATAAAAGAGAAACAGCAAAATCTTTTAAATTCAAAAGAAAACGAAGAACATTCGGGTATGCGGCAAATGGTGAAGACTTCTGCGGATGAGTTAAAGGAGAGGAATTTTAATGGCGTTGGACCAGAAAAAATAGCAGAAATGAGAGAATATATTCGTCTATCTACCAAAAGCTTGTTTACAAAGTTTTCAAAACTACTTAAGCAACCTTGGTATAATGACAGTGTGGATATGGAGAAAACAATTGAACGAAGTGCTCAAACGTATGGAGTTCCTATGGAAATTTGTTATGTAAAGCCTAAAAAGAATCAAACAAACATTCATGTGCTTTTAGATGTATCGGGTTCTGGTGCCAAAAGTGCAGAACTGCTATTAATGTTTACTTATATGCTTTATCAGCATTTTCCAAATCAAGTAAGGAGTTTTGTATTTATAGGGATGTTAGCAGAAATAAGCTCCCATTTAAAAAATGGTGATTGGGAGGAAGTGTTAGAACATTGCTTAAAAAAAGAGTTAGTTGATTACAGAGGGTACTCTAATTATGGAGAAGCACTGTCCATTTATTACACAAACTTTGGAAGTGACCTAAACAAGGATTCTATCGTTTTTATACTGGGAGATGCACGTAACAATAGACATCGAGCACAGGAAAACATGCTAAGAAATATTAAAAGCACTGCTAAAGCTGTTTACTGGCTTAATCCTGAATCGAAGGATATGTGGAACCAAGGAGATTCTGTCATAAGAAAATACAAACCTTACACAACGAACACCTACGATATTTCAAATATGGATAAACTTCTTGGAAGCTTAGAAGATATTGCTCAATCAAATATATAAAAGCATTTGTAAATAGATAAACAGGAAAAGAGAAATCTTTTCCTGTTTTTTGGTCTGTTGCAAAGAGGGAGCTCCTATACTACAAAGAAGGGAAAGAGAAAGGGAAAGGTAAGTGCGAAGACAGGAAAATAATAACAGTAAAACAGCAAGTGAAAAGTGGAAAATCATAATTAGAAGGAGCAGGTAAAGATGAAATGACCGTTAAAGGCTCTAAGTAAAAATAGCAAAAGAAGTTGAAAATTAATTGTTGAATGCCTTAGCAAATTCTTTAAGAAGAAACTCGGAAGGTCACAAATATGCATTTGAGCGGCGATACGTATCAAAACTTGGTATAATAGACATAAGAGCGAGGAAGTCGTATAATAGGAGGTTGTTATGAAACAAACCGTGCAAGTAAAGACTTGGGGAAATAGTAAGGGGATACGCATTCCGCGAAATGTTTTAGAAGCTTTAGGTTTAGATGAGAACTCACTGCTGGAAATTAGCGTAGACAAAGAAAGTGGTTCTATTCTGTTAACAAAAGAAGAACATAATGAAATAACTCCTTATCAGCGTCTAATGCTAAAAGGCGCAAGTAAAGAACGCAAACAAATTATATGGGACAGATTAGAAGAAAAACATTAAAAATAGCTATGCAAAAGAATCGATACTCCACATTAATCGATTCTTTTTTGTTTGTAGAAAAAGAAGAAGTACATGTAAGTCTCATGTGAAATATCTCTTTTGTCTATCACAAATAATTTTAATTTCAGTTATGATACGTAAGAAGAAACAGAAAAAGTAAAGATAAATCTAGGGAGGAAAAAAGAAATGACAACACAATTACCAACTTGCGAGCAATGCGATAATTATAGGGGTGACAACAACTACGAAGCTGATGGAGCAGTGATAAGTAGAGGAGGAGCGTGTTTACTCGGGAAAGACCAAGAGGGTTTTCCTCATGCGCCTGCACCTTCATGCTTTAAACTTGCTTTTTGGGAAAGCGAATTTGCTGATATGATTGATGGTACGGAAGAAAGCAAACAGCGAGCATATGCAGCGTATGCACTAAAATATAATGATGTGCCTCCTGAGAACCAAGAGGAAGAAGAAATTCCGTTTCGTTATGATGAAGAAACTCCGAAAGAAAGTACAGTCCGCTACGCTATGAAAATCGGAAATCAGTACGTGCGTTGGATAACATGGCAAGCCTCAGTCACACCAAATGTGATTCTTGATACGTTTGACATGGCGCTACTTTACAAAGAATCGGATTTAGAAGGAAAGCAGAGCCGTAATGGATTGCCTCGAAGAGAAGCTCTTTTACAAGCATATCCTGCTATTCAGTTCAAAAAAGTAACGGTTACTATAGGTTAAAAAGAAAAACCACTTGTCTAAAGCAAGTGGTTTTTAGCGTTGTTGGATGATAGCTCCTTGATTCTTCAATGCAGATAATTTGGCTTTCTTCGCTTCATGCAACCAATTTTGTGCTTTGTCAAAAAGGGCATCTAATGTTATATTCATGACATCTTGAGCGGAAGTATCGTCTGATAGCTGTTGGTATAGCAATGTCAGTTTATTTAAATCGGTTGGTAACGTCGTATCTAATTGATGTTTAACTTCATCAGATAACCATTCCTTTTCACTTGATAGGGAGTGTAAGGACGAACGAAGCTCATTCATTTTAGTTGGATTCCATGGATGTAGAGCGGATAACGCTTCTACTGTAGATAACAACGGTAATTCAGATGAAGTTGTTGTGTTTGGAACAGGCGAATGGCTCTGACACTCTTGTAAAAATCGTGACGCTATTTGTGATTGATGTGTTTTAACGAGATGATACAGAACATTCATTTTTTCGTCTATTTCGGCATCCACAGCATCAATAAGTAGTTTATCATTGTGCGAATGTGTTTCTGCATCATAGGCGAATGAGTAACATGGATGGTTACGAAGAGATACGTTCATATTGGTAAATGATTGATGATTCGTTACTTCGTAGGTAATTTGAGAAGGCGTCATATGTAAATGGTTTGAATCTAACCAGGTCACAAACTCTTTTTCTAATTTATCCGTTTCTTGCTCATGATTGTACTGTTTTTCTTGTTCAAAACCCTGTGCTTGGGGTTCAAACAAAGTGACAATGTGTTGAAACAGTAATTCTTGACGTAACATGATTCCTTCGTCATCGTCAAATCGAGGGAAGAATATCCAGAATGATGGTTCGTAATTGGAAGCATCGAAGTCATCTTCGCTTTTTGTGTAAACAATTTTTGCGATGTATTCGTTTTTATGAAAAAAATTAAGTTTTGCATAGTGTTTATTGTAATAATGAAATTCCAACGAGAGATGAGGAAAAACGGTAGGCTTATAAGTGAATGTATGATATTCTCCATCCCAATCTTCGCTTTCTTTAGTTATCGGCTTATATGTCCAGTCATGTAAAGTGCTCTTGGTTAATTGCTCGCTAATAGAAAGTAAGGAAAGTCCTTTTTTGTTTAAGTTTTTGTTCAGCCTTTTTCGTTTTTGAGTGGTACTGATATCAGATATAATTTCAAAAGCTAAAGTAAATAGCATACCAGTAAGAGGTAAACCTATCACGGTGCCTAATACAATGTTTTCTTCGGTCAAAATGAGTTCTCCTTTTGTTAGCACGGTTGTACGATGCGTTGATTTATTTTGTCTGTTTTCTATTTTATCATGGTCAAAAATAAAAAAACATATCTTTTTATAACGAAAAAGACAGCTACCTTCTAGCTGTCTTTGACTTCTTTATAAAAGGTTGTTTTATAATAAGGATTTCTCTTTTAGGAAGGGCTGTTAGAGGTTGTACGTGTAAAAATATATTTTTAAAGTAGTCTCAAATGACCTGTAATCGCATCGACGTCTTTTCTGTAGCCTAGGATAGAAAGGCATGTATCGGTTTTAACGCCGTCAAACATTGTTAAACCATTATCAGTAATTAATTGAACCGCTTCGCCGTTATTCTTAGCCTGTTGGTAAATGCTATGCAGCTCTTCTAAGCTATTTACGTACACACATACTTTAACAAATGATTCGTTTAGCCATTTCTCTAATACGTCTTTTTGTTTGTCTGTACCACTTTCTTGAATACGCAATACGTTTCCTAAACTGGCATGACTTCCTTGTGCGACATATTTCCCTTTAGTCATATGTAAGTCTTTTCGCATGACAATGACCATTTTGGTTTCACTCGATTTTTTCTCCATGATGTTTCCTCCTGAATGACGAGACTTTTTCTCAATATAGCATGGCAATTCTCTGTTTCTGTAGACTCGATGAAGAAAACTTAGTTATGGAAATGTGTGAAAGAAAAATATCGAAAAATGAATGTTCAAAAAGAATATCGGTTTTTTTCTGATGTTCTTATTTTTTAGTATACTAAGAGAAAGAAGACTACGATGAAGAGGAGCGAAATACATGTCAAAATACGCACATTTAACACCAATATGGGTAGAGAAATACAACAAGGGAGCATCAATACGGGGAATTGCAAAAGAATATGACGTATGTAAATCTACGGTAAAGAGAAATATTGACCCTTACATTGAACAAAGACCGATAAGCCCAACTAAAAAACACGCTGCAAAATGGAAAGAACTCTATGAACTAGGATGGTCGCAAAAAGAGATTGCTACGAAATACAAAGTAAGTCAATCAATTGTTGCGAAAAGGCTAAGTGAATTAGGAGTTGCATCACGGAACGAATCAGGAGGAGGGGCTAAGCCAAAATTTGATAAATATCTTGATGAATGGGTAAAACTGTACGAAGAGGAGAAAAAACCACTAAGCGAAATAGCGCGTCAATATAACTGTTCCGTCATGACTGTTTCCAACGTATTGAGTAAAAAAATTGAGAAACGGAGTTATTCGGAATCCTCTCGCAACTATAATCTAAACGAAACTTATTTCAATGACATTGATTCAAAAGAAAAAGCGTACTGGTTAGGATTTATATTTGCGAGCGGGTCACTTGTGCCTCGTTCAGCTTCATACGCTATGCAGGTTGTAGTAGCTGGACAAGATAAAACACATATTCAAGCGTTTGCGGAGGCAGTTTCATCAGAGGCACCTATTTTTGAAAGAGAAGATGGTGTATTGCATACTAGATTTTACAGCAAATTGATGTTTGCAGACTTAGAAAAGCATGGATTAAAGCTAGGAAAATGGTATGAATTAGACATGCCTGTATTTAATTCTGTTGAATTCGTCCGTTCATTTATACTTGGGTACATGGACGGTAAATCAACGTTTGGAGAAAAGAGAATATCTCTTGAAATAGCGGGACCTTATAACTTATTAAGTGGAATGAATCAGGTGTTTAAAGAAGCGGTTGGAATATCGCTTAATCTCAAGAAAATTGATACAAAGGAAAATGGACAGACTCGTTATCAGCTTAGTTCGTTTTCCAAATATAATGTGATACGGCTACTCCAATGGTTATATTGTGACCAACCCATCACACTGAAGCGAAAAGAAGATGTGTTTCATTCGTATTTTCAAAACTTTTCGTTTGATGAAAATAAACTTAAATAAGAAAGATAAATAGAAAAGAGGACATTTTGTTCTCTTTTTTCGTTGGTGAAAATCTACAGCTATTTCAACGTCCATGTTTAACATTTTTTAGTATACTAAGAGAAAGAACATACTAAAGAATAGGAGCGAATTATATGTCAAAATACGCACACTTAACAAGCAAATGGGTAGAAGAATACAACGCAGGACAATCATTTCGTGAAATAGGGAAGAAATACAATGTATCAAAAGCAACGGTTAAGAGGAATATCGCACCTTATATTGAACAGCGACCGCTTACACCAACGAAAAAGTACGCGTCCGAGTGGAAAGAACTGTACGAATCAGGGTGGAACGCAGCTGAAATTGCACGTAAGTACAAAGTTACTGTTGGGATTGTAACACGTCGTTTAGAAGAACTTAATGTTGTTCTTAGGGCAGGTGGCAAAAGGGGTTCAAAATATGATAAATATTTGCATGAATGGGTAGACCTATATCAAAACAAAGGGAAATCTTTGAAAGAAATTTCAGATATATACGGATGCGCTATTCAAACCGTTTCTAATATTATTACACAAAAAATTGATACAAGAAGTTATTCAGAATCGTCTCGCAAATATGAAATCAATGACACCTACTTTACTGACATTGATTCAAAAGAAAAAGCGTATTGGTTAGGTTACGTGTTTGCTAGTGGCTCTCTTATTCCTCGTGTTGAGTCTCATGCCATACAAGTGGTGTGTAACACGAAAGATGAAAGTCAGGTTCAGGCGTTTCTTGATGCTATTTCGTCTGCCTCGCCTGTCATGATGAGAAATGACAACATGGCTTATGCACGGGTATTCAGTAAAACAATGTTTCATGATTTAGAAAGACATGGGCTGCTCCTTAACAAATTGTACTTGTTGGAAATGCCTTCATTATCATCGATTGAATACATGCGTTCTTTTGTTTTGGGTTATTTTGATGGAAAAGCCACGTTTGGTTCAAAACGACCTTTTATTATCGTGTCAGGAACGCTTACTTTTTTAGAACAATTAGATGCCTTTATTCAACAGGAACTAGGATTTTCACTAGGTATTGTTCCATATGCACACAAAGAATATGATTACGACCGCTATAAAATAAGTACTTATTCTAAGTACAAGATTATCGTTCTTCTCAGATGGTTATATCAAGACCAACCTGTAGCAATGCAACGACATAAAGACATTTACCATTACTATGAGGAAGAGTTTAATTATGATGAAAAAATAATAAATGAGTTAATAAATGCAAAAAACAGAGCCTAACAAATGAGCTCTGTTTTTTTTTGCTTATTTCTGTTCATCGGTTGTTTTGACTTGTTTTTCTTTTGAATAGGCATGCTGTTCCTTCTTGTCTTTGTGAATAGATGCGAATGTTTCTTTCTTACCATTTGCCGATGTTCCCTTCTTATCAGCTCGTTTTTCGCTCTTTGGGTCTTTGTCTTGATGAGCATACTCTAAACGGTTTGCTTTGTTTACTTCACGAACTTTTTGCTTCAGTTCGTTAGGAGTCAGTCCAGTTGTATCAATACCTAGTTTTACAGCTTGTTCTTTCAAACGGACAACTTGTTTCTCTTTTTGTGTTCGTTTTTCTTCTTGGAATGCTTCTTTCACTTTTTGTCTTGCCTCTTTATCGGACAATCCTTTAACATCCACGTTTAGTTTTGTAGCAAGAGATTGAACATCTTTTGATGACAGTGAATCTCCTTTTGGGAGACGCTTCAAGTTCTTACCGTCATCAATGGGAATCCATTCACCTTTTCTTTCTTTCCCAACACGAACTTTAATCGTTTTATCGGTAGCTACCGATGCTTCTACTTTGCCTGCACCCTCTTTGTTAGAAGCATAAACAAAAGGTACGTTACTTATTAATGCAAAGACAATGGTCGTGGATAAGACGACTGTTTTTAACTTTGTAGGTACTTGAATCATATTCCCTCCTCCTTTCATAGAAATTGAGAAAATATCTTTAAGAGTAGCGGAAGGAGAAGGATTGTCAATGCTATTTTCATGCTTTTTTTGGCAGAATAGGATAAAATGATGAAAAAGGTTCTTTCTTATAGATGGAGGTAAACAAATGAATATTTTACAAATGAAACAGCAGTATGAAGAGCTAAAGGAAAGGTATGCTGTTCCGTTTTTGGTGGCTCCTCACACAAAATACATGTTTGTGTTAGAGTCTGCTCACATTGCAGAGTTGTTGAACCGTGCACCCGTATCAGGATTGTCAGGTGTCGCAATGTCAAGTGTGTTGTATACGGGAGAAAAGAAGGCACTGGGTAGTGTTTTAAAAGAGCGTGTGAATCTTCCAAGCGAACACAAAGGGGTAATGAACATCTGCCCTATTCCTATGCAACTAGCAGCCTATACAAATCCTGACGTTGTAGAAACTTACGGAGAGCTGGATGTAGCAAGATATCAGGATTTTTTCACCATCCTAGAGAAAATTCGAACAGGAACAAAGGAAAAATACCGTGATGAAGATAAAACGAACATGCAACGAATCATTTTAGAGGACTTTAAACTAGAAGTTCAAAGGGTATCTTCACATGTGGAACTGTTTATTCCGTGTGGGAATACAGCACAAGTCTTTTTCCGTGCAGCATTTGCAGGTCAGAATATGCCTCCAATTAAAGAAGTGCCCCACCCTTCGTTCGGCAACTGGCACAAAAAAAAGTATTTTTCGACAATAGAAGACATGAAAAAAGTAGTAGAATATTACGCGTAAAAAAATAAGAAAAGTAAAAAAGCACTCAACCGAGTGCTTTTTTAAAAATATTTACCTAGTGACATCAACAAAATGTTTAGAGTTACTAAAGAAGAAGTCCAATGATAATATTAAACAAAATAACAAAATATAAGTCTTCTTTTCACAGTTTAGCTATCACTTTACGCATAAAAATCTTTTCCTTCAATTTAATTGTATGCTTGTCTACTACTGTCGATAATACTTAATTTCTTAACGAGTATATTTTTCTGAAATATTAAAATTATTTTACAAAAAGCTGATATAATCATCTTGAAAGGAGTAGAAATATACCAAATAATTATTTAGAGGAGAATGAATTGTGAAGAAAAACGGAACGCATCCTAATAATGAGGATATTGCTCAAAAAGCTTTTACAATGCAATTTTCAGAAGGAACAATACCCCTAGAGGGACTAGAATTTGATACACTGCCAGTTAAAGAAGTTTTATCAACAGGGATACAAAACATTGAAACCACTGACGATGAAGCAGATTGCCTTTTCAGACTTGTAGATGGTTCGCTCCTTCATATAGAGTTTCAGAGTACTTATGACAAATGGGATGTTGTTCGTTTTGCGCAGTACCATTTGCATTTTTACAACACTCACAAAAAAGAACTAGAAAAATTAGATTTAAAGGAAAAGATAAAAACAGTGGTAATTTATACAAAAAAAGTTGAAGGAAGTTCTATTAACAAAACTATCGATACAGGAAGTTTAAACTTCAATATGGAAACAATTTTTGTTAAATCTTTGCCTGGTGATGAAATTTTCGATAAAATTAAAAAGAAGATAGAAAAGAATCCAAATGTGTCGTTATCTACAAAAGAAGAGCAACAATTAATTTACAACCCATATATGACCCAAAGAAGTAGTATAGCTGAGAGAACTGTAGAGATAGCAACACTTCTTTCAACATTGAAAAATGACGAAACAAAGTTTAGACTTGTTGGTACATTAGCTACATTAACGAAAAAGCATTTGGACAAAGATTCTTTAAATAAAATTTGGGAGGTATTTAAGATGGGAGCAGTATTTGACAAATTCCAAGAACAAGAACGCGAAGAAATGATTCAACTAGGAATGATGATTGTGGGTATGTATTCGTTAGGGAAGTCGACTGAAGAAATTGCAAAACAAACAAATTTACCAAAACAAAAAGTAGAAAAATTTATTGAACAATTTACCAAAAAATTCAAAAAATAAAATAGAAAATAAAATGTTAAAGGGACCAAAAAACTTTGGTTCCTTTTATTATATTTTACTCCGACTTATATATTCGCAGTATAATTAGTAGAGTAAATTAAAGGAGGAAACAAAAAATGGACAGTAAAAATGAAATTAAAGTCAGTGAATTGAATGAATTAGTAAAACGGACTAACCTTTTCAAAAAATATCCTCAAATATCAATTCTTAAAGAAATTCAATCTACTTTAGACGAGAAAAAAGATAATTGAAAATAGTTTGAAACCATTGAACGCTCGCTAATACAGTTCTTTCTGATAAATCTTTTCACACTAAAATATATCAGCAAATATTGTTTTCAAAGAAATTCAATTTACTTTAGAAATGGAATTCACTTAAATATTGAGTCATATTATGACTTAAGTACAGTGTAATTCGGGGAGTGGTGTTTTATGAATCGAGGAATCATTTTTGAACTACCGAATGAATATGGAACCTTTCTTGATGATGTACTAAAGCCAATTGATATTACTGATTTCAATTGGAAAATAGGCAGTGGAGAGTCATATGAGATAAAAAATAATGAATTGGGTGAAGACCTTTTCCATGAAGATAAAAAGGTAATGGAAGGAATTGCACTCAAAGAATTGTTAAAAAACAGTAGCTATTACATTATTTTTGCTGATTTGCAGGCATATCCAAAAGGAAAATTTGACGAAATTAACACTTATGAAGAGTTTATGAAAAGTGATTGTGAACTTGTTTTCTTAGTGGAGGATAGTTGTTATGCGACCATCTACTGCAAGGATAAAGACAAGCTCCAACTCCTTTACAAAAACGCACGAGATTGTAGATTTAAAGATGTTGAATATATTACTAATGAAAGCGATACAAGAACAAGGCTGTCCGTTTGGTAAAAGTAAAAAAAGGCTTTCATAACTTGAAGAGATAATTCAAAGCATTGAAAGAGAAAAAAAGGACCTTGAACAGCATATGGATGGTTCGCTGGTGAAAGAGAATGAAACTGTTAAAGTGAAATTTGAGCAATTAATTTCATGGAAAAAAGATATTCTTGCTAATCTAAAGGAACTAAACGCTGCCTAATTGTATGCAATTGTTTTAGTTCAAATATATGAAACTGATTAAAGAAAAAAGATACATCTTATTTGAAAAGATGTATCTTTTTTCTTTAATTAATCAACCTGTTTCTTTGTCTTAATTAATTGTTAAACCGCTGTGAAATGTTTTTCCTAAGTACGTATAGGTAATGTCTACAGAATGAATTTCTGACTTATCATGTAGTGAAAGGTAATAGCCAGTATCAATTGACTTTGTACCGTCTTTTTCATATTTAGTAGGCGGAATTGGTGTAGTTTTGTAGTTAAAAAAGTTAACCCCCTTTTCATCAAAGGTATCAGAAATAACAATGTTGTCTCCGTCTCCTTGTAGTTTGGCAATGTCAGGCTTAGTCTTTCCATTAACCACGACCTTTTGAAGCTTGATATCGTGGAACCCGCCATTGTCTAAATCAATGACAACTGATTTTTTATGTCCTGTCGTAGCTGCTAAATCTGCGTCAAGTTTGGGTTGAACGAGTACAAAGTAAGCGCAAATAACAGCAATAACAATAGCAATAAGAGATATTATCCACTTTTTCTTCATGTTTCTGTAGTCCTCCCTATAAATACTCTTTAATAGGATTATATTATCATATTTTGTATAAATTAGTAATAATTCTATGTTTTTGAAAATAAAATAGTAGACATATATGTGGATAGGACGAGAATGAGCTTATAGATGAGGATTCAAAAAAGAGTCATTTAAAAAAGATATTTAATCCTTTTTTTATTTTTGCTATATAATTAAATTGTACTAAAAACATACATTTAATATATCTAAGCAAAGAGAAAAAGGAGATTGGTCGAATGGGAATAGCAACGGGTGCTTATCAAAGTTGTCGCATTAATGAAAAGGGAGAAGTGCTATTTGAACGTGATTTCGATAGCGTAGAGAAAGAACTGCTACTCTACCCAAACGGTGAATTTGTCAGATTAGCCGATGCAATTGAAGAAGTATCAAATGGTGAGATTAATTTAAGAAATTACTTCTTTTACGACGATGTAGAATATGAAAATCCTGATTACACATCGTTACAAAAAGACTTTCATACATTTACATTTGATGAAGCGATAAAAGACGGTGAAGAAGCACTTGCTTTTATCCATCAGCATAAGGAGAAAGTGCAACAAGCTTATCGCTATACTCATGACCCTGTAGAAGTATTAGAATATCTACTGCAGTTATGGGAGAATCACTATTATGTAAAGTATTGTCTTTGATTTCTATTTTTGAAAGGAGATAGGATAATGCCATTACGTGTGTATACCTCGCAATACGGTTATTCAGGAACAGACCGTTTAGATATAACGGTGAAATCTTCAGACGGTGTGTTTGCACCAAGTTGGGAGCTAGTTCACGGGATTAAAGAACGGAGAATTACACCTGAGCAGTATACAGAACGCTATTTGGCTCTTTTACGTATATCCTATAGACAAAAACATCAGAAATGGGAAGAACTCTTACAACAGAGTCGTGTTACGCTTGTTTGCTTTTGCTCGCATGGCATGTTTTGTCATCGGCTTATCTTAGCAGATGTGTTAACAAAGCTAGGAGCTGTGTATATGGGAGAAGTGAACCGTAGTGGACAACTAATCGGATGAACCAATAAATGAACAAACTAAACGAAGCAGGGTAGGGATACATGATGCACGGAGATGCCAAATCGCGAAAAGTATTAAGGAATGAAAAGGTATTAAAAAAATTACACGGAAACTATCGACTCGATTGTACGAACACAGAATGCAGCAACAGCGTTAAAGTAACGAAAGACGAACGAGAGCGCGTGTTTTTATGTACAAGATGTAACAAAGGATATTTGAGATTAAGACCTTAAAAGGTTACTAAAAAACAAAGAAACAGATGGATACGTAAGTAATCCTCTGTTTTTTTATATTTCGCGAAAATAAAATAGAAAAATAGAGCCGACTCTTTTAGAACCGCCTTCTCCCTCGGTATACTGAAAAGAAAAGGAGAGCGGATTCAGTGAGTGAAAAAGAAACTATTGCCAGGATGGACATTACAGAAGCTCTATCGTATATCAACGAACATCACGAGAGGTTGTTTAATGAAGCGCAAACAGAGATGCCATATGAATTGATTCGAAATAAAATGTATTTTTTCTGTCAGAATGGTTTAATCGAAGGTTACTACATGGAGGGGTATTCCAATGGATTAACCCGATACGATGCTCGTTTTCACGTAACGAATACCTTTAAACAAGGCGATGCTTCGTTGCTGGAAGAAGAAAAACGAAAAATTGAAGAAGAAGCAAGCATGAAAATAACGGATGTTGAGCGGTTGATAGAATATATTCATACCCATATGTAACGAACACTTTTCTTATTTGTGTGAAAGTAAAAAGAATGAAATCTGTTAAAAGCAGAAATAAGTTGTACATTGTCCCCTATTCTTACCGTATACAAGTATAATGCTAGAACAGCATACAAAACATACTAAAGGATGGGATAAGATGAAAAGTATATATGGGACTGGATGTATCTACTGTGAAAAGAAAATGTTTGTTTGGACAAAAAATAGATGCAAGACTTACTCCTGCAATACATGTGTAAGCAAAGATAGCGCAGCACGAGATGGATATAATGAAGCTCGTGAGTTGGAAATGGAACATCGTTATGTATTGTTTATCTTAAAAGGATGGAATATGATAACAAAACCATTCACAAGCCTTAAAATAGTGAACAAAAGATACTAAAATAAGAAACGTCATTCACGATAAATGAATGACGTTTTTTTATTTATTAAATTTCTCTAAGGCGCGCATCCGCTCTTTATACGCTTGAATACGCTTTGATTCATTTTTCATTTGTTGAAGGTTTTCCTGTTGATTCTCATGCTTTTCAAGTTCTTCTGTTGTTTGAACAAGTTCATCAAAAAAGGTGTGAATCTGTTTAATGAGAAATGGTGGAACATCATCTCTAAAGACAAGCGGAGAAAACAGACTTTGGCTCATCTGAACCAAGGGGTAAACCTTTTTCTTCTCCTTTGCGTATATCTCGATACGACGAAATGCTTTCCGTTGAAAAGAGGAAGATGAAGCTATGAGCGGGTACATTTGAACGCGTTGAGCACGTTCATCAGTTAGGTCGATGCCGAATTTCAAGTACAGAGAAGGTTGTATCTCTATACGAACAACTTGAGAGGCAGAAGAAAACGTGTTGAAACGTATTGTACAATGAGGAACGAGCTTTTTTTGATTTAAATGAAGATAAATGTGTTTATATATATGCGACATGATAAATAAAGGAGAATAAGGCTCCTTTGTTTTGGGTTCCTCTTGAATCCATTCATACGTATTCAAAAATTTATAGGCGTTTTCGATTTCACTATATGCAAAGTACATCTTTTTGGTTGATGCCCACGTTTTAAGAGATGAAAACATTGTTGATGTCCTCCTTCCTTATACTGATTTGGCGTAAAGGTCAGTTATGGTACCTAATTGCATAAAACGTAGCATTATTCCTTTTCGGAATGAGGAGAAGCAAAGGATGAAAATGCCTCTTTCCGTTCTTTATGTGCTTGAATCTTTTCATCTTCTTCGTATAAAGTAGAACCGAAAGTGGGAAACAAATCGCCTTTTGAAGCGGAACGCATAGATACGTAAATGTGGTGAAACATGTCTTGGACTTTTCGTTGGAGAGTAGGAGGTACATCAGATTGATATATCATACTTCCTTCAAAATTTTCAGGGTTAGCAAGAAGAGGATACTTTTTGCCTTCTTTGTGATAATACACTTGGAAAAATTGAAACGACCCTGCTAGTTCATCGTAATTAGGGTGGTAAATATTTTGAGTTGTCATAGATAGGAGAAACGGTGAGCCAAAGTTAAATAAGAACTCTGCGCTAATGTCATCTGTAATAGACATAATTCCTTTATGTGTATGACCTTTTCTCATTCCAATGTAAAGTGTTCCAATTTCAGGAGGTTTTTTACGAAGAACTGTGCGGAAATAAACGTTGAGATAAAAAAGAGTCGTAAAATAAAGCGGTGTATGGGGTTTGCTACACGCTTTTTTTTCTTCACACAAATACTGGGTGACTCCGTACACATGTATGACGTGATGGTTTATATGAAAAACTTGCTGTTTGTTTTTAAGAAACGAAATCATACTAGTTCATCCTTTCGAATGGGTACTTGCGTTTAGTTTACTACGGGAATTCTTGTCCTCTCAAGAGTCGCTTAAAAAAAGAACAATAGAAGAAAAAAATCATTATAATGTGAAGGAAGAATTCGAACATACATCCGAATAAACCTATAGCAGAGAGGAATTAAAAACAATGAATCTACGATTAGAAGAAATGCACGAAAGTTCTCATTCAGGGCAACACGATTATAGCTTATATGCGCTATATACTGAAGGAGAAGAGGAAATGGTAGTGGGGAGAATTATGTACACACTATACGAAAATGCAATTCATGTTGGTATGGTAGAAGTATTACCTGAGTATAAACGTAAAGGGATTGGAAAAGCCTTGTATCGTAAAATGCATGGTCTTCATCATACGTGTACGTTTCCGCGTTCAGGTTGGTATACAGATGAAGGGAAACTAATACGTTTGTGGTTTGAACGTGAAGTGTTACGAACATGCGACTTAAAACGAGACGGGCGTGTTTTGTTTACAGGACATGAAAACGACTGTTTTCGAAAGTTACACCGTGTTCAAAGTCAATCCGCTCACTGGGCAATAAAATACGAAGGATATAGCATAGAACCTATCCAAGTCATTGGTTAAATAGCCAACACTTCATTGATAATTCAGTGGAGTGTTTTTTGCATTATTGGGATTTAAGCGGGTATCTGCAAAAAAAATAAAACAAATTGTACGTTTTGTTCAAACACGTTGCGCAAAAAACGAAAAAAAGATAATCTTTTTTTCAGGATTCTTCCACTTTTTTCAATATGATAAGAGTGCGAGAAAAAAGGAGCTGATGAACCATGATAAATTATATCGATGAACAAGTAGTGGCGAAAGCATGCGGTGCACCCGTAGAGCAAGTAAGAGAATGGGTAGAAGAAAACAAAATTACGGGCCGCAAACGAGAAGATGGAAGCGTTGAAGTAGCTGAAAACGAATATGTTTCCATTAAACAAGAACGAGAGAGAAAAGTGAAATATTTTGATGATTTAGATGAGTGGCTTAGGGACTGAAACTACTTCTCTGATAATGTCCATATCTCTTATTTGACGTATATAGAGAAAAAAGTACATACAATATCTATCGTATAAAAAAACGCCTGATGCTCGTTAATGAGCGGTCAGGCGTTTTTGTGTAGTTAGTCCTCTTTCCCATGCAAATCTGTAGTGGTATCAAGAGAGTTTAACTGATGATTTAATTCTCCAAACTCGGTTTTTGCATAGGAAATAAGATGATTTACTGATTCTAAACGGGTTAACACTTCTTCAATACTTGCTTCATTTTCTTCAGAAATGGCTGAAACGTTGTTGATTTCTGATACAATGATTTCCGTTGCAGCTTGAAGGGTATGAACACGTTCTTCAACATTGGAACTTTGCTCAGATAACTTACGGTTTTGCATTAGCATATAGCCTAATGTACTAGATAAGTTATCAGATGCCTGTTGGTTGGATACAAGTTTTTCTTTCGTTGCCAATGCCGTTTCTTGTGAGCGTTCTGTTTCCTCTTGAAGTTGTTTCAAGATTTCTTCGATTCGCTCTGCATTGGTATGAGATTGGCTTGCTAATTTTTTAATTTCTTCTGCTACGACTCCGAAGCCTCGTCCTTGTTCTCCTGCACGCGCAGCTTCGATGCTGGCGTTCAAGCTTAGCAAGTTCGTTTGCTTCGCAATATTGGTAATAACACTTGTAATATCATTAATTTGAGCAGATTTCTCATTTAACGTTTCAATAGAATGAAGGTTTAAGTTCATTGTTTCTTCAAGAGCTAGTAAGCTATCTTTCATTTGTTGCATTTCATGTTGAACCGTTTCAATCATGCGGTCAGAATCTCGACTGGTTTTTCGGGTCATTTGTACAGAATCATCTACGTATTGAATGTTATCGTGGATAGAAGCAATTTTATCGTTAATGTCATATACGCTTTTCCCTTGCTCACGAATGGCGAGCGTCATTTGAGAAGTAGTAGACATCATAAGCTCACTTGCTTCTTGTGTTTCTTGTAGACGTTCATTTAAGTTATCGTTAAATTGATTTGCTTTTGTAATAGATAACTGAACATTTTCAAGAATTTTTTTGTTTCTTTCCGCTACTTCCAAAGCTTCGTTTCGCTCTGCATATGTACGATAACGAGCAGTTGTGTTCATTCGAGCGATAAAAATTAATATAGCTGAGATAGAAACTAATGAGAAAAGCAAATATAAAATATCGCTTGATGCCCATGAATCAGGGAACATGCTTCGGTGGGTAAGGTGTATGTAAACGAAGGCAATCATGTTAAGTAAGGTCACCACTACGATTGGACGGATATCTTGGTAATAGCTAGCGCACACAATAGTGATGTAGAAAAAGAAAAAAGAAGTTAGATTGTTATCGAGAAGATTGAGGGAGAACACGAAGACAAACACCATAATTGAAAAATAAAACATCGTGACTTGATAGAATCTACTTGTATAAAGCAAATAGCCTGCCACGGTTCCAAAAATACCAATGCATAAGATAGTAATTAATATTTTTGACTCGTTATCACCAAATAAATTTAAAATAAAATCTAAAATAAGAAATGTAACAATAACATAAAACATATGTCGATTTTTTTGTTTTATCGATTCTTTTTCTTGTTCAAAGTCTCTTATCATTTTTTATCGCCTCCTCTGGGCTTACTCAGTGACTTTGGGAAGACTATAATCTAAAATTCAAAAAAAGCAAAAGAAATGAAAAAAAATCTACTAGGAAAGTTACCTAGTAGATTCTACTTTTACTGGGGGAGTTAATCGTTCCTGCTCTTTTATGTACCGTTCGTACATACTAGGAAAGTGCATAACAATTGGTACAGATAAACTTTTTTCGCCTTCAACGATAAATGGCTCACCTACTTGTTTCATAGGAAAATGGCGATAACGAATGCGCATAAGACGGAAAAACTTATAGTCCATTAAGCAAATAGCATATTCTGTGCCATATTTATGATAGTGATGAATCAAACACGGAATAACGGATTCAACACTTTTCCCTCGATTTTCAGGTAAAAACCCTAACTTATCCATTTCCCACGTATTGGAAATGTTTTCACGAATCGAGTCTAAAGATGAAAAAGAAAAATCATTATTAACGGTAGTGAATACATCAGGTTGAAACGGAAGTAATTCTAACGTTCCAACTGGAACATCCTCATAATAAAAGAGATAGCGAACGGCGCTTGTCCCTCTTTCTTCTTTGATGAAATGCTGTTCATCCCAAATACGATTGTAAATGTCATCAAAAATCATATGGTCTTCTGCAGTAATAACTTGTTTGAACATATCAAACGCTCCTTTTCTTGGATTGTAGTTTTTCTTAATTGTAATAGAGAAAAGAAAAAAATGTTTTTAATTATTTATTTTATGTAAATAACAAAAAAATATCTATTTGTTATTATAGCACCTTTCTAAAATTTGACAAATTGCTTTGGGAAGGGAAAGAGATAATGAAATAGTTGAAAATGATATTTTTCTGTTATAATGACACAACCAAAATATCTTCTTGTACACGCAAGATAGATACAGTTAGTCTAAAGGAGGAAAATTCCTGAATGACAAGCAGTGATTAAATGTATGTAGGTGTTAGAAACACCAATTAGCTCATTGCGAATTGCTGTGAGCATTCTAACATGCGTACATGCCTTTCTTTTTATAGGAGGAAAATATGAAAAAATATGTAGTTTATAGTGTTTTGTGTTTAGGGTTAGCAGGTGTATTAGGTGGGTGTCAAAGTGACAAGAATGACAGTAGCGAAAAGACTGCTCAACAAACACCTAAAAAAGAAGTAGTTGAGTTAAAAGATATAGCACAGCAAAAAGACTCTTCTGATGTGTTCCATGTCGTATTAGACGCAGCTCAAAAAGACGACTTCAAAACGATTCATTCCTTTTACGGAAAAACTATCAAAGCCCAATATGATGAAGCGGTGGCTATGACATCAGAGAAACAAACCAATGAGATATTAATGTCTCAATACATTGTCATTAAAGATGCAAAAGTTGATGACTTTGTAAAGAAAGAAAAAGACGGGGTTGTAACGTACACCTATACGAAGGAAACAGATAATACAAAAGTGACCTATACATTTTATCTTCAAAAAGAAAACGGGTTATGGCGTTTAGTAGACCAAGGAGCTAGTATGAAAGGATAGACGATATGAAAGTAGAAGCGGCGGATGACGTTACAGTGACGAAAATTGATTAAGGAATTGAACGTAAATGACCTATGATTAGTATGTTTCTAACGAAGGAGAAAGAGAAATGACAAAAAAGGCGATTTACAAATGGGCGTTAGGGTGTTCCCTTGCACTTGTAGTGGTGGGGTTGGCGGGGTGCCAATCTTCTCATAAAGAGGTTCAACCTACTGAAAAAGTAGACAAGAGTCAAGAGAAAGATACAGAAAAAGAAACTACCGAAAAGAATGCAACCTTAACGAATGATAATGCTGATGCTGATGCAGAAAAAAGTGAACCTGTTGAAATGTCCGAAGAAGTTCAACGTGCCTCTAGTCAAGATGATACCTTTGTTGTGTTAACACTTGTATTGGAAGCAGCGCAGAAAAAAGACATTCAAATCATTCAGTCCCTGTACGGGAAAGAAATGAAGGATGCGTATAATGCATTTAAAGGAATGGTATCTGAAAAACAAATGAACGAATCACTGGTAGCTCAATATAATGTTTTAAAAGGGGTAGCACCAACAGATTTTGTGAAGACAGAAAAAGACGGTGTTGTTTCCTATAGATATAATGTAAAAGGAACGAACACTTATTCATCCTACGAATTTGCTTTTGTGAAAGAAGACGGACAGTGGAAGTTGAACAACGAAGGGTTAACCAGTTTTGAGGTGGCTGATGAAGTCGAAATGACCCCAGCTACAGATGAAGATATGACACCTCTTGCGTCACAATAAAAAAAAGGTTGAATTGTGAGAATAGATTTGCTATACTAAATTTCGTTGTTTTTTACAAACTTTCTAACCCCCTTTGACATTATGAGGCTTTTGCCTCTCTTGTAACAAATCCTTGTTTTCTGAACAAGTTTATTATATACTTTTAATAGACATTTATTTTAACCGCTCTTTTTATCTTAAAGGAAGAACGTATGTGCCCATTACATACGTTCTTTTTTTGTTCTTTTTTAATTCAGTGTACTTATACACATATTTTTAAGCAATATATTTGCGAAAAGAAACAGAAAAGATGTGTTTTCCAGACAAATGAATAGGAGAATGATAAACTTTACATATATATAAAATAAAACAAAATATGAGGGGGATAAGACGTGATTGGACATGATAATCATAGTCGCGTAGATGTTGTCATTGGCGAACAAGTGAAGATAACAATTGGCGAAAGAAAAAATGAAGAAATAAATATCTTTTTGAACGAAGAATGGTTTTTATTGTTTCAATATCCTCAGATGTCAAAACTCTTTTATGAATGGGTATGGCACAGTGATGAAATAGCGGAATTATGTTTTGCAGATGATGGTGATGATGTCGATACGACGAGTTCAGGTCATACAACCATTGCCCATACTGTAAAAAAAGATGTTCGTTTGAACATTGGTGGAGGCGGAGACATCACTGTTGATATATATGTCAATGAGTGTGGTCATTTGTTGTTTCATGGATTGGATATAGAACGATTTGAATGCTGTGGCTGTTTACATGAAAAAGACCTATTTGAAATGCAGTTAATAGCAGACGGAGAGTAAGTCGTAACGTTAACTAAAAAACGGAAGACCAACAGCCACAAACAAAACATAAATAAACAAAAAACACAGGAGCGCCATGGGAATCCTGTGTTTTTTGTTAGATAAAAATATAATAAAAAAACTAGTGTTTTGAGGGAGTTTATGTATACTTCGTTTTGTTTTCTTTTGAGGAGGAATGCATAATGGCGCACATCAATTCGAAGGGCTACTTTGTAGCTGAGCTTAAAAAGCGTGGAGTGAGACACATTGAAGGGAAAAAGTTAGAATCGTTAAAAAGTCATGTTCTATCCAATCACCTTCGTGCTCTAACAGAAAAGCAAGACTAATATACAAGAATAAAATGTGAACACATCCTGCGAGGTAGCGGTTGATGTGTTTTATTTTTTTGTAAATACTCAATTAGTTGAAGAACTTATCGAGGTCTTGTTCCTGGCTATTACGGTGTTGTTTTTATACCGCTTACATGTTCATTATATCGAAGTGTCTAAGAAAAAATCAATAGATAATTATTCCCAAATACTAAAAAACATATTTTTTTATAAAATTATTTTAATAACATTACTAAAAAAACATAAAACTTCAGATGAAAAGCAAATATGCAGAATAGATGGATTGGAAAAAAGGAGAAATAACATCCTTCCAAAACAAAAGGAGACAAAGCCTTTAGCTGAGAAAGGGTGTTGCAAAATGGAAAACCGAAAAATAGATGTTGCCGTCAGTATGCCAGTTATTAGTTGTACTGCGTGTCAGCAAAAATTTGTTCTCATGACGTTTAATGAATGTGCCGAGTTTGAAATTGATAACTTGACGTATATGCAAGAAAAAGCATCGTATTGTCCTTACTGTGGTGAAAGACAAATATAATGGCTAACAGACCTTTATGACTCTGTTACGCTTCTTAGAGTGACTAAAATAGCTCTTTATCATTCAAACAAAAAAACACCTGACCGACAACAATATATCGGTTAGGTGTTTTTTTCTTACAGCTTGGGACCAATGTTTTGCAAATTGGAAATTTGAAGACGGATATTAAAAATCGAAGAGTCAATGCTACTATGAGTTTTGTCAATATCGTCTGTATGTTTGGTAAAGTCTTCAAAGTAATCCTGCATATCTCCTTTAAACGCGTCACTTCCGTTACCCGATTTCCATGTCTGCATTTTCGCTACTGTTTGTTTAATTAACTCTCGCTCGGCACGTAACTTTTCGACTAAAAGGTCTACATCATCCTTCAGCATGTTTAATGACTTGTCTTCGTCTAACAGCTTTTTGATTTCTTCCTTCTGCATGTCCATCATTTTAATTCATCTGCCTTTACAAAAGATTCCGAGGCCGCTTGTAAGTTGTTCGTTATACGAGCTGTCTCTTCTGAAAACCACCCTTGCATCTGGTGAATAACAGTGAGGACTTCTGTTACAGTTTCTTCGGATTGGCGGATGCTTTCAAGTCCTAAAATTTTATTCTTCGTTTTCATGCAAAGTTCTTCTACACGAGAAACATAGCCCTCTAGCTCTTTAGCCAATTTGGTCAAGTCCTCGGGTTGTACATCTATCGTCGCCGTACCTGCTGAAGCAAAACGAGGAGATTGATATAAAGGCTTTCCTGTCAATGCATTCGTCAAAACAGGGTTACTGATATTGCCGTTTACATCAAACTTAAAGTGAGACATACCATGATAGTTGCTTCCGAATGGTGAATTAAATAGGCGTCCAACCGCACCAATTGGGTTTCCATTGGTGTCAATATTGGCTACATCATAGTCGGAACCGATGTAGTAGGTAGAACCTATGTGTCTCTCATACTCTGAAATTGCACCCGCTCCAATCGCATCTTTAGGATTTACATAGTTCACAATTGCATTGTCATACTTACCTGCTTTGACTTCTTTCTGTTTTTCATCAGGCAATTGATGAATCACACTAGGCGCGTTGAATGTCACGCTATCTAAATCATAGATTGCAGCTGTATAAGAAGCTAATGCGCCTCCTAGGGAATGCCCTGTCGTGGTAATTTTGCAGTCAGGATACTTCTTTTGAACTTCATGGACCAATTCTTCTGCTTGTTTAAATTGATTTTCGCGTTCCCAATCAATGTGCAGTTTCTTATCTTTGATTTCAATGTGCGGGTCTAACTCATGAACAGGATGGCTTCCTGCAATGTATTTCGTATCTGTTACAACATCATCCCACCCCCGTCCCACAATCTTATCGCCCTCGGTTCCTCTAAATCCTATGACAATATCATCGCCGTTTCGGTAAACGCTCGCATCAAATCCAGTCCATTTGTCATGTAGTGGTAAATCTGTCTTTTCAATAGATTCCCATGTTTCTTTGGTATCTTCGTAGTTTATTTTCAGCTTCTGATATTGCTCTTCGGAATAGGCAGCGTTGCTTAGTTGTTGATAGGTTTTGTCTCGAATCTGTGTAGACATGATTGTCACTCCTTTGCAATTTGGGTTATAATGGTAACGATATATTAAAGTTATCATAAATTTGGAGAGAGTGGAATAATGAAAACATGGTTAAGCGGTATGTTGATACTTTTACTCATGCTAACTGGATGCCAAAAGGAGGGGAACATGGATAAAAAAGAAATCGAAACACGTGCTGAGAATGTAGCCGTGGAGTATTTAAAAGTCAATGAAGATGTGGATTTCGTCGTAGATAAAGTTGAATTTTTGGACACGACTGCTACAAATACAGTGGTCGTTCATGGACACGAAAAAGGAAAGAAAGATAAACAGCTAGGTGTCCATATCGATTATGCAAATGATTTTACGGTAGATATGACGGTCGAGGGAAAAGCAGACAAATAATCTTTTGTTAATGCCTTATCTAAAAAGAGAAATGTAAACGTAAAAACAAGCACAGGAAATTATCCTGTGCTTGTTTTTGTGAAAATGAAAAATGGATTACTCGTAGTATGCCACGATTGATAGCGGTTATACATTTTGTTTCGCACTTTTTTTCGTTTGCACGTAGTGAAACAATGAGAATGTAGCTAACGAAAGAATGGCTGAAATGACAATATATACGGAAAGTGTAAGAGCATTGTCGTAGACTGTCTGAACTCTATCAAGTGAAATGATGCTACGGAATCCTTCAATCGTAAATGACATTGGTAGAGCGTTGTAGATGTGTTGTAGCGGACTTGGGATTAATTCAATAGGGAATGTACCGCCACTTGATGTTAATTGTGTCACCATGAAGACAATTACTAAGAAGCGTCCTACATTCGCTAGAGCTGTTACTAAGAATTGAATCATAAAGGCAAAGGTAATGCTTGTGACAATCGTAAAGAAGATAAATTCAGGAATGTGTTCTACTTTCAATCCAATCATCCAAATCATAGCACTATCTAAAATTAATGACTGACAGATAGATGCAAACACAATCATAAAGGTCTTACTAATATACCATCCAAAACCTGTTTGCGGTGTACCTGCAGACTCTTTAAACGGGAATAAAACAGTTAATACGAAAATACCTACGAATAAGCCCATTGATAAAAAATAAGGAGATAACGCGGTTCCGTAGTTTGGAATTTCATGTTGAATATCTTTTGTTAACTTCACAGGATTAGCAAACATGTTATAGAGCGTGTCGGTTCCTTTTACGTCATTTGCTTCGTTGGTTGCATCTCGTAACTTAGAGGTTAATGTTTCACTTCCATCTAATGCTTTGTTTTGACCATCGTTTAATTTTCCAAGGTTGTCGATAACGTCTTTCCATCCTTGTTCCACAGATTGTGTACCTGAAGATAACGACTGAGAGCCCTCATATAGCTTTGTTGTGCCTGCGTGTAATTGCTGTTCGCCTTGTTGTAACGCTTGAAATCCTGCATTTACTTTTTCTTGTCCTGCTACTAAACTGCCAACAGATGTAGCGAGTGTCTCTGAACCTTGTGTTGCTTGCTTCATCGATGCATCAAATGAAGTAGACCCATCCGCTATTCCTTTAGACATTGCAAGTAGCGTAAGGAATTCACGGTCTTGTTGATACTCAGGATGTTTAGCAAGAAAAGCGGTCATTTGCTGTGCTAACGTTTGAGATGTTTGGTTGAGCTTAGTAGAAGCGTCAGCTAATTGTCCCATTTTGCTAGAAAAGTCACTGGCACCTACTGCTAATTGTTTTGTTCCACTGTGAATCGTTGTAGCACCTTCTTGTAATTGCTTGGTAGATGATAAAAGAGTGGACGTTCCGCTTTGAAGAGATTGTAGACCTTCTTCGGATTGTTTGCTTCCGTCAGCTAAACGAGAAAGGTCGTTTGTTTTTTCGCTTAACTTCTCTTTCATCGTCTCTGTATTAGAAGTAATTGTTTTTAAACCATCTGTGATTTGTTGAGAACCATCGGTCGCATCATTTAATCCGCCTGACACTTCTTTTAAAGCGTCAAACATCGCTTCTGCGTACGTTTCTGTAATTTTATGAGATAACTTTTGCTGAAGTTTCTCAACGGCTGTATCGTTGATTTTAGAGACCATGAAGTTACGTCCTTGATTGGATACGTAATGGAGTTCTGCTTTTTTTGGTTTGTCATCTAATAAACTAGCAGCATGAGCGGAAAAATCAGAAGGGATTTCAATGTACATGTAAATTTTGTCGCTGTTTAGTTCATCTTTTGCTTGTTTTTTACTGAGGAAACGCCAAGTAAAGGTATTATCTTTCTTTAAGGAATCGACGACATCTTTACCAATATTAATCGTTTTATCATTCATTTTAGCCCCTTTGTCTTCATTGACAATCGCAACAGATAGTTCTTCTGTTTTGCCGTAAGGGTTCCAAAATGACCATAAAAACATTCCTGCGTACAATGTAGGGATAAACATAATAACAATGAACGGAATAGCGGTCTTGTAACTACTAAAAACAGATGCCAATTCGCGTCCAATTAGAGAAAAGGCATCTTTCAACCATTTTCTAATCAATTTCATAAGGGAACCTTCTTTCTTTTTCGTGAAATAATAAAATATTACTATGAACATCTGCTTTTGTTATCGTTCATTTTTCCAAGGAGTCAACTAAAAAATGACCAATTTACAAAAACGGTCAATTGTTCATTTCGAGAAAAGAGTTTCTTTTCCTTTTAAAAAAAAGAGTTTGTTTTTCAAAAAAATATAGAAAAAAGCATATTAGGTTGCCTAATATGCTTTTTAGTATGAGAAAATGTATGTTTTTTGAAGAAATGCACTTTGTGCATAAAAAGGTATAAAAAAAAGCAAAAAAGACCTCAAGGCATCCTCTTTGCTAAACGTTATCTATCGTTGAAAAACGAAAGAATAAAAAATGTTATGAAATGATGGCTGGAATTTTTACCATCTGTATGACAAGTTTACTAAAAAAGAAGGCAGCTGTCAATTGCAACATGTTGGCATTTTCTTTCAAATTCAAGAAAAGGGGAGCATCAATTTGCATGGAATGATAGAAAAAGATATAAAAAGCTGTAAAAAGAGGTGAACATAGATGAGAGGTTTTGTATTGAAATGTATGTGGATACGTTTACGTATTTTTGTGATAAGTGGAGGATTATTCTACTGGATTCAACATGAAAGTTTGCCTGAAAAATCGCTTCTTTTTCTGCCTGTTGGATTTTTGTGTATTCTCGGTATGTTGTATGCTCTTATTCCTGTTCCTCATGACCGTGAAAGGAATCGATGGGCTAAAAACAATTCCTAAGCTTTTTCATACTATAAAAAAGAGAGTGGCTATGCCATTCTCTTATGTTTTTTTACTATTTATATAATATTGGTGAATGGTAAGGTCAGAAAAGAAATAAAAAGCTTACTCTGCTTCTTTAGCTAGTAGCTCATTTACTTGCGCTGTATACTCATCAGAAGGTTCATGGTTTAAATCTCCACTCCTAATGAGTTGTGAAAGTAATTGTAAAGCATCTTCTTTCGTAATAGGTTGAAGGACAAATTTAGGAACGTAAGCACCTTCATGAAAATTGAAAGGCTTTAGGCAAACGTACCCATGTCTATCTTCTTTTAAATCCTTTTTGCTGTAGCCAAGCCAAATAGTTACTCGGTCATTTTTATCCAAGAAAACAAATCTAGCTTCTGAAATGTCTTCTTTTGCTTTTTCAAACAGTTCTTTCGCTTCTTTCTCCGCTTTTTCTTGTTCTTCGGCTATTTCTAACTGTAGTTTAATTTCTTCTACCACTCTCCATACAGAGATTCCCTTTTTCTTTGCTTCTTGTTGAATGCTAGTAATAATAGTGTTCATTTTTGTCATCCTTTCGATTTTTGAAGTGGTTAGTAAGTAAAAACACCATTATTATAGTTGAAAAAGTACACTTTAAAGAAAAAACTTTAAAGATATTCAATATTTGTAAGATAAAGGAATAAGAAGTATAATAATAGAAAGGAAAGTAATTTTTGGGGCTTCAATTTAGAATAATGTCAAAAGGTGGTGTATACGTGAAAATGATTTTAAATTTGTTAAGTCTTATTTCGTTTTCTCCTTTTGTGACGGATGTAACTGAAAAAGAGATAGGAAAGAATATGGATAAGGTAAAGAAACAGTCATGGTTTCAACCTTATCTTCAGCAAGAACCGTTTCGTTATCTTGTGATTCACGACCCCTCTGTGCGGGAAGCGATTGGCAGTTTTCGTTATAGTAAACTAGACATTCCATCGTATCAAAAGAAATGCGAGGACAAGCTACGCCATTTGTTTCAACAGAAAATAGTAAACAAGTAAAATAAGTCAATGAGACCTTTTTTAGAAGAAGGTCTTTTTCTTGTGCAAAGGGTAAGAGAAAGTACGTGCAAAACATAACGACCAAGTTTAACCGTTTTCTGCAAATTCAACTATAATTATTATGAAGATGAAAAAAGAAAGGGAGTCATCGCATGACCATTGAACAAAAGTTAGCAGAAATTGAAGAAACTCGCTCGGACGATAGCGCATCAAATGAAACGACATTGTACACGCATCAAGTAGAGTGGATGATTGATACTATCGTAGCGTTGCAAAAACAAGTAAACTCAAGTAAACAGGAAGTTCTGAATGATGGAAAAGTCTGCGGACAATTAAATATTTCCTATATTGCTGATGCACGAGATGTAAACCAAAATACTAAAGAAAAATAATATCAACGAAGAGACTACAACATAAAGTGAGGATATGAGATGACCATTGAACAAAATCAACGATTAACAGTTGAGGTTCTCCAAAAGATTATTGAAGAAGCCCCTGTGAATGCTTCTTTCCAAGTCCTGAACAATAAGGGTGTGTACACAAATTTGTCTACCTTTTGGTTCGAGGACTTAGATACACGTCAATTTGTGGCTCTTGACGGACAAGTGAAAGAAAATGAAGATACCTTTTACTTAACAGTAGAAAAAATGAAAGAATTGCTCGTGAATATTCCTAAAGACGTGGCGATAAATGTAATTAATAAAGACATGAAATATACGGCAAATATAGATGTTGTCACAGAGAAGATGAACGAAACAGGAATCATTGTATTAAAAGGATTAACACCTTTTTACGAAATGAGCGCCAATCATTCATTGTAAACAAACTAGCTGAGGAGACTGATAATATGAGTGAACCGACATATGTTTATAAATTTTTGGTAGGAAACTTCGAAATGCAAGAACAGATATACGAACACAAAACAAAAGAAAGATGTAAAGAAGAAGATGTTGAAGAATTTAAAAATGCGATGCTTGAAATTAATAAATCGATGGCATATTGTACGTATTTAGGAGAAGAGATTAGAAATAAATAAAATAAACAAAAACCCCTATCCTTAAATTAATTTAAGGATAGGGGTTTTCTTTTTTGCTGTGTAATTAGTGCTTATAGATTTGGTGGGTTATGGCGGTCATTGTAAATATCTTGAGTAAAGGTTTCTTTGTATATCTCTTCGGCATCGCTTTTGGGTTCATCAATTTCTTCAGGTTGGAAAGACATCTGGTTGCGTTTTACAATCGTATCAGCTATTTGCCCAACTGCAAGTAAGATAGCACACCCTATAATAACAAACACCCACATCGACATAAGTACCTCTCTTTTTCCGATAAAATAACGGTTCCTCTTCTTTGTCAGAAGAATCACGAGCCATCATATCAAAAAAAAGCGGTTTTGCCTTTTTTTCTGCTACTTATTTTAAATTCTCAGGATTTAATGCTTCTAATTCAGGAAGAACAAATAGTCCGTCTTTACGAATTAACACATCATCAAAGTAAATTTCTCCACCGCCGTACTCAGGACGTTGAATTAATACCATGTCCCAGTGCACAGCCGAACGGTTTCCGTTGTCCGCTATGCCCTCGTAAGCTTGTCCAGGTGTGAAATGCAGGCTTCCACATATCTTTTCGTCAAAAAGAATATCTTTCATTGGTTCTAGGATATAAGGGTTAACACCAATGGCAAACTCTCCAACGTAGCGTGCGCCTTCGTCTGTATCTAGAATTTCATTTAGCTTTTTAGTATCAGAAGATGTTGCTTCCACAATTTTTCCGTTTTCAAAAACTAAACGGATGTTATCGAATGTTGTTCCGTTGTAAAGTGTAGTTGCGTTATAAGTGATAACACCATTAACAGATTCCTTTACAGGAGCAGAGAAAACTTCTCCATCAGGAAGATTTCGTGAACCACTACATTTTTCAGAACCTAACCCTTTTAAAGAGAAAGAAAGGTCTGTGTTTTGAGCTACAAGACGAACTTTATCCGTTTTATCCATTAATGCTTTTAAAGAGTCCATCGCTTTGTCCATTTTACGATAGTCTAATGTGCAAACGTTAAAATAGAACTCCTCAAATACATCAGTTGGAACGCCTGATAATTGCGCCATAGAAGGTGTTGGATAACGCATGATAACCCATTTTGTATTGTTTACTCGTTCATCTAATACTTCACGATACAAGCGATTGTATAAATTGATTTTTTCGCTTGGCACATCTGAAAGTTCGGTAATGTTATCGCCACCGCGAACGGCAATATAACAATCCATTTGTTTCATCTGTGTCATGTCAACAAGGATTTGTTGTTTCACTTGTTCTTCGTTTGCACCTTTTAAGAAAGCTCGATTAACACGAGGGTCTTTGATATTGTAAAAAGGGTTGCCGCCTTTTTCGTATACTTTCTCGATTAACACTTTTAAAAATTCAGGGTCTTCAATACCAATCGTTTCAATTAAGACGTTCTCTCCTGGTTGCACATCAACAGAATAGCCTGTAATAACGTCTGCGAATTTTTCTAAACGCGGGTCTCTCATTTACAACATCTCCCTATTCGAAATATTTTAATTAATTAACAATATAGTCATTATACTAAATTCATTAGTAAAACTGAATATTCCTTGCTATTAAACTGGTGAGCTATGCGTTTCTTTCACTTTTGGCTTATTTTTTTGTTCTGTGGGGCTTTCCTGTTATCGTTTAAACGATTGAATGGTTTTTTCGGATAAATGAGCTAGGTGTGTATCGTAAGTCGTGAGGTATGTAGCAAGAGCATCTGTATCAAAGTGTTCAGGTGAGTAAATTTGCTCTACATCTTGTTTTTCTTCTTGGAAAGTTTTCATATTAATAATGGAGAGAACCATCATTTTAATAGATGATTTTTCTTCCCATGTAAACGCATATTCTAAATGTCGTCCTTGATTATAGATAAACTCTACTAGTTTATGAAAAGCATACCCTATTTCTCGTTTTTGACTATAGGATAGGCTCGATTGGTAATAAAAAAGTTGTGTATCAGATAGTGTAGTCGAACTTGTAAGCACAGTTGGCCGCTGTTCCTCGTCTTGAAGTTCTAACTGCAAGTACAACATCACACTTGCTTCTTTTAATAAAGCTTCATTCTCAGGTGTTAACTCCGTGTACACTTGCCAAGGCATTTCTTCGTATACATCGCGAAGAGACGTAAGTAGCTCCGCTTTTGTGTTCCATTCCATTTCATCACCTCATAAGTACGTTCCACGAAAAGATAAAAAAACTTTGTAAAAAAAGAGAACACCTGAGTAGTCCATGGGTTCTCTTTTACTAAATTATTTAGTTAGTTGTTTAAATGTAACCCGATAGAAGGGGGAATGACCTTTTAACGTTCTTCTTCAGTTTGTTCCTCATTTGCTGACATAAGAAGTTCTACAGCTTTACTGTAGTCGCCGATTGGAGATAGAAACTGATTTTTAGCTAATTGGCGTGCGTGAACTTCGTAATAATTGCTTTTGTTCAGCATTTCGTAAATTTCATCTCTTGATAACATAAATACTCCTCCTATTACAGCCAGCTTCCATAAGAGCAAGTGCCTGTGACTATTAGTAGATTTTCTTGTAGTTCCACACTAAAGTGCGGGAAATGAGATTGGTAAGTAACGATTTCTTTGTACGTATCCATTGTCACTAAAGCTCCGTGTACATGTGTATCTAGTGGGACTGAAAAGCGGAGAGGCTTATCGTGATGTAAGCTCCAACACCTTTCTAATACATTAGCAGCGGATGGACTTAGTTCTTGCCATTCCATAGTTAGTGCGTCCTCCTTCATATAATGTTACTTCTATTTAATCGTACAGCAAATTTTAAAAAAGAGAGAAAATAAGCGAGGGTTTTAGAGTAATCTGATGGGAGGTAACATGTCTACAAAAACAAAACCTGCATTCATCCTTATGAATACAGGTTAACGAGATGCGCTTAACCGCAATCCCACGTGTACAAAACATTAGAAAAGTCTCGGTTACGTAAATTTTCAAGAGAAATAAAAAAGTTACCTACACCCATGTCTCCCCATATGCAATCAATGTCTGTATCGGAGTCTAGTTGGAACACAAGGAATGCTTGAGATGTTTCTTCGTCTCGTGGGTCTGCTTGTGTAAAACAAGCATATCCGCCAATCTTATGACCGCTTGAATCGAAATGTTCCGCGTATTCCTCTATTAAATCATGTTCTTGACCCTCAACGGTAATAAATTCAGGGATTACGTCCCCTAGTAAGTTGTCAAAGCGGAAGTCGCTAAATGAAACAGGCTCTTGTTTCTCGGAAAATGTAAGCTTTGCTTCGGTATCAGATTCAATAGGAAGCAATAGTTCATCTACTTCCCCTTCAACAAATGAGAAATCAGTTAATAAATGTGATTCATCTTCTACGACTTTCTCATGGTAAATTACTTTAAACCCTTCTTGGTTAGTCAGATTGTCTAAATCAGCTCCATATAAATCATCATCTTCATCTTGCTGAAGGAAAAATTGCAGAATCCCTTCGCTTGGGAGTTCAGGGAAAGTAGG
>Ga0207655_1000626_pt1 | contig 42454 bp, 38 predicted proteins | sample KBSM44metaG_FD_184398 | JGI IMG/M metagenome (GOLD analysis project Ga0207655, IMG submission 184398) | Miscanthus rhizosphere microbial communities from Kellogg Biological Station, Michigan, USA - KBS M4-4 metaG (SPAdes) (version 2) | ecosystem: Host-associated > Plants > Roots > Rhizosphere >...
ACAGAAACTCTTTTTCCCAAATAATTTGTCCATCACGGCGCAAACGACTTGTGCCCACCAAATGTTTTGGTAATTCGCCTGTCCGTAAAGCTGGACCAAAACTACAAAAACGTAATTTTGAGTGAGCCAGATATAGATAATTACGGCGTTCCATCACGTGGTCAGAATATTCATTCCCCAGTGCAAACCCAATGCGATAAGGCTTTAAGTCTTCTCCAATGACATATAGACCAGCAATTTCCGGTTCTTCCCCGCCATCTTCGGCAAATGGTGGTAAAGGTAATTCAGCCCCCGGTCTTACCACAATTGATCCATCGCCTTTATAAAACCATTCCGGCTGTGCCCCCACTTGACCTTGTGCTGGACGCCCCTTTTGTAAGCCCCACTGAAATATCCGCATGGTGTCCGTCACTGAGCTGTCATCGTTTAAATTTTGCTGATGCATTTTGTCGCGTGCAGATGCAGAACCTAAATGGGTTAAACCTGTACCGGAAACTAAACAATGCGTTGGATCTGGATGATCTAAAGGCGGCAGTACCTTTAAATTTGCTAATAAAGATGAATAATCATAGGTCTCTGATTCGAACCCTAACGTCTCAACTTGTTGTTCCAACGAAAGTTTATTACGAATTGCCAAAAGTGCTAAATCACGAACCGATTGTATATTCTTAAGCGGATATGCCATGTTGCCTTCTACTTTGGCGACTGCACGTTGATTTGCACGATTTTCAAATTGAATAATTTGCATGTTTTATTCCTTACAAAGGCTTTTGAATATTCACTGTTTGTGTTTTTTGACGTTCGAGCTTGGCATAGACGATGTAAGTCAGAATTAGGCCGAAAAGCATGACGATGGATAAGAAATACAAACCAGCAGCCATATTTCCTGTGTATTCTTTTAAAAGACCAATGCCAAATGGCCCGACATAGCCACCTAAATTTCCGACAGAATTAATTAAGGCGATTCCCGCAGCAGCACTTGCACCAGTTAAGAAACGACCCGGTAATGTCCAAAACACAGCAGTTGATGAAAATAGGCAAAATGCAACCACAGCCAAAGCAGCCAATTGCATGACTGGAGAATTGAGCCAACCACTTAAAAACATTGCGCAAGCGCCTAGTGCGTAGAGAAAACTTAGATGTCCGTAGCGGTCATTTAGACGATCGGTACTACGTGGAATAATTAACAAACCAATAATTCCGAAAACGTAGGGAATGCTAGATAAGAATCCAATTTGAAGATCAGTACCGCCTCCAAATTGCTTGATAATAGAAGGCAACCACAGATTTAAACCATAAATACTTAAAGTCACTGGTAAATAGTAGAGTGCCAATAAAAGTACGCGTTTGTCTTTTAAAGCATGTAATGGATTGGCATGTCGAGTTTGATCATATTCGGCTTCATCTTTAACAAGTTCATTTTTAAGCCATTGTTTTTGTTCAATGCTTAACCATTTCACTTTATCAATGTTATCTGGTAACCACAGGAATGTTGGTAAAGCCAATAAAACCGCAGGTAAGCCCACTGCAATGAATAACCATTGCCAACCATGTAAGTTTGCAATGCCATCCATTCCAAGTAATAGACCAGCTAAAGGCCCAGCAATCATCATGGCAATGGGTTGTGAAAGTACAAACATTCCCATAATTTTTCCGCGATGGCGTACCGGATACCATTGTGTAATCAGGTAGAGAACACCGGGGAAAAAGCCTGCTTCAGCTACTCCGAGTAGAAAACGTAAGAAATAAAAGCTTTTTGGTCCTTGGATGAGTGCCATTGCCATGGTGATTAAACCCCACGTCAACAAAATGCGGGTAAACCATTTACGGGCACCAAATTTGTCCAGAAGCAAGTTACTCGGTACTTCAAAAAGAAAGTACCCAATAAAGAATAGACCTGCTCCTAGACCATAGGCTGCATCACCAATCCCTACATCTGCACCCATGTGTAAATGGGCAAAACCAACAGCAGCTCGGTCTATATAAGCCACGAGATATAGTATGACTAATGCGGGTATGAGCTTAAATGTGACCGTCCGTATTACATCCTTTTCGAAATCCATGTTCGACTCCATTTCCTATTATTTACTTATAGAGCATCTTGCTCGTAAATTATCCTTTCAATTTAAAATATAGTAATACTATTTAAATTTCAAACCTTTTAAAAATAAAATTTATGGTGTATTTTTAAATTAATTGATTCCAATAGTAATACTATATAGGGAAATTTGTATGAATAACAAACAAGTTCTTCGTTCGGCTGCCTGGTTTGGTACAACAGATAAAAATGGCTTTATGTATCGTAGCTGGATGAAGAACCAAGGAATTCCAGATCATGAGTTTCAAGGCAAACCGATCATTGGAATTTGTAATACGTGGTCTGAACTTACACCATGCAATGCCCATTTTCGAAAAATTGCCGAGCATGTAAAAAAAGGAATTTTAGAAGCGGGTGGATACCCTGTTGAGTTTCCTGTGTTCTCAAATGGCGAATCAAATTTGCGTCCAACAGCGATGTTTACTCGGAACTTAGCCAGTATGGATGTGGAAGAAGCTATTCGTGGTAACCCTATTGACGGTGTAGTACTGCTTACTGGTTGTGACAAGACAACCCCTGCATTACTGATGGGTGCGGCAAGCTGTGATATTCCAGCCATTGTGGTGACTGGTGGGCCGATGCTTAACGGTAAACATAAAGGTAAAGACATTGGTGCAGGTACCATCGTTTGGCAAATGCATGAAGAACTCAAAGCGGGCAAAATTGATTTAAATGAATTTCTATCTGCCGAATCTGGTATGTCACGCTCAGCTGGTACATGTAATACCATGGGCACCGCATCTACAATGGCTTGTATGGCAGAAGCTTTAGGTACGTCTTTACCGCACAATGCAGCCATTCCAGCGGTAGATTCTCGCCGTTATGTGTTAGCTCATCTTTCTGGCATGCGTATTGTCGACATGGTTCACGAAGATTTACGCTTATCTAAAATCTTAACCAAAGAAGCTTTCGAAAATGCCATTAAAGTTAATGCCGCTATTGGTGGTTCAACCAATGCCGTGATTCATTTAAAGGCAATTGCTGGCCGTATTGGGGTGGATTTACAACTCGATGATTGGAACCGTGTCGGCCGTGGCATGCCAACCATTGTTGACTTGCAGCCTTCTGGTCGTTTTCTCATGGAAGAGTTCTATTATAGCGGTGGCTTACCAGCCGTGATCCGTCGCATGGGTGAAGCCAATCTCTTACCACATCCACAAGCTTTAACCGTAAATGGTCAAGCTATCTGGGAAAACTGTCAGCAGTCACCTATTTATAACGATGAAGTGATTCGAAAAATAGATAACCCAATTCGCCAAGATGGTGGCATGTGTATTTTACGCGGTAATTTAGCGCCTAAAGGTGCAGTGCTTAAACCTTCTGCTGCGACACCTGAACTGATGAAACACCGTGGTCGTGCGGTTGTATTTGAAAACTTTGATGATTATAAAGCTCGCATTAATGACCCAGATCTTGATGTCGATGAAACTTGTATTCTAGTCATGAAAAACGCTGGCCCTAAGGGATATCCTGGCATGGCTGAGGTTGGGAATATGGGATTGCCACCAAAGATTTTAGCCAAAGGCATTACCGACATGGTTCGTGTTTCTGATGCGCGTATGAGTGGTACGGCATACGGCACCGTAGTTTTACATGTTGCACCCGAAGCCATGGCAGGTGGACCTTTAGCGATAGTCCAAAATGGTGACTTTATTGAGCTCGATGCTTATGAAGGAAAACTTCATCTAGAAGTAAGCGATGAGGAACTTAAGCAACGTCTTGAGAATTTAGCGCCTCCAGCTCCACCAAGTTTTATTGGCGGCTACCGCAAACTCTATGTAGAACATGTATTACAAGCAGATGAAGGTTGTGATTTTGATTTCTTGGTCGGCTGTCGCGGCTCAGAAGTTCCACGTCATTCCCACTAAATTTATTTCTTGAAAAAGATGATCTTGTTAAAAGACAAGGTCATCTATACCATAGGATATTCAACGTGTCGTAATAGTAAAATATGAGTAAAGCTGACTATAAAAATCCTATTCCTAGCAAAAGCCAACATGCATTAATTGTTCAACAACTCGGACTGAAAATTGTTTCTGGAGAAATTTCAGAAAATGAAAAGCTGCCAAGTGAAGTTGATTTGTGTGAGGAATACAAAGTCAGCCGCCCTGTCTTTCGCGAAGCAATACGTGTTTTAAATGCTAAAGGTTTAACTTACTCAAGACCAAAGATTGGAACTGTCGTTAGACCTAAAGAAGAATGGCATTTACTCGACCCAGATGTACTGTTTTGGTTGATTCAAACGACGCCTGAACACGAGTTTTTCAAAACGCTTTCTACTGTAAGACGAGTGTTGGAACCAGAACTTGCTTATATTGCGGCAAGCACGGCAACAGATGAAGATATTCAACGTATAAAACATGCCTATGATGGGATGGAAAAGGCGACAACAGTTGAAGAATTTATAGAGCCAGATATTCAATTTCACTTGGCAATTGCCAAAGCAACGCATAATGACTTATTGGCATATATGTCGAAAATGTTGGTTCTACCCTTACAACAATCGATTCAAGTCACCAGTCTACGCCCAAACTTACAAGGCCATTCACTACCAAGGCATAAAGCGATTTTAACTGCAATTGAAAATAAAGACCCGCTCTCGGCGCGCCATGCGTCTCTCGTTCAGTTAGACGACACTAAAATGGCTTACAATTTAATCAAAAAATAATTTTTATATATTAATTATTCAAAGCCTGATGACTCAAAATAAAGTCATCAGGCTTTTTATTTATAAATTAGAACACCTTTTTAACTGATACCGTAAATGTTGAGTGAATCGGATTTGAAATAGGTGCATCTGGCTCACCATTACTATAATTTTTATAGAACCCATTTTTATCCCAAGCTTTGGTGTAGGCTAATCCTGTATTCCAACCATCACCTAAATCCTTAATAAGCTCAACCTTAACATCCTGAAAATTAGCTTCTGAGAAATTTTTAATTCTTTCATAGCCATAATGGGCACCAAAAGTCCAACTTTCATTGATAGGCTGTGTAAAGTTGAGGTCTAAATAGGTGGTTCCTCGTGAACGTTTACCCTCAGGGCCGCCCATCGTCTTGGAGTTATAACCCGCGTAATCTGGCGTATAGGTAATAAAATATTTAAGCGTTAATGGTCCATAACCAATTTGAGGCACAATTTCACCATAGTTATAACTGGTACTGCCCGTTTCAGGCGTGCTTTCAGCACCCGGATAGTAGTAGTAAAAAACCGTCATTCCAGCCGAAAACTTATCGAAAGTTTTTATATAACCTGCATAAAAATCCCACTCAACTGAAGCATCTCTAAGATAGTTAGAACTCACATTCGATGCCCAAGTACCCACAAATAATCCATTCGGATTTGCATAGTCTAAACCAATCTGTAAAGCTGGCTTACCCCAAGTTTGCTGGAAACCTCGTGATATATATTGACTTGCGAAGGTTACATTTGCACTGTATGGAGAAATTTGTTCTTGTTCATTTAATTGTTCAGCATGTACAACACCTGTAGACATAATGAGAGAAGCTAGTCCTAAAATTTTTCTCATTCAATAATTCCTTTTACATATTACCTATAGGTTTAAAGTTTTAAAATAACATGAAAATTCAATTTTAATCGTATTAAAAATTTATAAATTCAAATTTCTAGACACTTCTTCTTGACTATAGATCTCTTCAATACAATCTAAAATTTTAGGAATATACGAACTTTGGTCCATGTTACGCATGGATAAAGAAATCGGACTATAGGCTTCTAGGTCTAATATGTTTAAGTAAGTTAGATTCTTCATTCCAATGTCACAGGCACTTTCTGGAATAATACAAATACCTTCCCCAGATGCCACTAATCCAAGTGCCATATGAATTTCGCGAACTTCGGTCAGCTTGGCTGGAATTAAACCTAACTTGGTAAATAAAGCTTGAATGGTGGTCGAAAAATTCGGCTTAGGTGTAGTTGGATAAGAAAAAATTGTTTCATTAATGATTTGAGATAAGTAAATTCCTGAATCTTGAAATTCACTTAATGGATGCTTTTTATGAATCGCTAATTTTAATTTTTCTTTTCTGAGTAAAAGTCTCTTAATAGCCGGATCACTAATGGGTAATCGACCAAAACCTAAATCGATTTTGCCTAACTTTAAAGCTTCAACCTGATCTCGTGTTCCACACTCAATAAGCTCGACATGAATGTCAGGATTTTTTTGTCTAAACAGATAAATGACTTGGGGTAACCGCCCGTAAAGTAGTGAGCTGACATAACCTACTTTGACAATGTTATCGACCAGCTTCATTTTTTTGGCCATAGAAGCAGCTTGAGCAGTATGCGTTAAAATCTGCACAGCATGTTGGTAAAAAAACAGGCCTGCTTCTGTCGCTTTTAATGGACGTGAGCCCTTCACAAACAAATCAATCCCTAACTCTTCTTCTAGTTTTTTGATTTGACGTGTTAAAGGTGGCTGGGCAATAAAAAGCTTTTCTGCGGCCTTAGTCAGACTTTGTTCTTCAACAACGGTAACAAAATAACGTAGATGTCTTAATTCCATTAATATACCTTTTTAGTATCTTAAAATACCGTTCTATATCTATTTTAGGCTATTACATTCTTCTATGGTATGTAAACAAGTTTGAAATAGTTGAAACTTCATGTATAGAACCATAGAAACCATACTTGTGGATATTCCAACTATCCGTCCTCACCAGTTGTCTGTGACTACGATGCGTACTCAGACTTTGGTGCTCGTTAAAATTACGACCACGGATGGTATTGTCGGTTGGGGTGAAGCGACCACCATTGGTGGATTGAACTATGGTGAAGAAAGTCCTGAAAGTGTCAAAGCCAATATTGATACTTACTTTGCACCATTACTCGCATCAGTTAAAGATTTAAACGTTGCTCAAACATTAAAACTGATTCGTAAAAATATTAATGGTAACCGCTTTGCGAAATGTGCCATTCAGACTGCCCTACTTGATATTCAGGCAAAACGTTTAGGCGTGCCATTAAGCGAAGTTTTAGGTGGCCGTCTACGTAATAGTTTACCTGTACTTTGGACGCTCGCGTCTGGCGACACAGAAAAAGATATTGCTGAAGCTCGAAAAATGATTGAGTTGAAACGTCATAACACGTTCAAACTCAAAATTGGTGCACGCCCTTTGCAACACGATGTTGATCATGTGATTGCAATAAAAAAAGCACTAGGTGCAGATATTAGTGTACGTGTCGACGTAAATCGTGCATGGTCAGAGCTGGAATGTATTCAAGGTATTCAACAGCTGCAAGATGGCGGAATTGATTTAATTGAACAACCTTGCGCTATTCAAAATACTGAAGCACTTGCTCGTTTAACACATCGTTTTGATGTCGCAATCATGGCGGATGAAGCTTTAACTGGGCCAGACAGCGCATACCGTATTGCAAAAAGCCATGGGGCTGACGTATTTGCGGTAAAAATTGAACAATCTGGTGGTCTGATCGAAGCATGTGAAGTGGCCAAGGTTGCAGGTTTGGCTGGAATTGATCTTTATGGCGGCACCATGCTTGAAGGCCCTGTAGGTAGCATTGCTTCTGCTCATGCATTTGCGACCTTTGAAACATTAGCCTTTGGCACTGAATTATTTGGTCCGTTATTACTTACTGAAGAAATTTTGAAAGAACCGCTACGCTACGAGAACTTTGAATTGCATTTGCCAACGGCTCCGGGCCTAGGCATTGAAATTGATGAAGATAAAGTTGAGAAGTTACGTCGTTAAGGCAACAGGATAAGGAGTTTCCCATGTTATTTCATGTACGTATGGATGTGCATATTCCACTTGATATGCCAGCCGACAAAGCAAATGAAATTAAGGCCGTTGAAAAGGCTTATTCGCAAGACTTACAACGTCAAGGTAAATGGCGTCACATCTGGCGAGTTACAGGCCAGTACTCAAACATCAGTATTTTTGATGTCGAGAGCAATGAAGAGTTGCACAACATTTTACAAGGATTACCTCTCTATCCTTACATGAACATCGAAGTGATGGCACTTAATCGTCACCCTTCATCTGTTCGTGATGATGATTCGTAATTTAAGAAAATAGTTTGAGTGTGTGGTCTGAAGCACATTCAAAAACTAAATATATTTATTCAGAAGGTAACAAGGAACGTGGCAGCAACAATTCGCTAGCAAAACAAAATGCCAGCACCACTGCCACCTAAAACCGTATTGCATACTTAAGGAGTTTTAGTATGAACCGTCAACAAATTGATGCACTTGTAAAACAAATGAATGTCGACACAGCTAAAGGCCAAGTCGATGCACGTGTTCAGCAAATTGTAGTGCGCCTTCTCGGGGATTTATTTCAAGCCATCGAAGATTTAGACATCCAGCCTTCAGAAGTATGGAAAGGTCTGGAATATTTCACAGATGCAGGTCAAGCCAATGAACTTGGACTTTTAGCAGCTGGTTTAGGCCTTGAACATTACCTTGACTTACGTGCTGATGAAGCCGATGCCAAAGCAGGTGTTACTGCTGGCACACCTCGTACCATCGAAGGCCCACTTTATGTCGCTGGTGCACCTGAAACTGTTGGTTTTGCACGTATGGATGATGGTACTGAAACAGGCAAAATCGATACCTTAATTATTGAAGGTACGGTAACCGATACTGATGGCAATATCATTGAAAATGCGAAAGTTGAAGTATGGCATGCCAACAGTTTGGGTAATTACTCATTCTTTGATAAGTCTCAATCTGACTTCAACCTACGCCGTAGTATTTTGACTGATGCTGATGGTAAATATGTTGCATTAACTACGATGCCAGTTGGCTACGGTTGCCCTCCTGAAGGTACAACTCAAGCCCTTCTTAACAAGTTAGGCCGTCATGGTAACCGCCCATCGCACGTTCATTACTTCGTGTCTGCACCAGGTTTCCGCAAGCTTACAACTCAATTCAATATTGAGGGTGATGAGTACTTATGGGACGACTTTGCCTTCGCTACTCGTGACGGTTTAGTTGCAACAGCAGTTGATGTATCTGACCCTGCTGAAATTCAACGCCGTGGTTTAGATCACGCTTTCAAACACATCACATTTAACATCGAACTTGTAAAAGATGCCGCTGCTGCACCTTCAACTGAAGTTGAACGTCGTCGCGCTAGTGCTTAATTGAAAGTGTATGTGAGTTAAAAGTTCGCTTTTGACTCACAAAACTTATTCCATATATTACTACCCTTAAGAATTTAGATAAATTTTTAGCGGTAGTAATACATCACGTTACCTCATGCTCTAAGGTTTCTCACATGATTGACAAAAGTAAGTCCTCTCTTAGCGAGGTTCTATCGCAGATTAAAGATGGAGCAACCATCCTGATTGGTGGTTTTGGTACCGCAGGACAACCCGCTGAACTCATTGACGGTCTTATTGAACTGGGTGTTAAAGGCCTAACCATTGTCAGCAATAACGCCGGTAATGGCGATTATGGTCTGGCTAAACTGCTTAAGGCTGGTTCAGTTAAAAAAGTCATCTGTTCTTTCCCACGTCAGTCAGACTCTTATGTGTTTGATGAGTTGTACCGTGCCAGAAAAGTAGAGCTTGAAGTGGTACCGCAAGGTAACTTGGCTTGCCGTATTCAGGCAGCTGGTATGGGACTTGGGGCTGTGTTTACCCCAACAGGCTTTGGAACACTTTTAGCTGAAGGTAAAGAAACCCGCCAGATCGATGGTAAGGACTACGTACTTGAATATCCGATCAAGGCTGACTTTGCCTTGATTAAAGCTTACAAAGGCGACCGCTGGGGCAATCTGGTTTACCGTAAATCTGCCCGTAACTTTGGCCCGATCATGGCTATGGCTGCTGATGTCACCATTGTTCAGGTCTCTGAGGTGGTTGAGCTAGGTGGATTAGATCCAGAGCACATCATTACCCCAGGTATCTTTGTACAGCACGTTGTACAAGTACAGCCCGCACAGTAAGCAATAAGGAGAAATAACATGAGCTACCAGAAACTCAGCCGTGACCAGATTGCAAAACGTGTGGCACAAGATATTCCAGATGGCGCCTATGTAAACTTGGGCATTGGCTTGCCGACCAAGATCGCGAGCTACCTACCCAACGATAAAGATATTTTCCTTCATTCTGAAAATGGTCTGTTGGCTTTTGGTCCCCCACCAGCAGCCGGTGAAGAAGACCCTGAACTGATTAATGCGGGTAAAGAATTTGTGACCATGCTTGAGGGCGGCAGCTTTTTCCATCATGGCGACTCATTTGCGATGATGCGTGGTGGACACCTTGATATTGCTGTGCTGGGTGCTTTTCAGGTTGCAGCGAATGGTGACTTGGCGAACTGGCACACGGGTGCACCGAATGCGATTCCTGCTGTGGGTGGTGCAATGGATTTGGCTGTGGGTGCTAAAAAAGTATTTATCACTACAGATCATGTGACCAAGCAAGGTGAACCGAAGATTGTAGCTGAGCTAAGCTATCCGGTAACGGGTAAGCACTGTGTTGACCGTATTTACACCGACCTGTGTGTGATTGATGTGACCAAAGATGGTTTGAAAGTGATTGAGAAAGTAGAAGGTCTTAGCTTTGATGAGTTACAAGCTTTGACGGGTGCAACTTTGATTGATGCAACGGTTTAAGTTTTTAAAAATATATTCACTATCGTGACAGGCGACATGGATGTCGCCCGTTGGACAGGGAGGCAAGGAAGCCTCCTCTGTTCAACAAAGGTTTTTGTTACTTTTGACCTTTCAAAAGTAAGGTATCGCTTATACAACAGACCTACGTATACCACGGTAAATTACAGCTGTGATGTCATTCGTTGATATGAAAATTTATAAAGCATCTCAATGGAGTCCTACCTGTTTAAGTCAGATACCACTAGCTAATTCATGTCACTTTTTTAAAAAAGTAACCAAAAACCTTTGTTACTCAGACACAACATCCCTGTTGTGCTGAGTAACGAGGCGACATCCATGTCGCCACCGCGAAATACCTACGGAGAATGGCTAAAAGGCCTGAAGTAAAGGACAAAAGTTAGAATGAAAAACGCTTATATCATCGATGCCATCCGTACTCCATTCGGCCGTTATGCCGGTGGCCTCGCACCTGTCCGTGCCGATGACCTTGGTGCTGTACCGATTAAAGCACTCATGCAGCGTAACCCGAATGTAGATTGGGAACAGGTCGATGATGTGATCTATGGTTGTGCCAACCAAGCTGGTGAAGATAACCGTAATGTCGGCCGTATGTCAGCACTGCTTGCAGGTTTACCGTATCAAGTGCCAGCAACCACCATTAACCGTTTGTGTGGTTCATCACTCGATGCGATTGCCATGGCTGCCCGTGCTATTAAAGCAGGTGAAGCAAACTTGATGATTGCAGGTGGTGTAGAAAGCATGAGCCGTGCACCTTATGTGATGGGTAAGTCTGACAGTGCTTTTGGCCGTAGCCAGAAGATTGAAGACACCACCATGGGCTGGCGTTTCATTAACCCAAAACTTAAAGAATTGTATGGTGTAGATACCATGCCCCAGACTGCCGAAAACGTGGCTGAACAGTTTAACGTGAATCGTGCAGATCAGGACCAGTTTGCCTTGGCGAGCCAACAACGCACCGCAAGCGCGCAAGCCAAAGGCTTTTTTTCTAAAGAAATCGTGACAGTTGAAATCCCTCAGCGTAAGGGTGATGCTGTTGTGATTGACACCGATGAACATCCACGTGCTTCAACTACACTTGAAGCTTTAAGCAAACTTAAGCCAGTTGTCAAAGCAGATGGCACTGTGACTGCGGGTAATGCTTCAGGCATTAACGATGGTGCAGCCGCACTACTGATTGCTTCTGATGAGACTGTTCAAACTTATAACCTAAAACCACGTGCCAAGATAATTGCTTCAACAGCAGTGGGTGTGGAACCGCGCATTATGGGTTTTGCTCCAGCACCTGCAATCAAAAAGCTTCTTAAACAAGCCAACCTGACTTTAGATCAGATGGATGTGATTGAGCTGAATGAAGCTTTTGCTGCACAGGCTTTGGCAGTGACTCGTGATTTAGGTTTGCCAGATGATAGCAACAAGGTCAATCCAAACGGTGGTGCAATTGCATTGGGTCATCCGTTAGGTGCCTCAGGTGCACGCCTGGTGACCACAGCATTAAACCAACTTGAGCAAACAGGTGGTCGTTATGCCTTATGTTCAATGTGTATTGGTGTGGGACAAGGCATCGCTTTGATTATTGAACGTGTTGAAGCACTTTAAGGAGAAACAAATGCCATCTTTTCAATCTGCCGATGCACAAATTAACTATCAAACTTTTGGCGAACCTTCTTCCCCTGCTTTGGTGTTTTCCAATTCTTTGGGCACCAACTATGGCATGTGGCAAAAACAGTTTAATGAGTTAAAAGATCAATTTTTTGTGATCTGCTATGACACCCGTGGTCACGGTTCATCATCTACGCCTGAAGGCCCTTACACTGTAGAGCAACTAGGTGAAGATGTTGTGCGATTACTCGATAATCTGAATATTAGCAAAGCTGCTTTTTGTGGAATTTCCATGGGTGGTTTAACGGGGCAATGGCTTGCGATTCACTACCCTGACCGTTTTAGTCATGTGGTTGTCGCAAATACTGCCGCTAAAATTGGACAAGAACAGGCATGGCTTGACCGTGCAAAATTAGTACGTGAACAAGGTTTACAACCGATCGCAGCCACAGCAGCTTCGCGATGGTTTACAGATCCCTTTATCCAAAGTCACGCTTCAATTGTCAACAACCTGTGTAACGACTTAAGTGCTGGCAGCGCAATGGGTTATGCCAATTGTTGTGTGGCTTTGGCTAAAGCGGATGTCCGCGAGCAGTTAAAAGATATCAAAATTCCTGTATTAGTGATTGCTGGAACTCAAGACCCAGTAACGACTGTTGCAGATGGTGAATTTATGCAGCAACGCATTCCGCAATCAAAACTTGCAGAAATAGATGCCTCTCATATTTCGAATGTAGAGCAGCCAGAAGCTTTTAATAAAATTCTAAAGGATTTTTTATTAGTTTAATTTTAATGGCTCAAAAGAAATGGCCTATAAAGGCCATTTTTTATATCTCGTAGAATCTTTAAACTTAATAGCGAATCATGACCGATTTTAATTCAGTGTAATCTTCGATAAATGCATCTGAAAATTCTCTGCCAATTCCTGAAGCTTTCACACCACCAAATGGAACCGATGGGTCTAAGAAAGTATGCATATTGACCCACAAGGTCCCTGCTTCAATTTTAGGAATTAAACGTAAGGCTTTAGACAGATCATTTGTCCAAATACTTGCAGTTAAACCAAAGCGTGATTGATTCATGAGCTGAATAAGCTCTTCATCAGTTTCGAATGGCATTACCCCAACCACTGGTCCAAAGGTTTCCTCTGAAAATAAAGGATCATCCGTATTTTTAAAGGAAATTAAAGTCGGTTGTACAAAATATCCGGTCTGATCTAAAGCCTCACCACCAGCAATAATCTGGTTGTTGGCTTTAGCCATATCTAAATAATGTTTCACTTTATGAAAATGTGGCTGATTAGACAGTGGGCCAAACATACTTCCTTCATCCATAGCAGATCCAATTTTGAAACCAGAGAGTGCTTTAGATAGCTTTTCGACTAGTTCATCATATTTTGTGTGGTGTACAAAAAACCGCTCTGGAGATGCGCAAACTTGACCTTGATGCACAAAAGTTGCTTGCAACAAAGTTGGTAAAATCTCATCGATATTTGCATCAGCCAAAATGGCTATGGCATTTTTACCGCCCAGCTCCAGACTTACCCGAGTTAAATCACTGTTCATCGCGAGCTTACCAATGGCAATGCCCGTTGGTACTGAACCTGTAAACGAGACTTTCTTAACGAGTGGCGATTCAATTAAATATTGTCCTGTATCACCCTTACCCGTAACCACATTAATCACACCGGCTGGAATACCTGCTTCAATGGCAAGTTCGGCTAAACGTAATAACGATAGGCTTGCAAACTCACTTGGTTTAAGCACAATGGTACAGCCAGTTGTCAAAGCTGAACCAATTTTCCAAACACCAATCATGAGTGAAAAATTCCAAGGCACAATACCTGCGACTACACCAATCGGCTGTCTTAAAGTAAAGGCCGTATATTTTTCACCTTGCATTGATGGAATAGAAGGTTGCATGGTTTGACCATTAATTTTGGTTGCCCACCCTGCAAAATATCTTAAGAAAATAACAGATTGTGCTACTTCAAGATGACGGGAAATATTAATGAGTTTTCCGGTAGACAACGACTCAAGCTGTGCAAATTCTTCACCATATTGCTCAATTAAATCTGCCAACTTGTTAAGTTTAACGCCACGTTCATACGGCGTAGTTTCGGCCCAAGCATTTTGAAAAGCATGTTCAGCACTTTTCACGGCGCTTGCGACATCTTGTTGACTACCAATACTAATTTGAGCAACCACTCGTTCAGTCGATGGATTTACAATATCCACTTTATCTAAATGCTCAGCAGCAACTAATTTTCCATCAATAAAATGTCCATGTTGACGTGCCATAAATTGCTGTACGCTTGCTAAAATTTGAACTTCACTCATTTTTATTTCTCTCAATTCATTTAAAAGGATCTATTAATAGATGTATTGCAGAATCAACTGCGCATACACATTGGTTTTGTCATCGTAGTTTTGAGTGCCGCCACTTTGGATATCCTGTTTAGGCTTATAGAGTCCAACCAACGGAATAACGTTAAGTTTTTTATTAACCGACCAAATCGAGAACACATCCAGCTCATGTCCATCCACATTGCTTAAAGATTTATTGACTGTTTTGAACTTATAGGCCAAAGCACCCAACATAAAATTTTCTTTTAAGTTCATCATGTAAGAGACTTGATGGATATCTGCATTCTTATTGAATGGACCAGCATAGTTTCCGGCAACTTCGCCCTGAAACCATGTGCCAAAACCGACCGTATTTCCATAAAACATGGGGTCATATTGGTCTGAAAAATGACTAAAACGGTAACCTAATGAAGGCGTATATTTTGAAGATAAAAAGTTATAGTTCAGTCCTACGTAACCGGCATTTTCTTGACTATCTTTTTTATCTTGAACAACAAACTCAGTTTTAACCTGTAACTCAGGTAAAGGTTGATAATTTAACCGCAAAGCATAATTTTTAAGGTCTTCTCGTCCTGAAACTTGTTCAGCATCTTTAAGGTCTAATACGTTTAAGTAAGTAAACCCAACGCCCTTATCTTTAAGCTGATACATCAGATCAGTTACAAAGAGTTCAGATGAAAATTGTGCTTTATTATTCGATTTTAAATAAGCCAGTTTTAGCGTTGTATTCTCTTGCGGTTTGTATTGAAGCAGACTGGTAAAATCAAAGCTGCGTCGTGCTGCCAGATAATATGCCCCGCCTCGGTCTAAGGCGCCATCTGCTGGAGGTTTGCCGAGATTTAATGCATCACCCGCAATGAAAAAACCATCACCAATCATGATATTTTGCCGACCGATACTTAAATCATAAGTAGTCAACTCATCTTTATGAGTACCATCTTTAAAGCCAATTATCCATTCATTCACATCTGTTTTACGTTCTTTGCCATTACTATTTTGGCCTGCGTCGCCATCGCCAAATGTTGCTGAGCTAATACCGCTCAAACTTGCATAGAGTTGATTATTTTTAAAGGTATATTGTCCTTTCGCACCATATTTAAGATGGCCTTCTTGCCAATTTATTCTTTCGTCATCTAGGTTTTCACCGTTGTAACTTTTACCGCTGCTAAAAGCCCCAAAAGTTGCTTCAAAAGTCGGTTTAATTTCAAGCTCACCAGCATGCACAGTTGAAAAAAATGAGACAAAGAGAGTCCCTCTCATCACTTGAGAAAGTAGAGTTTTCATACAGAATTCCTTTTTGCGAACGGCTTACCAACGCTCAGGAATGGGTAACTTATTCGTTACCCATTCTGGCTCATGCACATTTTTAGTGATGGTCGTGCTGCGTATTTTGCTTTTCTTCGCCCAAGTTTAAAGTCGGGGTGCTGTCAAAGAAGTTCCAAGGTTTGATGAGCGTATTCACCCATTCTGTTGGCATGATTGGCCATTCTTCAGCACGTGCCACATGCGTTGTACCAGTTGTCATCCACACCACAAGATCTTTATTTTCAATATTTTCATTGTTGCCAATGAACTGCCCTAAGCCTGTGTCATGAGTCGAACGGTTTGAATATTTACCTTCAGGATAGCGCTCGTCTGGATTGTAGTGAGTCACCCAAATTTGTTTATCCATAAAGTTCAAACGTTTAAATAACCATTCATCTTTAGAAAAATTGGCTCCTTTCGCCACAGGGTGTGTTCCACCTGCAAAAGGAATGAGTTGGTAAGAAACCGGATTACCTAATTTATTTTCCTTGTTGAAATTCGTGAGTAAACGAATGGTGGATGGATCAAATCTTTCAGCCGCATTTTGCTCATTCGTAATCACTTTACTATCGATTTGCATCGAACTAGTTCGTACACCACTTCTGTCGTTAGCCTTCACGACAGGGTCCATATGCATAAAGCTATTATTTTCTCCATCTACATCCATATCTAAGCGGAAGTTATAGATGTGTTGATGGGTTGTACCCACAATATTATGGTCAATTAAAGTTCCATATTTAGTGTCTTCTTTAGCGGTACTGTCATGCATAGTGCGTGATTTAACGCCTTTCACCGCTTCAATACCCGTTGCACCCGCATTAATGCCAATTACACCATTTTGAGCAAATACCCAATCAAACATGTAATCGTAGTTACCCACAGTACTAATCCAGCGCACCACCAGTTCACGGCGTGCTTCACTGGCATCTTGGTTACCAAAAATTTCATGATGTTTATATTCAGGTCCAGCATAACGTTCAAACACAGCAATGGCATTTGGAATCACTTGTGGTTGACCTTTGTAGTCTGCAATCACAGCATCAAGTAAAACAGCATTGTCGGGTGCATCTGTCCCCGCTAGAATAGATGAGGTCAGCGTACCCATACCATATTCGCCAGAGTCTAAATAAGATTTAAAGTACCACCCAATATCAGGGTCGCCATATGGAACCACCATTCCACCCAAGTTACCTTCATACATGACTTTACGCTTCACACCTTTGTCTTTATAAGTCACTGTAGAAAGTTGTAAGCCAACACGAGAATCTAACGCCACATGGAAACACCAGTTACCCCAGTGTACGGTTTGGCCTGTAATAGAAAAGTTCTTACCCTCAGGTTCAGTAATATTGAGTGGTTTTAGCTTGCTGGCTACTGGCTTATCTGACATATAAGGACGATTTGCCATTGGCACAGGAATGATCGCGCCTTCTTCAATCTTAATAATTTTTTCTTTATCTAAATCGACTACAGCAACTAAATTTTCAATGGGATGTGCCCAGTAGTTACCATCTCCAGTGTTAAGGTAAGCGACAACTTTTAATATATTGAGTTGTTTATCAAGTCCATCTTTACCGCCAAAATATCCAACAGTTAGCGGTGTAGCAATCACTTTCTTCACATCGGTAATACCGCGTTTCCGTAAAGCTTCCTGATATTCTTTACTCGTCTCAATGACGCGTTGTACAGCTTCAAAATTATCGAGCAACACCATTCCATGAGTGTCTTTAAGTACATTCCATTTTGTGACTTGTTGAGTGTTAAGGTTAACTTCACCTTCAATCGCTTGACTCCCTTTTAACAAAATAAATGAGGCAATACGATCTTCTTTAAATTCTTTGTGATTGATAAAGTAATCCCAGACTTTGGCTTTTTCTGGTTCTTTAAGCTTTAACTCGGCAAAACGCATATTTTTATAGGCGTATTTCGAGCAGTTAATCACATCAAATGTCTTTTTGATTTCGTCAGAATTTAAGCTATTGAGCGGGTGAAACGTATTTTCAATTTTGAAAGTTTGATCTAACCCAGACTGGAATACTTCATTAAAAAAATCTTTTCCAATAACAGGTTTACCATCTTTAATTAATAAAGGCACGCTGAGCTTGAAAGGTTTACCATTCACCAAAACCTGATCTGAATTGGGTTTGGCCCGAACCACCATAGAACCTTTAGTAATCATATAAGTATTGGTAAAATCGTCTTTGACAACTTTAGCGCCTTGCTCACTCATGTTTTGATAAAGTGAGACCATTTCGGCATGTCCACCATGAGCAAACGCTTGAGTATTGATTCCCCAAAAGCTTGCAGCGATTGATAAGTTAAGTGCCAGTATTTTTTGTATGTCATTCAATAATCGTTGTTTACGCATTGGTTTCATCCTTTTCATCTATCCCTGAACTATCTGAATCAGACAGTTAAAATGCACTTTCCTGTGAGTGAAATTCATTAGACCAACTTAATAGTTCTATAGTTATTAAGCTCATCTAACCTGCTCTAATGAATTTAATTTCAACACAGTTACATAGGGCTAGCTTGTTCAGGAATGACCCAGAACTTGTCTAAAAATGACATCGAGAGATGAAAGGTTTAAGCTGACATCCCCTCTCTAAATTCTTTAGGAGAAATGCCATAAGTCTTCTTAAATATTTTGGAAAAATGCGCGCCATCCCAAAAGCCCCATTTCAAAGCAATTTGGGTAATCGAGCTTTGTTTATTTCTTTTATCGAGTAAATCTGCTTTGACTTTTTCTAAGCGTTTAAGCTGTATATATTTGTTAATCGATAGATTTTCTTGAAGGAATAAACGGTAGAGATGACGTAACGATACACCAATATGTTCTGCAATTAATTTAGGTGTTAAATCTGGTTTTGCTAAGTTTTCTATAATATAGCGCTCGGCTTTTTCCATCAGATTATTTGAGCTATTAATATTTTTATAATTGATTGTAGGTTTGATTAAGGCAATCAGCGCATCTTCAAAAGCATTACCATCTTCGGTTGCATACCAAAGTTTGATGTTCTCAGCAGACATATTTTTCAAAATATTCTTGAGTAAAAAACCACTCATATTTTGCGTAATCAGCTTTCCAAAATATTCAGTACTAATATTTTCTTTAAGTAATTTTTCACGCGACAAGTGCACTGAAATCTGGCTTACCAAGCCTTGCGGATACATCGAAATAGTTTCGACCGGGTCGACCAACACAATATCGCCTTCATTCAGGCTTAGCGTTTCATTTTTATAATCGAGCAGCATTTTTCCCGAATACTGCAAAATCAAAAAACAAAAACGATTATTGACTCGATCGATTTCATCGGCTTTTCGAACAATTTTATTCGCATTATTTCTGATAAAAGCAATTTCGGTATCACCCAATAAAAAACATTGGACTTCCCCAATGAATAAATTACGGGTGCCATCAAAATCTGTTTCAAAATTTCCGCAAACATTCTTGATATGGTGTGTCCAATTCAACAATGCATCACTTACATATTGGTTCATCCCTTACCTCTCTATACACGTGCCACTGCGAAATATTTTCTTTCGCTGTAGTTCACTGTCTTGGCTTATTTGCAATCATGTTTTATTGATAAACAAATTGTGTGCCAAAAATTCCTTATCCTTGGAATTCTTTTGATTATAGTCAGCTAGATGTAGAAAAGCTGATAAATCAATTCAATTTATCAGCTTAATGAGGCTTATGCTACTCCTGCAAAGTCTCGCAGCATGGTAATAAAAATATCCTTTTGTTCCTCAGAATATTTTTTAAACACTTCATTTTGGTGACTATCAGCAATATCAAATAAGTATTGCGCGGTTTGTTTACCTTTCTCGGTCAATGCATACAAATTATCGTGATTGACCAGCAATCCTTCAAATTTTAAAATTTCAGCCGATCTCTCTACCTCTTGCATTGGCATGGCAATATCTCGTGGTAAATCTTCTTTACTTGAAGCAGTACCACTGGCCAAAACCAGCAACAGCCGTGATTCACTGGTTCGAAAGCCAGAAGCCATTTGCTTAGGAATATAGTCGGTTTGATAAGCTTTAAAAGCACGACTCATCAAGTAGCAGACGTTATTATATAAGTGCCCATAATGTGTCTGGTTTACACCGTTTTCTTCAGTCTGTTTAACTTGAAGGCTCGGATGTGGCATCACACAAGAATATGCGCCTTGATGGTACACCAGCGGGCTTCGACCTTGGTCATGAAAACGGACTACCTTGCCAACAATAATCCAGTGGTCACCACCTTCAATAACTTGATAACGTTCGCACTCAAACACCGCAGAACAATTTTCTAAAATTGGTGCGCGTCCGACACCAAGTTGAAAGTTCGTGTCTGCAAATTTATCAATATTACGTCTCGAAAACTTATTAGACAGCTCAATTTGGGTGCCCGATAAAATATTGACTGCGAAATGAGTCGCTTCTTCAAACACCGAAAAACTCGAAGATTTTTTATCAATACTCCACAAAATAAGTGGTGGATCGAGTGACACCGAGTTAAAACTATTTGCGGTGACTCCAACTTTCTCACCTTGCGCATTTTGTGCAGTAATAATAGTAACGCCTGTTGCAAAATTTCCTAATGCTCTTCGGAACTGTAGTGGATCGACCGTAAACTCATCTATTTGTTGTAATACATTCATCATCTTTCTCCTAAACCTTCTCTTACATCCATATAAATCGCGAGAACATTAGATATCTAAAACTAATCTCGGTGTTTTAGAGCGTGAACAGCACACCAATATTTGCTCATTACTGGCTTTTTCTTCGTCAGTAAAATAAACATCTCGATGATCAGGTTCGCCTTCAATCACATCGCACATGCAGGTTCCACATACACCTTGTTCGCAAGACATTTCAATGTCGATGCCTTCTTTAGCCAAAGCCTGCAAAATGGTTTCGCCCGCTTCGACCATAATGATTTTTCCGCTACGCTCAGCCACCACCTCAAATGAATCACCCGAGGTGTCGGTTTCGACTTGGAAATATTCTTTATGGATTTGCTGCTCAGGAAAGTCGTGAGTCGTGGCAAGGTTAATCACCCAGTCCATGAAACCGACTGGACCACAAGTGTAAATATGGCTTTCAAGATCAATATTTTTAATGGCAGATTCAAAAAATGCGCGGTGGCTTGCACCTTCGGATTTAAAATGGAAAGTTGTGTATTTTGCTAACTCACCATTTTTAATTTCATCAACAAAAGCACAGTTTTCAGGGCTAGCACCACAGTAGTGAAGCTCAAAAGATTCACCTTCGTGTGCAAGTTGATATGCCATCGTAATTAATGGTGTAATCCCGATACCACCGCCAATCAATACACTGTGTTTGGCTTTTAAAAGTGGAAATAAATTCTTTGGCTCACTGACCTGAATTTGCATGCCATCTTTGATTTCATCAAAAGCCGAGACTGAGCCCCCACGTGATTCAGGGTCACGTAAAATTCCAAGGCGGAACTTACCTTCGTCATTTGGATTTTGACAAAGTGAATATTGACGCACCATCCCATTTGGTAAATGCACATCAATATGCGCACCCGCTTCAACTTTTGGCAATGTTGTGGAAGTTGCAGATTCAAATTCCATGACTGCAATATTTCCACCTTCAACATGGCGATTTTTAACGACAACATCATAAAGTGTAGTCATGATTCAACTCCCTTTTCATGCATAAGCTACGTGCTTAACGCATGAATAAACCACCGTTAATATCCCATGTTGCACCAGTCACAAACCCCGCATTTGGACTCGCAAGTAACCCACAAGTTTCAGCAATAAAATGCATACTTCCTAAGGCCTTAACCGGAATATTCTGGATGAACTGTTCCATTTTTTCGTCTGACACTACGCTATGAACGATTGGTGATTCCATTGGACCCGGTGCAACCGCATTAACCGTCACCCCTTTTGCAGCAAATTCTTTGGCAAAGATTTTGGTTAACGTCACAATGGCACCTTTGGTTGCCGCGTAATGTGCACCTGTTGCAGTACCACCGTTTTGGCCCGCTAAAGACGCCATATTAATAATGCGCCCATAGCCTTTCTTAGCCATATATTGACCAATAATTTGGCAAGCCTGAAAAGTGCCGCGTTGGTTGACTTGAGTCACCCAATCAAAATCGGCTGCGGTAATTTCTAATACCGGAGTTGCCTTGGTGACAGTTGCATTGTTAATCAACACATCAAGTTTAGAAAATTTCTCTTCAATCCATTGCACCGCAGCATGAAAATCTGCTTCGACTGAAATATCTAATTTCACTGGAAACATATTTTGTGCATATTGACTTTGCGCCTTGGCATTTTCGGCTTTTTCAAGCGTACTTGCTGACAAAATCACTTGATGGCCTTGGCTCGCAAAATATTCTGCAATCACATTACCGAGTCCAGAAGCAGCCCCTGTCACTAAAACAACTTGTTTCATTTGCTGCTCCTAAAGAATATAGCTAATACCAGCTAGGGTATCGGTTGAATTAACCAAGTTAATGATTTTACGGTTGATCTTAAAGCCTGTAGCCGCATCTCGAACCAAATGGTAAGTAATATCTGCGGTGTAATGCTTTAAATTTTCTTTTCGAAATTCACGTAAGTTTTGAGCACAGCGTAAAACGATTTCATTATCTTGGTCTTGAATAACTCGTACACGAGAAACACTACGCACAGTATTTGCCTTAGGTGCAGTTGAAATTGCTTCACCATTTTCAAGACGCTCTACACGTAAAGTACGCATATGGTTATCGTCATAGGCATAATTTAGATTGTTTTCGTAGTCAGTGAGGTTTGGGTCAATCGGAATGATATAAACGCCTTTTTCATTCCATAAATTGAGCCATTCACGATATTCACTGTGGTCTAACATATCTGCTTCAGCCCAGATGAAAGCAGTGACTTCATTTAATAATTGCAGATTCATATTCATTGCTCTCTCCTTAAGCCGTCATCATCTTTTTCCACTGCTGATATGCTGCACGCATACCTGTTTCAGCACTGACATCACTTTTTAAGCCATCTTCAGTTTTGACTTCACCCGGTAAACCGCGGTTCAACATGATCCATAAATCATTGCCTGCATTGGCGCCGTGTTGTACGCGTTCCCAAGCTTCAGAGTCATCTGGCGTACCAAAACCAAATGGGCCTTGGAAATGTTCATGCAAACGTAAGCGATATTGGTTGGCAATTTGCGGACCACCATCCATCGTAATCACCGAGTGATGAATTTCTGTTTCAGCAACTGAAATTGGCTGTAAAACACGGAAGAACGCCATTGAACATGCAATATTCGGGAATAAATTTAAGTTAAAGCCAGAACCACCAACTGCACGCACAATACGGCGTACTTCTAATTCTTCATGACCTTCGTCGCGTAAAGCTTGAGCCAAGTCTTCAAAACGTTCTTGAATTGGACGCTCCATGAGCTCTTCGTCTAAATCAACCAGTTCAGGAATCATCACCATCACACTGTGACCATTTCCTAAATCTTCAACAAAACCCGGCTGGTTTTCGAAGTTAAAGAGTTCTTCGGTTTTTTCATCTACAGAACTTAAGAATGATTTGTGTACCAACGGAAAGTGATATGCATCGGTTGTATTTTCAAGCTGAATTTTCCAGTTACCAGGGAAACGGAAACGATGCTCTCCCAACACTTTAATTGGATAACCCGCCCCTTGTTTCATGAACAGGTCAATCCATTTTTTTGCAGGTCCAAGAAACTCTTCAAGCGGTTGAATGTCTTCTTTAAATGAAGCGAAGATCATGCCGTTATATTCTTCTACTCGCAGACTCACCAGCGGTAACTCAGATTTATCTAAACAATCGCCGTAGCTTTCTGGAGATGGTACACCGCGTAAGCTACCATCTAGTGCATAGCTCCAACCGTGGTACGGACATACAAAACTATTGGTTTTGCCTTTTTTATGTTCGCATACGGTTGCTGCACGGTGACGGCAACGGTTTAAAAGTACATGGACTTTCTTTTTACGATCACGTACCGCAACAACGGGCTGTTTACCGATGTTAATGGTTTTATAACTTCCACCTTCTGGAATTTCGCTGGCATGAGCAACCCACACCCAAGTGCTATAAAAGATTTTTTCCATTTCTTCATCAAAAATGCGTTCATCTTTATAAAGAGAAGTATGGGCACGGTCACTTTTAACTAAAGTTTCGTAATCAGTGCCAATGTTATGCGTTGGGATAATACTGTTCATATCAATAGTCCTTTTAAATATGTCCTGGGTCATTCCTGGGAAGGTACCGGCAATTCAGCTTCACTGTGCCAATGCGATACGGGACGACTGAAAATATTCTGTGTTTGGAAATGTTTAATCTTCCATGTTCCATCTGCTTGCTTTTGAAACTTCACGTTGAGCTTTGCTGCATTCAGATGACTACGGCCATCTTTAAACGTTGAAGTTTGCAACATAAGCCATGAAGCATTTGCATCATTTTGATTTACATAAATTTGTTCTGAATTTACAAAGTGAGCATTCATGACAAAGTGAGAATCTTTTTGGGTGTAGCTTTTAAACATGTCGTAAATCGACTGCCAAGAATCATATCGACCAAACGATTTGGCATATTTCTCACCAACACCTTCCCAAATACAGTCTTGATCAAAAAGATTCATTAACTCATCAAGATCTGTATTTACATTGAGCTCATCACAGATTTCCATATAACGGTTCAGGCAATTACGAATAGCGTTGTGCGCTTCTAACTGTTCTAGCCGCTCTATGATTTCTGCAAAATTCACTTTGTCAGTCATTACGGTCGCCTTAACGTTGGATAATCAATTCGCGTCCAACACGAGCTTCAACTTTGCAATATTTCCAAAGCTTGTATGGCCCTTCACCCACCACAGTCGTTCTAAACAAATTACAAGCGGCATGTACGGTTTCAATATCTGGAACATCTGCAAGCAAGTACGTTGTCCAAGGCCAACCTGCACTTGGGCCAACCATGCTTTGGTCATCATCAAGATTTCCAAAAACATGCACACCCGGTAAGTCATGAATGCCATTCCACATTTCACCAAACGCTGCCCAAACCGCTTTTGCTTCAGCAGGTTCTGCATCAAAAAAGTTTTGGTTAATACCCATGCAGAACAAAACGCGTAATGATTTTTTAGCTTCCATCTCAATATCCTTTTAAAAATTAAACTTATAAATAACCTGGGGTTGGTTTTAACCCGAAACTGATTGAGCCTGCATTTTGTAAAGTCGCATCACCCATGAATGCATGCTGGGTCACCACGTTGGTGTCATTCACAAAACGGCTAAATGGATTGTTGGTATAGATCGCTGTCATACCCGCGAGCATTTGCATTTTTCGGGTCACTTTGGCGCAAACTCGAGCTGCATGGGTACATGCCAGACGCATATCGCTAATTTGTTCAGCAGTTGCTTCACGTCCAGCAATAATTTCATTCCAAACAATGTCCATGGTTTGATAAAACCAAGACTTTGCCGCCTGAAACTCTGCATCAGCTTGAGCAAACTCATATTGAGTCACTGGGCGGTTGGCAATTTCCGACCCGCCTGTAATTGATGCTTTACCGGGTGCCAATTTTTCAAATTCTTCTAAAGCCGCAGCTGCAACACCAATACCAACCACGGTTAACACTTGAGTCGCCAAAGACAGTGAGGGATATTTAAAAAATGGTTCACTTAGTTTTGAAGGTTCACCACGTACAAAGGTCCATTTCTTTTCGACCAATACATCTTCGACTACCAAATCATGGCTTCCCGTACCTTTTAGGCCAACGGTGTCCCATGTCATTTCAATTTTGGCTTTTTTTGCAGGCATCACTGCCATGCGTGGTAAACCTTGCATTTCATTGTTTTTAAGCGGTGAAATTCCCACGCCAACAATGTCAGCTCCCATACAGCCACTTGAGAATTTCCAGCGTCCACGAACCACTACACCATCATCGGTAATTTCAGCAGGCTGCGGCGGAAAAATACCTCCAGCAAAGACCACATCGGGCCCATTTTGGTACAACTCTTTAAGTGTTTCTTCTGGCAAACTTCCTAAGTACGCAGGGCTCATACCAAAACTTGCCACCCAACCCACTGAACCGTCAGCTTTAGATAAAGTTTCAATCAATTCACAAAACTGCCGTGGCGACCGTTCTTCACCACCAAAACGTTTAGGAACTAATGCACGGTAAACACCAATCTGCTTAAGTTTTTCGATAATGTCTTGGCTCACATACGCCTGATTATCGAATTCGCCTGTACAGGCACGCTCACGGATTTCTTGACACAAAGCATCTAAGTCAATTGCTTTATCTTGAGAAGTAAACTCCATTTTAGATAACTTATTCATCATCTAACTCCTTGTAATTTATTGCATTGCATCAACAAAAAATTTAGCTATAGCGCATAATTGCTCATCTTTTTGATGCTTCGATACGATCTGTAAGCCCACAGGTAAACCTTCACTGGTTTCAAGTGGCACTGAAATGGCGGGATGTCCTGATAAATTAAATGGTCGAACTAAAGCTGTAAGATTCAAAAACGCGACTGTGTTTTCAGCTTCAGAAACTTTCGGTGGAATTTGCGGAAGTGTCGGTAGAACCAATGCCTCATATTTTTCTAATAAAGCATCGAGTTCTTGAGTCAGTTGCGCTCTCATAACTTCGGCTTGTTTTACTTGCTCTAAAGTGGTGTGTGCTGCTTTTAATAAACGACCATTTACATCAGAACCAATTAAACCTGTTTTGGTTAACTCACCAAAAGCTTGCCAATTTTCATAATTAATAATCTGCATGCCTGCGTCATAAGCCGCGTCAAAATGTTCAACTTTTTCTAAAGTGGTCTGTAAATTCGCTTTTTGAAGCGCTTGATGAATACAGTTCCAAATAACGTCATCTGCTTTTACATCGAGAACAGCAAGTTTTGGTGCGCTAGTACATGCAGAAGGCTTGAAAGTTGAATCAATAATTTGCATAGCCTTTTCAATCATCTCGACTGAATTTGCAAAAGGACCAACACAATCTAAAGAACTCGACGGCGGATATACGCCTTTTCGACTTACACGACCAAAAGTCGGTTTTAAACCAAAAACTCCACAGCATGCAGCGGGCATACGAATAGAGCCGCCCGTGTCGGTACCTAAAGTAAAGTCAGCTTGTTTTACTGCAATAGCCGCAGCCGAACCACTTGAAGAGCCACCAGGAATAAGTTCAGGATATTTTGGATTAATGGGTGTACCAAAAGCGTGATTAATGCCAGTAATGCCAAAAGCCAATTCGTGCAAATTCGTTTTCGCAATAATTTCACAATCTGCTTTTAAGATGTTTTTAACGACCTCAGCATCATCCTGAGCAGGTTCAACATCTAATAAAGCTCGACTGCCAGCAATGGTTTTTAGATCCTGAATATCAATCGTATCTTTGACCATCACCTTGAGCTTGCCATTTCCTTTATGCACGCTTTGGCTAATAATATTCATTCACTTTTCCATGTATTTTTATCTATTGATTAAAATATGAGAAAATTTAATGGAATTGTCAAGTATTTTTTATAATTTGTACTCAAGGAAATATGCAAAATTTTGTTTATAATAGGATTACCCTTTTTTCACTAAGTTATTGCTTAGCTATGCTTGATCATTTAGAACAATTTCTTCCTAATAAAGAACCGTCGAGTATTCAAAACTTCCCTTTTTTTTGGATTTCCCAAGTCAATGGAAAATATTCACAACTCATTGAAAAATCAATAAAAAAACTAGGTATTGATAATACACGCCGTAAAATTATTTTAAGTACAAATGCCCTTGGAGAAGCAAGTATTACCGATATTGCTAATCTTTCGACTTTAAAATTAACCACTGCAACCAAGGCTGTATATCGGTTAGTTGAAGATGAAATCGTTGAAGTCTACTCTTCTACTTCAGATGAACGGATCTCAATGGTTAAATTAACTGCCAAAGGTGTTGAGCTGGTTGAACAGATTAATCAGATTAGTGTGGTGACCTTAGCTGGGATTTTGAATGCTTTTTCAGAAGATGAGCTCCACAATCTAAATAACCAGTTGAAGAAATTATTTGATCTTATGCCTTCAAGCTAACTTAGATCTCTTATTCTTCTTGTTAAAATAAAAGAGTGAGCAGAAAACCGATATGGCTTTCTGCTCACTCTTTTTAAAAATATTAATATTTATCAATACTTTAAAAAATAAATCCTCATTTTCTTACTACAAATCATAGTAATTTCTAAATTTTTCGACTGTTTAAATACCTATTAGGTATCCAAACATACTTAATAAGTAATGGAATTTTACATATAAAAAGAAAATAATATTTCCATCATATAGAAATTCTAAACCTCTTCTTTAACTATTATTGTCTGTATATGCAGTTTGTATGTAAGGCAATTCTTCAATCAAACAGGTTATTTATTTTTCAAAAGTTATTGGGGGGACACCAAACTATCTTTTAAGAAACATAGATAGCCGAGATTCAACTTCTCTAAATGAGTTTTATACATAAGGATTAAGTGTATGAACCAAAGTAATATTGCTGTTGAAAGGACACAAAAGAAAACCAATGCATATGCATGGTATGTGGTCATACTTTGTATGTTGGCCTATATATTTTCATTCATTGATCGCCAAATTCTGGCGCTTATGATCGAGCCGATCAAAGCAGATCTCCAACTTTCAGATACCCAGTTTAGTCTATTACATGGCCTTGCCTTTTCACTGTTTTACGCCGTCATGGGTTTACCTTTAGCCTATATTGCCGACCGTTTCTCACGCCCAAAGCTTATCTCAATCGGTATTATTGTCTGGAGTTTGGCAACAGCCACTTGTGGTTTAAGTAAAAACTTCATTCAACTCTTTTTAAGTCGTATGGCTGTTGGTGTAGGCGAAGCTGCCTTATCTCCTGCTGCATATTCAATGTTTAGCGATATGTTCAGTAAGGACAAACTAGGTCGCGCCGTTGGAATCTATTCTGTTGGAGCTTTTTTAGGTGGCGGTATTGCCTTTTTAGTCGGCGGTTATGTCATTAATTTACTTAAAGGCGTGACTTTAATTCAAGTTCCTTTATTAGGCGCACTTAAGGCATGGCAAATCGCTTTTTTAGTGGTGGGTTTACCCGGCATCATTATTGGTTTGCTATTTATCCTGACAGTTAAAGACCCAGCACGTAAAGGTCAGCAGCTGAACCAAAACGGACAAGTTGACCAAGTTAAATTCACACAATGTCTTCAGTTTATTAAAAAGCATTCAAAAACCTTTGCCTGTCACTATTTAGGTTTTACCTTCTATGCTATGGCGCTCTACAGTCTTACTAGTTGGACACCCGCATTTTATATCCGAAAGTTTCAACTCGCTCCAACAGAAACAGGTTACATGCTTGGTACCATCCTGTTAATTGCAAATACATTAGGGGTGTTTTGTGCAGGTTGGTTAAATGATTGGTTTATCAAAAAAGGACGCCAAGATGCTCCGATGATTACAGGTGTGATTGGTATTGTTGGTCTGATTATTCCAATTTCATTTTTTACTCAAACAGATCCGCTTTGGTTGTCAGTGAGCCTACTCATTCCAGCAATGTTCTTTGCGTCTTTCCCTCTGGTAATTTCGGCAACTGCCTTACAAATGTTAGCGCCAAATCAATTTAGAGCACGCCTTTCAGCTCTCTTCCTTTTGATCAGTAACTTAATTGGGCTTGGTATTGGCACAACACTGGTCGCAATCATTACAGATAAAGTTTTTGCTAATCCTTTAATGGTCGGCTCATCTTTATCTATTGTTGGTGGGTTCTCTTGTGTGCTGGCTTTAATTTTACTTTTCAAAGGCTGTAAATTCTTTAGTGAAAGCATGCAGCTTGAAAAATTAAATTAATTGAAGAAATCACCTGCTATTTAACAGTGCTCCCTTTAAGAACTTAGGGAGTACTACAAAAATATTTCACAACACGTAATGCCTAGGACTGGCGCATAGATTTTGGAAATGGATTATGGAATTATTTCAACGCTTTAAACCGCAGCCTTTAGCTATAGCAACTTTAGTATTGATGTGTGGCAATTCATGGGCTGCAAATCCGAATCAGCAAACTGAAGATGAATGGAAATTCACTTTAAAAAATGCCTATATCAACCGCGATTTTGATAATGATGCCTTAAAAGATACTGGTAGTTGGTCTCAGGCAGCGTCATTATTTTATAAATCGAAAATGCATGACACCCCACTGCAAATTGCAGATAAGCCCATTACCATTGGTGCGGATGCTTCAGTTCAATACGCTGTTCGTTTAAGTTCAGACAAACATGTCGCCGACACCGTTTTACCTTTTAATAAAGAAACACAATCTCAAGCATCAGACTATCTAAAATACGGCGCGACCTTAAAGCTGGGCTATGGCAAAACACTTTTAAGCGTTGGTGAGCTTTGGTTGGATTTACCTGTAACTGCCGTAGATGCTAGTCGTCAGTTACTTACTTCGTATTGGGGAACCAATTTAAAGTCGCAACTTTCAGATCAACTCTATGCTGAAATTGGTCGGGTTGAAAAAGTATCACCACGAAATGAAGAAGATTTTAAAAAGTTTTCCTTCACGGCCAATGGAATTACCAAAGAATCTGATGGCTTAAACTATATTGACCTACGCTACCAATTTACGCCGTCTTTAAAGGGTGAATACTATTTTGGTAATTTAGAAGATCTATATAACAAGCATTATGTAGGACTTGAGCATACGTGGAAACAACCAACTTTTGCCCTGACTTCCAAGTTTAAATACTTCAATGCAAAAGATGATGGCAATACTTTTGATATTGATGCGCAGAACATCGGATTACTTGAAACTGTCAAAGTAAAAAACCATACCTTTGGTTTAGGTTATCAACAAATTATTGGTGAATCAGCTTATCCACTACCAGATGGCTTCTTACCTGAAACCTATTTCATTAACTGGAATGCCACCGGTTTCTTTAAAGAAGATGAAAAGTCTTACCATGTGATGTATGGCTACGACTTTAAGGACTATGTACCGGGCTTAAATGCGATGGTGAAATATGTTTACGGACATGACTTTAAAGCAGCGAATGGTGAAAAGAACCATGAAACTGAGTCGAATGTAATTCTGAACTATGCGTTTCAGCAGCCATTCTTAAAAGGCGTTGCCCTGCAATATATTCGTATTGATTACAACGTCAAACACGGTAATGACTTTGGTGAAGACCGTCTATTCGTCAATTACACCAAGAAGTTCTAAATATAAAAAATTACCCCCTAAATTTTAGGGGGTAATTTTTTTATCCTAATTTATTGACCAATCTTAAAGGCAAAACCTTCATTGCAATACTCATTGGTAACCATGGCCACTGCGGTACATAAGCTTTTACAGGTTGTTTTTCTATAGCTTTAACCAGTGCTTTGCACCCTGTTTTAGCATCGACTTCAAATGGTAAATGTTTAGCCCCTTCATTCATTTCAGTGCGAATGTAACCTGGGAAAATTGTAGAAACTTTAATTGGGGTATCCAGTAATTCAGCGCGAATACCTTCAGCCAAGTGAGCAACCGCAGCTTTACTTGCAGCATAAGTCGATAAATGTTTTGGTAATCCACGCATGGCACTCATAGATGACATCACCACCAAATGACCTGCGTTTTGCTCTCTAAAAATTTCAACCGCCGCTTCACACTGCGCTAAGGCAGAAATAAAGTTGGTTTCAGCAGTGGCTTTGTTAATTTCAAAATTACCTTTGCCAATACGGCGACCATTTCCGACTCCAGCATTGACAATAATTCGGTCCAAATAACCAAACTCTTGCTTAAATGCACGAAAAACTTCAAAAACCTGATCGTAATTTGTGACATCCAAACTTTTTGCAATCACCTGAATGCCATATTCATTTTCAAGTTCAGTTTTTAAAGTCTCTAATCGATCTAAACGGCGTGCACAAATCGCTAAGTTATAGCCTTTCGCTGCAAATTCATGAGCCATACCCGCACCCAACCCAGAACTTGCACCTGTAATTAAAATTGTCTTTGCCATGCTTTTATCCTTATTTTTAAATCCATGTCAGTAAATCTGGACGCTCAGCTTTTATAAAATGATGTTCATTTAAACTTAAAACCTGAGCTTCATTTCCAACTAAACGTAAAGTGGTGAGACTTGTATTGGTAATTGCCCAGTTCAAGGCAAAAGTTCGATTTGGACTCAGTTCAAGCAATTTTCCAATTGCGACAGAAATCACACCACCAGAGGTAAAAACGACTGCATAACGAGGTTTGGTTTTTGCCAATTCATCACAAAGTTGTTGTAGTGCTGTTTCAACTCTGTCTTTAAAATGCGGCCACGACTCATCATATTCATGATGAAAATCGCCCTCGGTCCAGCGTTCAATCGCACCTTCAAATATTTTGGCAAGATAGGCACGTGGGTTATTATCTTTTGCTACGTCTGCTTTTAACAATTCCGGTTTTTCGAATCGTGGTTCATAACGTGCAAAAACCTGCTGATGATTAAACTCGTTCCATAAACTATTATGATTAATCACCGCATCTGGAAAGCATTCATTTAATGCGAGTTGTGCAGTTTGTTGATGGCGCTGCATAGTACCCGCCACAACATAAGGTTGCTCTTTCAATATTCGCTTAAAGTATTGCCCTAATAAAGTCGCTTGAGCTTCACCATTTTCAGACAGCTCATCATAGTTGCTTTTACCAAATGATGCCTGACCGTGTCTTACCAGATAAATTGTGGTCATTTTCTTAAAATACCCTGTATTTTCTGTAGAGATTGCTGAGCAAATTCCGATTCTTGAATTTTTTGCTGCCCAATAAGTTTTAAAGCTCTGATATGTAACGCATGAATGACGATCCAGAAATCTTTAAAAGCAGGGTTTCGGGTTTGTTTATGGTAATAGCGGTAATAGATTTGCTGAGCAATCACTGCTAAACGAAATATGCCAAAGACTTCATAAAAAGCCCAATTTTGAGCGCTCAGACCTGTTTTTTTCAGGTAATAATCAACAACTTCTTTGCGAGAGAACATTCCCTTTAAATGGGTAGGCTGACGACGTGTCGATCTAAAAATCATATTATCCGTAGGCTCAACCCAATAAGCCAAAGCACTGCCTAAATCCATTAATGGATCACCCAAGGTTGCCATTTCCCAATCCAGCACGCCAATCACTTCAGTTGGATGCTCTGGATCTAAAATCACATTATCAAAACGCCAATCATTATGAATAATGCAAGTCGTGGAATCTTGAGGAATATTATCGTTCAACCATTTCCGGACATATTTAAATGAAGGAACATTGAGCGTTTTAACTTTTTCATAACGTTTATCCCAACCTTCAACTTGTCTACGGCAATATCCTCCACCTTTGCCTAGTTCAGCTAAAGGCGTGTTTTCATAAGGAACTTGATGTAACTCGATTAGCTTATCAAGTACATTTACACAAAGTTCGTGAACATCCTCTTCATTAAAACCAAGCTCGGGCGGCAATTTAGCACGAGGAATAATTCCCGCAATGCGCTCCATGACATAAAAATCACAACCAATGACTGTTTCATCCTGACAAAGTGCCACCATTTTAGGAAGTACCGGATAATAAGGCGCAAGGTTTTTCTGCACCATATATTCACGGGCCATATCGTGAGCAGACTTCGCTTTTGTTCCTTTTGGAGGACGTCGTAAAATTAAATCGGTATTTTCATACTTTAAACGATAAGTCCAATTTGAAGCACCACCTGTATATTGGGTCACGATTGCTGGGCCAACCAACTCAACGCCTTGGTTCTTTAACCAGCTTTCAACTGCTCCAATATCAAGTTCTTCACCTTCACGTACTTCACCGCCTATATCAATTACCGGCATTCTAATTTCCTTTAAACTTATACTTTCTTATGACGACCGTAACCACGTTTGGCTAATTCTAATTTGGCAATCATGCCTTTATGTACTTCATCTGGACCATCAGCTAAACGTAAACTACGCGCTTGAGCAAAGAAACCTGTTAATGGTGTATCTCTTGAAACGCCCGCACCACCATGTAGCTGAATTGCCATGTCGACTACTTTTTCTAAAACACTTGGAGCCACCACTTTAATTGCAGATATTTCTGTTAAAGCGGCCATATTCCCTAAAGTATCCATTTTATAGGCTGCATACAAGGTTAAAAGCCGAGCTTGGTCTATCGCTACCCGCGCATCGGCTACCCGTTCGAGGTTCCCACCGAGTTTTAAAATTTCTTTGCCAAACGCCGTTCTAGACATACCACGGTCAATCATCAGTTCTAAAGCTTTTTCAGCAGCACCAATACAGCGCATACAATGATGAATACGCCCAGGTCCTAAACGGCCTTGAGCAATTTCAAAACCTTGACCTGCACCACCAATAAAGTTTTCGACAGGTACTCGAACATTATTAAAATGAACTTCACCATGTCCATGCGGCGCATCGTAGTCTCCAAACACTGGTAACATACGCTGAATTTCAACACCCACCGTATCAATAGGCACTAAAACCATAGAGTGTTGATGATGACGGTCTTTGCTTTCATCGGGGGTATGAGCCATAAAAATAATGACTTTGGCATTTGGGTCACCTAAACCAGACGACCACCATTTTTTGCCATTTAAAACAATTTCATTACCGTCGATGAGTGCAGTAGCTTGCATATTTGTTGCATCACTTGAAGCAACGTCTGGTTCGGTCATACAAAAAACCGAGCGAATTTTTCCGTCCAGTAAAGGCTGTAACCATTGTTGTTTTTGTTGCTCACTGCCATAGCGCCATAACAATTCCATATTCCCTGTGTCAGGTGCATTGCAGTTAAAAACGGTTGGTGCCAATAAACTACGGCCAGTTAATTCAGCTATGTGCGCATATTCTTGAACACTTAGTCCTGCACCGAGTTTTTCATCGGGTAAAAACATATTCCAAAGGCCAGCTTGTTTCGCTTTTGATTTCAGCGTTTCTAGAAGTTCAGGCCACTGCCATTTTTTCCAGTTTCCATCCGGATTTAGCTCATGAACTTCTTCCCAAAATTTTACTTCAACAGGTTCTATTTCTTCTTGAATAAATTTTCTTGTTCGCTCGACAAAATCTTGAGCTGTTTTTGAAAGTTCAAACATTATTTTTTCCTTTACATCATTATCTTGTCTTTACATCAACATAACTTGAAACTTAATATGAATGAAATGATTTTATTAAATAACTCATCATGAATAATATTCATAACCTGCATGGGCTCGACTTAAGCTTTTTCCATCGAATAGATATCAATTTATATCCGCTTTTTATCGCGATTTATGAACAAAAAAGTATTTCAAATGCGGCAAGCAGTCTCAATATTACGCAGTCGGCAGCAAGTCATGCTTTACAACGATTACGCCAGCAACTTGAAGATGATGTATTTATACGTGTAGGCAATAAAATGTCTGCAACGCCTTTTGCAGAACAGATTTACCCCACTGTGAAGCAAGCGCTTTTAACCATTCAAAATATTAGCCAGCAGAAACATGTCTTTGACCCAACCAGTTTAAAAAACTTAAAAATCGCTGTGCATGATGAAATTGAGCCTATTATTCTTCCAAGACTTGCTCAACATTTTCAAAATCTTAATTTAGATTTGCAGTTTGTAAGTATGAAGCTAGATCGAAAACATATTATGGCGGATTTGGCGACGCAGCAGCTCGACTTCGTAATTGACCTAGAACAATACTTATCTCCAAAAATTACCTTTGACCATCTGGTAACAGACGAGTTCGTCATTTGTAGTCAACTTAAAGAAGTCGATTTATCTAGTTATATCAATGGTCGACACATCGGTGTTTCGTCACGCCGTACGGGTGCTTTACTTGAAGATATTTATTTAAACCAACATCAAAAAATTTCAAGAAATGTATTTATGCGCTGTCAAAACTACTCAACGGCGTTACAAGTTTTGGAGGCTCAAGCTGACGCAATATTGACCATGCCTCGAATGATTTTGCAGCATCTGTCCTATAGTTCAAAAATTCGTTTGCATTCACTCCCATTTGAGATGACCAATATCAAAATGGGGATGTTTTGGCACGAAGATTTAAGGGATAATTTAAGGCATCAATTTTTGCGACATGAAATTATTAAACTTTTTCAGTAAAGCAAATTGATCTACTAACGCCTACATCGTACAAGGACCAGTCATGAGTAAAGATGAACGAATAATCCAGAATCAGGACAACAAGAAAACTATTCGTCATGAAGATTACATTGCTGGCATTGGCAAAGGCATGGCAATTTTAGATAGTTTTAGTAGCAATCAACATCGTTTAAATATTTCTATGGCTGCTGAAAAAACCGGACTTACCCGAGCAGCTGCACGACGCCATTTATTAACTTTAGAATATCTAGGTTATCTTGAGTCAGATGGCCACTATTACTATTTAACTCCTAAAGTTCTTAAATTTTCAGGAGCTTATTTAGGTGCAGCTCAACTTCCAAAAGTATCGCAGCCTTTATTAAACTTATTAACCAATCAAACTTCTCTTATTTATTCAGTGATGGTACTTGACGGTTATGAAGCCATTACCATTGCACGTAGTGCGGCACACCAACAAACTGACCGTGTAAATCCATACGGCTTACACTTGGGTAATCGCTTACCTGCTCATGCGACCTCGGCGGGTAAAATTTTACTGGCACATTTAAGCCAAGAAGAACAATTGGACTGGCTTCAAAAATACCCACTACAGCGTTTAACCAAATATACGCATATTGAAAACGATAAATTTTTAGAGTTACTACAAGAGATTCGAGAACAAGATTGGTGTTATTCACGTGAAGAACATGAATTAGGCGTTCACGCACTCGCCGTACCTATTTATGGGCAAGACTTTAAAGTCGTTGCTGCTTTAAATATTGTTTCTCCAACCATGAAAACAACTGAAGAATATTTAATTCAACACATTTTACCTTTATTGCAAGAGACTTCGCGGGATTTGAGACAAGTTCTTTAAATTTTACTTAGGCTATTTCTATGGGGTAAATTTTATTATTTGCTTAGGCTATTTTGTTGAGTAGTAATGGCTGGATGGATATGCTTAGGCTATTTCTAAAAGTAATTAAATGGAATTTTCAAATAACAGATGCCATTCGCTTCAGATTCTGGAAAATTTCCTGCATTCATATTAATTTGTATTGAAGGCAAGATTAATTTTGGCATTGCCAAAGTTGCATCTCTTTCTTGACGCATTTTTATGAATGACTCTTTAGAAACTTGTCGGTTTAAATGAATATTGCTTCGCTTTTGAGTTTTTATATCTGTTTGACAGACATATTCATCACGACCTTCTGGCTTATAGTCATGACACAAGAACATGCGCATCTCATCAGGAAGCGCATAAAGCTGTTGTACCGAGTCATAGAGCGCGGCAGCACTTCCTTTAGGAAAGTCACATCTAGCCGAACCATAATCAGGCATAAATAAAGTATCACCTACAAAAACAGCATCACCAATCACATAGCTTAAGCAAGCAGGTGTATGTCCTGGTGTAGGAATGTTATAGGCTTCTATATTCCCTATTTTAAAATGCTCATGGTCTTCAAATAAATAATCAAAAGGCTGATTTTCATTAAATTTTTTAAAATCAAAATTATAGATAGCAGAAAATGTTTCTTGTACTACTGAGATTTTTTGACTAATGGCAATTGTGCCACCCAATTTGGATTTTAAATATTGGGCAGCAGTCATATGGTCTGCATGTACATGTGTTTCTAAAATCCATTGCACTTTAAAGTTTTGAGCCAAGACATAATTGACAATCAGATCAGCATTGGTTGTTTTCGTAGTCGCTGAAGCTGCATCATAGTCAAGTACACTGTCAATAATGGCACATTGACGCGTAACCAAATCCGCAACAACATAGCTAAAAGTATTGGTATTTTCATCAAAAAAATCTTTTACTAGAGGTTGTTGCATAGGTTTAATTTCCTTTATTTAAAACTCGGTAAATCAACATTCCGAATAACATTGCGACAATAAAATAAAGCGTTTCAAAATGTCCTAACCCAATAAGCGTTAAGGCGGGCGCTGGACATATGCCTGCTATTCCCCAGCCTATACCAAAAATAAAAGCACCAACAATTAACCTTTGGTCAATCTGTGTAGTCATTGGTAATTGAATTTGTTCATTAAAAAGTGTTTTGGGATTTTTGATCGCTTTTTGAAATGGAATAAATGCCACAGCAATAGCACCTAACATTACAAACATTAAGCTGATATCCCACTGTCCAAATATATCTAGAAAACCTAAAACTTTTTCAGGATTAGACATGCCAGACATCATTAAACCCAATGAAAACAAGCTACCAAATATAAAAGCAAAGATATTCTTCATAGGATTACCCCAACACATGACGAATGATATAAACAGTTAACATGCCAGCAAACATAAAAACTGCTGTCGCTATCATCGAGCGTTTTGATAACCTGCTCATGCCACAAATACCATGGCCACTTGTACAACCAGATCCTAGGCGTGTTCCAAAGCCCACAATTACACCTGCTAAAATAAGTGCATATGTGTTGGCTTTAATTTCAATTTCAGGCTGATAAAAATAACCATATATAAAAGGTGTAATCACCAGTCCTGCAATGAACCAGAATGCAGAACTTTTAAAGGTCTCTCTAGTTGGATTAATGATTTGAGCAAGCAATCCACTAATTCCAGCTACACGACCATTTATATATAAATATCCAACTGTTGCGATGCCGAGTAACAAACCACCAAAAAAGGCATAGACAATATTTGACATATAACCACTCTTAACAATATATGTTTTTATAATATGTATTATACGCTGATTCTTTTAGAAATACTTAAAATAAGACTCTCATGTATATAATTCTTCTTAACAAGAAAAAGCCCCAAAATTTTGGGGCTTTTATTATTAAATTAGATCTTTAATGCCTAATTGTTCAGGCAACTTTTCCATGACTTTATTCAATCTATTATTCGCAGGAGACATGCAACCTGTGTAATGGCTTAATTTTGTTTCCGTGCCATTTGGTTGAATCCATGAAATGTAATAGCTAGACATATCGGTAGCGGTTTGCTGACATCCACCAGTTTTCGCTTGTGTGCCTGTTTCTGGGCGATAAGTTTTTAAATCATCTGCAAGTTTTTGATAGTCTTTTACACTACCTTGAATTTCTTTAACGCCTATAGCTTTAGTATATTGTTTGCCTTCAAAGCGAATTAAACCCGTAGGTGCTACTTCTACTGAATAGATTGGGCATGCACCAAAGCATGGGCTAGAAGCATACCGAATAGTTTCTAGTGTATTCGGTGCTTGCTGAACAGATGCACAACCCATCAAAGCTAAACCAGATAAAGTTGCAAGAACCAAAAATCTCATCGTATCACCTATTATTATCAAGTGGCTTTAATTTATCAAATCATACACTTCTTGTCATTAAAGACTATTTTTTGTGATTGTTTTCTTTAGTTGATATACTCTTGCTTAGGCTATTTTATAGTAATGAAATATTATGATCAAAATCGCATAAAAAAAGGCCCATCTTGCGATGAGCCTTAAGCCAATAAAAGCTTAAAATCCTGAAATACAAATTATTACTGGGTAGTAATAACCTGCGACGACCATTTTAACGTAATGCTATAAATTATATAAATATAATATAAATATATATTTACGCTTGTTTTTTCAACAAAAAAAACCTGATTTTTAAGTGTAATAAGTTAATAATGTTTATTTCTAATTAAAATTCACCATCTTAAGTTAAACAAAACTTAATAAACAAATGAGATTTATTTATAGGTAAAACATTGTGAAAAAATATCTAACAGTTCGGCTACATCTAGTGTTCAAGGATTATCAATCTTAGGAATATTTTAGGTTTTGCAATAAGTTAAAGCACTTTTTTACTATTTGGTAAACCTATCTAGTTAAAATAATAGAACTTACTCCCAGGCTTTAATACAAAAAATATATTAAAGTTAAAGGCAAAAGAGAAATGCTCTCTTTTGCCTTATTGAATTATTGAATTATTGTTCTAAACTATAAGCGACTACATAATCACCATGATCAGGAGACTGACGAGCTCCGCCTGCGGTAACAACCACATATTGTTTACCTGTTTTCGGTGAAACATAGCTGATTGGAGTTCCCTGGCTACCCACTGGCATGCGTGATTTCCACAGTTCTTTACCTGTAGATGAATCAAAAGCACGTAAGTAGTAATCTTGTGTTGCTGCAAAGAAGACCAATCCGCCTTGTGTTGCCATTGGTCCACCAATAGTTGGCATACCAATTGGTGCTTTTAAGCCCATTTTGATACCCATAGGTCCAGTATCCTGTACTGTACCAAGCGGTACTTGCCATGCAATCTGACGAGTTTTTAAGTCAATCGCAGTCATGGTACCAAATGGAGGTTTTTGACACGGAATACTTAGAGCCGACATGAAGCGGTTTTTATTCACTTTATACGGCGTGCCTTTCATTGGCACAGCACCCATACCCGTATTTACTTTCTCTCCACCACTCGCCTGAATCTTAATGTCTTCAGGGGTTTGTTCCATTAACTGAATCCATAACCCAAGACGCATATCGTTTACGAACATATAGCGATGTGTCGGATCAAATGCAATGCTACCCCAGTTCATGCCACCCAAAGAACCTGGGAAGCTTAATGAAACGTCAGTACCTGGTGCAGTAAATAAACCTTCGTAACGCATTGACTTGAAGTTAATACGGCACATGAGCTGATCAAACGGCGTTGCACCCCACATATCTGATTCAGTTAAAGTCTGATTACCAATTTGAGGCATTTCAACTGAACGTGGTTGAGTTGCGCTGTATTGCTCACCCGGAATATTGGCAGGCTTAACTGGCTGTTCAATCACTTTAGTTAATGGTTTACCAGTTACACGGTCAAGCACAAAGAATTGGCCTGATTTGGTTCCAATTACAACAGCAGGTTTCGTCGTACCATCTTTTAATGGGAAGTCGACTAGACTCGGTTGCATTGGCAAGTCAAAGTCCCATAAATCATTATGGACTGTTTGATATACCCACTTTTCTTTACCTGTTGTTGCATCAAGTGCCAAAACAGAAGTGTTATATTTATGATCTAAGGGATTACGGTTACCACCCCAAATGTCGACAGATGAGCTACCCATAGGTAAAAACACCGTATTCATTTGCGGGTCATATGACATTGCAGCCCAAGAGTTTGCCGAACTACGTTTATAAGTTTCACCTGGTTTAAGAACATAGTTAGGGTTTGGATTACGTGCGTCAAATGCCCAGCGAAGTTTACCGGTAATGACGTCATAACCACGGATAACACCACCCGGCATATCTGCTGCTACGTTATCGGCAATACGGCTACCTACCACAATGGTTGTACCTGCAATAGTTGGTGCAGAAGTTACTTCAAAACGAGGAGCTTTAGTTCCAGCGCCAAGGCCCTCTAACAAATCAACCGTTCCATTTACACCAAAATCAGCACAGCGCTGACCATTATCTGCATTGACTGCAATTAAACGACCATCAGGTGTATTGGTATATAAACGACGCGGACATGCGGTATTGGTTGCAACCGTGGTTACAGCATTTGCACCAGCCAAGGTTGGTTGTACAAGTGGCTTAGTCGAATCAAAGTATGCAACGCCACGGCAGCGCTCCCAAGCATCAGCTTTAGAATTCACTTCAGCTTTCCAGAGCTGTTTGCCTGAATCAGCATCGATCGCAAAAATGTTGTTATGTGGTGTACATAAAAAAACTTTATTTCCAACTTGTAGGGGGGTCATTTGGTCTTCAGCACCATTGCCACTACCTGTTGTAAAATCACCCGTTCTAAAACGCCAAGCTTCTTTTAGTTTATGAACGTTATCTCGGTTAATTTGATCGAGAGCAACGAAACGACTACCACCAGCATCATTACCATAGTTTTCCCAATTCACCTGTTTTTTAGCAGGGTCAACTGGCACTAAAGGTAGTTTTTCACCTGAACTTGCTACTGTTGGATGTGGTTGGAACATTTGATAGAACGCAATCAACATACCAACAACAACTAATCCACCTACCGCATAGGATGAAGATGCCAAACCGCTTTGGAATTGGTAACGTCGAATTGCAGGTAAGGTAAATAACAATGCAGCAAAAAGACCAGCAGGAAACATTAACCGCGAGAATAACGGCCAGAATTCCCAACCTGCATCAATCAGCGACCAAATTACGGTGCCAACAAAAACAGCCGCAAATATCCAAACACCAAGTGCCTTTTTACGAAAAATACTAAATGCAGAAATGGTAATAAACAGCCCTGCGACTAGGAAATACCAAGATCCACCTAATGAAACTAGCTTTCCACCGCCTACGATGTAAAAAACACCAGTAGCCAATAAAACTAGGCCTAATAGAAAACACCATATTTTGAATAAGATATGAAACTTAGAATCTGACTCAGACATAGATCCTACTCCAC